>VOFB01002923.1_pt1 | contig 21345 bp, 25 predicted proteins | sample 5384141 | NCBI WGS metagenome assembly VOFB01 (sample SAMN12384721, study PRJNA508395) | human gut metagenome | isolation source: healthy gut A | host: Homo sapiens | reverse complement strand
ACACTATCATCGGCAAGGAATAGGAAATCGCTATTTGACTATATGATGAGCAATTGTAATTTCATATATAACAGTTAATTCTTCAACCTATGCAGAGAAACTTTTTATACATCTTTAGGCTTCAAAAATTGGGTGAAAAAGAGATTGTAAGGTATTGTTAATTATCCCTATGAAGAGAAATATATAATTATTGTCAATCACTTAAAATAGAGATAAGATGAAAAAAGAAAATTACTTTATGTATGGTGCTTTCCACATTCATTATTTGCGCCATGTTATGTCTGACAAATTGTGTAACGATGATGCCCCTACTTCTGTCTTCACCCCGAAGCCCTGAAGCAAACTACTTGGCGCGCAAATGACCGTGTACAATATCGAAGATGAGATAGAGTAATACAAAACAATCCATTCTTCAGTTTACCAACGAATAATGGAAAAATCATCACGTTCGACAACATAGCAGGTCCGTGGACAGTGCTGGAATACACAGGAACACACCTCGTAATGGAAGCCTATAATCCCAATAAGATGGTGTGGACGTTGGAGAAGATGTATTAACCTAAAAATAGCGGATATGAAGATTTCAACAATTCTCTTTTTCTGCCTACTAATGACAGCCTGTATGCAGACAAAAATCCTTTCACCGATAAACGGCTGGTACTACGTAACATCACAGATTACAGACAGCCTTTCACAAACACCTTTCCTTACTGTTAAGGATTTCGATTCTTTACGTTTGAAACTGATGCTTTTGGACACTCGGTCATTACCGGTGTCTTCCTCCAAGATAAATTGCCTATATGGAGAGAAGCCACAACAAAGAGTGTAGGAAAGTACATCGCTTTCGTTTTCAATGACACAGTGATAACTGCCCCTCAGGTTAATAGCCCCATAGAAAGCGGATGTTTCCAAATTTCCAATCCGCATGGATATGATTTGGAACGTATCTTTAGGGAACTACAAAAAGAAATTGATATATCAAAGGTTTGGACATTAAATGTTAACTGGAAAATGGGAACATTAGGTTGCATAAATGATATGCTACAACGGGACAAAGAGAACCGTGAGCTTCAGTTGAATAGAGACAGGATGAAAGAACATCACAAATATCTTGTAGGCAAAGGTAAAAAATGCTGATTTATCCAATGTTTCCATTGAGATAGAAAGAAATCCATGCAAAAAAACATAGAGAACAATCAGACCAATATATATGTTTAGGATATATATATATTTCTCCATTAGTTCTCCTGTAATTTCTTTTTTATCCGTTTTTACTTTGCTTCATCAATCGATTGACAAACAAAATCCCCCAATTATATAGACAATGACGAAACTTGGTGGATGGATGCAGAAGCTGTATGCTAAACTGGAAGAAATGGTACTACGCAATGCAGACAGGGTATGCCCGAAGATGATAACCTATTGGATAATCAAGACTTGTGCCTGCTGTTCAAAGTAAGCATCAAAACCCTGCAACGCTACCGGGCTATCGGTGCGCTGCCGTATTTCACAATCAGCGGAAAAGTGTACTACAAGGCTTCCGACGTAAGGGAGTTCATCAAAGAGCGGTTCAGTATTACCACGCTACGCCAGTTCGAGAAAGAACACTGTACGAAGAAAAAAAATGAATCTGAAAAGCCGGAACGGTGAATGTGCTTCATCCATTCCGGCTTTCCTTGCTTATGGCTTGCCCAACTTATCGGCTTCTTTTCTTTAGCCGTTCGGCTTGCTCGTTCAACAGTCTTGCACGTTCCACGTGCTTCCGCCTGCTTTTTGGATGCGGTATTCAAAATCCATCACTGAATCGGTCAGACTTCGGATAAAGCCGTTATCCCGTTGCCAAAGTTTGAACTTGTTTTCCAGTATATCAAAAGTTTCCCAAAAACAGCTGCCTGTCCCTTGCATCAGCAAATAGCGGTATTTCATATCGTTGTCCTGTAACTGCTGCATACGTTCAGCCAAACGGACATTCAAGAATATGGAAACGGAACAGATAACCAGCACTGCCGAAAAAAGGAACAATCCCGGACGAATCCAAGAAGCGACCTTGTTGTAAATCCGTTGATAGAGCGGTAAGGGTGCAGCTTCCTCTTTATCCGTCTTGCAAGAGCCAAAAGTATCAAGCATTACCTTGAAACAACGGTAGGTTTCCAATACTATTTTCTTGGTGTCTTCGATATGTTTCTGCTGACTCTGCATCCCGTTCCGTATATCGTCAAGCTGGCTTCGAATAGCCTGCAAATCCTTTTCGGGAATAGCAGGGTTGCTGTGTAGTTCCGACAATACCTGTTCGATTGCGTTCAGCCTTTCAAGAGTTTCCTCCCGACTGGCTGGCGTTACCTGTGCTTCCTGCTTCTCTTTCAGTTCTGTAACCATTGAGAGAAGCCCCTCTAAAATCAAATTTTTCTCCATGTGTTTACAAATTAAGTTGTTTTTTCTTTTTCTTCTTCTTTCTTAAATTCAAGTTGGGTTCTTCATCCGCAGGGGGCGATGAAGCGGTGAACAGACCGAGTGAGCCAGTTATCAACGGACTGTCAGTCTTTCCCTGTGTCGGCAATGGCTCCCGAACGGGTGTAAAAGCTGTCTGCCGTTGATTTCCGACCGTATTCAGTCCTGCATCCCCGAAACATTTATCCAGTTTGGAGAAACTAAAATTGCGGTCTATCTCCGAACCCTTGAACGTGTATTCGCCTTTGGAAAAGGAAACACCTTGTATCTCGCTTGTCTGCCCTTTGTACTTGAACCGGACAGTAATACCCTTTTCCGCTAACCGCTCCTGTAACTGCCGCCAGTTCTTGGACTTCCCTTTCGTTCTTTACAGCCGTGTAAATCTCGTATTTCGACTTGTCCGGCTCTTTCAAGCGGTGCTGCTTTACCTGTTCTTTTCCACCAGCAAAATAAAGCCCGTGTCTTGCTTTCAGTTTCTTGCAAACCTGCTCGTTCCGGTACATATCGTTTTTATCCGAAATCGTTTTTCCGTTGTTGTCTATTCGGTTGAATACGATATGCACATGCGTATCGGTGATTTTCATTTCACGCATATACTCCTGCGCAAGCTGTACCATCTTCTCGTCTGTCAATTTGGGTGCATCCACTGCCGAATAACTTAACGCAATATGTCCGACAGGCTTCTTCAAATCGGGATTCATCCCGGTCTGCATACAGAAGCTGCGGATTATATCGCCCCGGCTTTCAGTCAGAACCCCGTCCGCATGAAGCAAAACCGCCTGCTCCTTACCAAGCACATAGTTCACACAGCCCTTAAACCCGCTTCCCTTTTTTATTTTTCCAATCATCCGACAACTGATTTATAATTTCGACAATCCTGTTTTTGAGTTTTACCAGTTCCACCGCCACCAGTGCGAAACCTCCGGCATTTGCCCGGTACGCCAACTGGTTGATGTTGTTGGCTTCCCCTGCCAGCTTGCGGATGGTGTCCGCATCCTGCCTGTTCAGCCGGGGTATGACCTCTGCCGAAACAACCGCCTGCCGGACATACTCACTGACACGCAACCCGGCTTCCCCGGCTCGCTTTCTGATGGCGTAATACTGCAACTCGGTCAGTTTCGTACTGACAACCCGTTGCTGCTTCTCTATCCGTTTCTTTGCCGGACGTCCCCCCGGCTTGTCCTTTATATTCGTCATGTTTTTTTACGTTTAAATGGTGTCTTAAAAATTGCGACCAACGGGAGAAATTTTCTTTGCGGTGAGCAAAGCAAGGTAGTTTCGGTTTACCGAAACATAACCTTGCTCTCCAAATAAACCGCCAGCCATTGGTAATCCTGCCGGACTAAATGCCCCTACCCCTTTTCTGTCTTGGGGCGGCACGTTGTCCGGTTTCCTGCTTCGTTTCCTGCGTTTGGCTGGCTGCGTTTTTCTGCTCCTGCTTCCTGCCGCACAGGTAATCGTTCAAGTCCGAATAGCCCCTATAATTGTGCGAGAAGTCACGTACACGGTAGGAGTATTCCAATTCGATAGCCCGTGTCGCTTCAAACCCTGCCTTGTCATTGTCAAGCATACAGTGGATGTGCTCATACGGGTACAGCACGTCAATGGCTTTCGGTACATTGACAGTCGAATTAAGAATGACATAGTCCTGCCTGTCAAGGTCGGGCATAGTCGGGCAGTTCTTCATCCGGAGCGTGAGGAAAGAAAGATAGTCCATAAACCCCTCGAATACCAAACACTTCTTTCTCGGCTCTCCCTGCTGCCGTATATGGGTGATGTCTTTCGGGGCGATGCAGCCTTTGAAAAAGGAATTGCGAACCTCGTAACCTCCTGCCATGTTCGGGAAACCGATAGCAAAGAACGGTCTGCCGTTATTGGTAAAATGGAGTTCCTTACATTCTCTTTTTGCCAGTTCGATATTGATACCCCGTCCCTGCAAGTAACGGAGCAATGCCGGATGGGTAAGGTCACGGACTTCTAAATGCTGGAAACTCGGTTCTGTCCTGCGCTGGGGAAAAGAAAAAATGACCGGACGGACGTGCGGTGTCTGTTCCGCTATCCGGTTTAAAAGGTATGGCAAGCTGTCGGAACAATAGAGTTCCTTTGCCAGTGCGATGATGTTGCCGCCCTTGCCTGCGCCAAAGTCATACCAAAGGTTGCGGTCAGTGTTCACCTTGAAAGACGGTTCGTGTTCCTCCCTTAACGGTGATTTGTACCATAAACCGTTACCCTGCTGCTTGACGGGAGAGTAACCTAAACTGTGCAGATAGTCTGCGATGGGTATTTGTTTCACATCTTCGATATTCATAACATTTTCTTTTTTGGGGATTAAAAAATAGTTGAAAAGTGCACCAGTCCTGTTTAGTCCGTTATATATACACCCGTACCATACTAAACCTGCCTGTTCCGATACAGGGAAATAGTAAGTCCGTTCCTCTTGTATATACACCCGGACTAAACCAAACTGACTTTTTAATAATGGAAATCGGGATTATAGCGGTAGCCCTTGCCCTCTTTCACAATCAGCGCTTGTTCACAAGGAATTTGTTCAAATCCACATGGATATTGCGTCCACGCTTGTAGCCGATACTCGCATAACCCTGTTTCAAGGTCTTTAGGACATTCTCGTAACCATATATGACCTGTTTGCCAAAACCGTTTTCCAAAGCTGTCCTGTGCTGTTGCTCCGTCAGTTCTGCCAGTGGAAAGCCCCTGTCTTGGCTGGGTTGCTTGAATACATAACCGTCCACGGCTTCGGGCAATGCGCTGTCGTTGATACGGAATGCGAACGGGTCAAATTCCCGGTCACGTATGTGCATCGCCTTTACCTCGCTTATGTTGCCGTCCTGCTGGCTTTTCGTGATTTGCAGGACGGTTTCAGCCTTGTTGTTCAGTTCCGTACCGATATGCCCCCTTGTGTTGTCATCCCCCTTATTCAAATGCAGAACAGTGTGGATATGCAGGTTATATCCGCTTGACCAGCGCATCAAGAGGTTGATTAGGTCAGTCGATTCGCTGGGGCTGTTGATGTCATACATCAAGTCACGGATTCCGTCAATGATGAGCAACCCCACATCGGGCATATTTTCAAGCATATAACCGATAATCTGTTTCCGCTTATCGGGTGTCTGCTCCCTTAGCACGATGAAAACAAAATCGTCCCTGTCCTTGTCGGTAGGCAGTCCGGCAAGCCGCAAAATACGCTCCATGACCTTGTGGCAATGGTATTTGCTCTGCTCGGTATCTACATAGAGGATTTTCCGTTTGTTCGGTGGCAGGTATGCCGAATACTTCAATACCTCGTCATTCTTCAACGCTGCCGCAACGATAGCGGAAATGTTGAATGTCTTTTTTTTCTTGGCTTTACCCGTGGATGCACTGAAATTACCCAACGTGCCAATGGTAGAGCCGTTCACCCAGAGTATTTCGGGTGGCACTTCGTAAGTGTCCGTCACCTTTAGATGAATGGTTTTCCAAAGGGCTGCGAAATCCTCTTTCTGCATGGTGATGTCCTGCCCGGCTTCTGTCGCTTTTCTATTTTCCATAGCCGTTATTTCTTTAGAGGACGGTTAAGGATATACTTCTGCGCTTCCTGCTCTATCTGCGCCTGCGTCTTGACCGGATTCTGACGTAACCATGCTTCCAACTCCGCTTTCTCAAAATAAAGCATTTTGCCCTGCGGCTTGTAATGGGGTATCAAGTTACCCGAAGTCAACTTGTACAAATAACTTTTAGAAAGGTTCAAGAACTTGCTCGCTTCATCGAAGCTAAGCACGTTCTTTGAAAGGAACAACATCTTTTCGAGTTCGGAAACTCTTAACTCTAAATCTCTTTCCATATTGTTTAGGAATTTAGGTGAAACAATATGAAGGTGCGCACCCTCGTTTTTTTGTTAACGAGGGCAAAGTTAAGAGCTTGAAAATGAAGTCTAATTGACCTTTGTTTGAGCGTTCAATCTATGCTCAACCTTTTTTCAGTTGTTTGATGTATTTGTCTATGATTTCATATCCTTTCGGATAGATATTTTTTTGCTTGGTCTGTCGCACTCGACAGGTCAGTACGTGTAAGCGGTTCTCCTTTTATCTTCTTCAATATCAGTTTGTTGTTTGCTATGACAGACTGCCATTCATAAACAATATAATTATAGCAACTCAATTGCATCATAAGATAGGCTAACAGACGGGTATTATTAACTTTCAATACCCCATTCAGTTTGCAGTTGAAAAAATCGGTAAGTATTTTGGCACTGACGGTAGTAGTAAACATATTCGCTTCGTTCACACATTCAGTCAGAAGTTTGATTTCATTGGCTTTCAACGTGGACTTGAAAGGATTGCTTTTGCCCACAATCTTGGTTGGATTAGTAACTACACTTTCCTCTTTCTCTTTTGGTAAGGATTGCTCTTGGATGGTAACTACATCTGTATAGTAATTACTTTCCTGTTCTTGCAGATGGCGCAAATACTTGGAAAGAACGACAAGGTTAACGATGATGGACAAATAAGGAAGCCGCCCATCATAGCAGGACGGTTCGTGCAAATATGCGTCCATATCAAAATCAGAGCAGCGGAAACCGATATACTTTTTTCTTTCATCAGAATTCAAGTCCTCAAAATAACCGCTTTCCCACAAAAAATCGGGAATATCCATATCCAATACAATGTTACGCACGACACGGTATTTTTGTTGGATGGCTACAATATTTTCAGTCACACGAAAAATTTCTTGGCGCAAATAGTCCTTTAGCTGGGCTTGCGTCAAATACTCACGTTTTAAAAAGAGTGCATCTACTTTAGTTTTATAGTCATGAGCTATACAACTATCTAATATCTTCTGTATTTCTCTGAAATTGGTTTCTATATGATTTTCCATAATCGTGTGCCTTTAAACGTTCTTACTACAAATATAAGGTAAGAATCTCACTTTTCCCGAAAACATCGGCAATAATAAGGAAGAAAAGACAAGGTAATAGTTAAGAAATCATAAAGATACAGGGAGAAAAATTATAAAAGTACACCTTTTCTTTGTATTCGTCATTCAGTACACATTTAGTACGCCCTATAAAAAAAAACCCCTGATAATCAAGTGATTATCAGGGGTTTTTTCGTACCCAGACCCGGGGTCGAACCGGGATGGAAGTGAATCCACTGGTGTTTGAGACCAGCGCGTCTACCGATTCCGCCATCTGGGCGCATGCTTGATTTCTCAATTGCGGTGCAAAGATACGACATTATTTTGAATCCACAATAGTTTGGCAAAAAAAGGAGAAAAAATAATAAAACATATCTTAAACACTTCTCTATTCAGAGAATAAACCGTACATTAGCAGAAACTTTAAAATAGAGTCACTATCATGACAAACATGGATAATTATTGCGTGATTATGGGTGGTGGTATCGGTAGCCGCTTCTGGCCGTTTAGCCGCAAAACATTGCCCAAACAATTCTTAGACTTCTTCGGAACGGGGCGTTCACTTTTACAGCAAACTTTTGACCGGTTCCAAAAGGTTATTCCAACAGAAAACATTTTCATCGTTACCAATGCAATGTATGCAGACTTAGTGAAGGAACAATTACCTGAAGTGAGCGAAAACCAAATTCTGCTGGAACCTGCAAGACGAAACACTGCTCCATGTATAGCATGGGCTTCTTACCACATCCGGGCACTGAATCCAAACGCCAATATCGTAGTTGCACCTTCAGACCATTTAATTTTAAAAGAGGATGAGTTTCTTGCCGCTATCGAAAAAGGACTTGATTTTGTTTCACGCTCTGAAAAACTACTAACATTAGGTATTAAACCCAATCGTCCGGAAACAGGATATGGATATATACAAATAGATGAACCCGCAGGAGGAAACTTCTATAAAGTAAAAACATTCACCGAAAAACCTGAACTGGAGTTAGCCAAAGTTTTCGTAGAAAGCGGAGAATTTTATTGGAACTCCGGCCTCTTCATGTGGAATGTAAATACAATCATCAAAGCAAGTGAAGACTTGTTGCCTGAATTAGCTTCCAAACTGGCACCGGGAAAAGATATTTATGCCACCGATAAGGAAAAAGCATTTATTGAAGAAAATTTCCCCGCATGTCCTAATGTATCCATCGACTTCGGTATTATGGAAAAAGCGGATAACGTGTATGTATCGTTAGGAGATTTTGGCTGGTCTGACCTTGGAACCTGGGGATCACTTTATGACTTATCGGAAAGAGACCCGGAAGGCAATGTTACTCTGAAATGCCATTCGCTTATTTATAATAGTAAAGATAATATGGTAGTACTTCCCAAAGGAAAACTGGCCGTAATTGATGGATTGGAAGGATTTCTAATAGCAGAATCCGACAATGTTCTTTTAATCTGCCGCAAAGATGAAGAACATGCCATCCGTAAATATGTGAATGATGCCCAAATGCAACTGGGTGACGATTTCATTTAGCAGCGTATAATACTTAGCTGCTACAACAAAAGCCGGATAAGACAATAATATAAATAATGAACGGTGAACTCTCTGCAAACAATCATGCAGTTCGTTCACCGTTCATCGTTTATTATATCGAAAAACTTTGTGTGTCCTTAAACAATCACAGGCCTTAGATAATTTCTATTCCCTGCTCTTTACAAAGCTGTAATCCCAGATCCTTCAATCTGAACTTCTGAATCTTTCCACTACCTGTCATCGGGAATTCATTCACAAAGAAGATATATTTCGGAATCTTATAACGGGATATCTTATTTCTACAAAAATCACGAACATCAGCTTCCTGCATTTTCACACCTTCCTGCAAGATAATAAATGCTCCGACCGCCTCACCGTATTTCTTAGAAGGAATACCTGCCACCTGAACATCTTTCACTCCATCAAGTTTATAAAGAAACTCCTCTATTTCGCGCGGATAAATATTCTCGCCACCCCGGATTATCATATCTTTGATACGTCCGGTAATCCGGTAATTTCCATCTTCATCCTTGATACCTAAATCACCGGAATGCAAGAAATTGTTTTCATCAAGCACTTCTGCTGTTGCTTCCGGATTTTTATAATATCCTTTCATGGTGTTATATCCACGGTTGCACATCTCACCTTGTACGCCAACCGGACATTCTTCACCAGTTTCCGGGTCGATCACTTTTACTTCCGTAAATTCAAAATCACGTCCTACCGTATTACAACGTACATCAAACGGATCATCAATACGAGAAGCTGTCATACCCGGTGCAGTCTCTGTCAGTCCATACACACTGGTCACCTTCATATACATTTTCTCCTCCACTTGCTTCATCAGTTCAACAGGACATAGAGAACCTGCCATAATACCTGTACGAAGACAAGACATATCAAAGAGATCAAACATCGGATGATGCAACTCGGCAATAAACATAGTCGGTACGCCATAAAGAGCCGTGCAACGTTCTTTATGAATGGAAGCCAATACAATCAGCGGATCGAAACGTTCCACCATTACTTGCGTACAACCATGAGTCAGACAGTTCATGGTGGCCAACACCACTCCGAAACAATGGAATAACGGAACACAGCAGCAAAGTTTATCATCCGCCGTGAACTTCATGTGTTCACCAGTCAGAAATCCATTATTGGCAATATTATAATGTGTCAGCATTACTCCCTTCGGAAAACCGGTAGTTCCCGATGTATATTGCATATTCACCACATCGTGACAATCCACCTTGCTTTTGAGTTCGCTCAAACAGTCGTCTTCCACATTATTTCCCAATAACAGAATCTCCGCTGTATTATACATACCACGATGTTTCTCCTGCCCTACATACACTACATTTCTCATGTACGGAAAACGTTCACTCTTCAAGTGTCCGCGTTGGCAGGTCTTCAATTCGGGAAGCATTGTATAGGTCATCTGCACAAAGTCACTGTCCTTCTCGCCATTCACGATACAAAGCGTATGCATATCCGAGTTCTGGCAAAGATACTCCAACTCCGATTGTTTATAGTTCGTATTTACAGTAACATATACCGCACCGATCTTCGCACAAGCATACAACAATGTCAACCAATCGGGAACATTAGCCGCCCAGATACCCACATGGGTACCACGTTCCACACCAATGGCGATAAGCCCTTTCGCCATATCATCCACACGACGGTTCAACTGACTCCAGGTAAAACGGAGATTGCGGTCGGAATAAACGATATATTCCTTATCGGGAGTCTCTTCAGCCCAGTGCTCGAGCCACTGCCCCAAAGTACGATCAAATAATTGCATGTAATTATACTTAAGTCTTGGTTCCTACTATTTCATTAAATTGGCGTGTAAACTACTGCCAGGATTTTTGCAGCCTGCCCCTCGTAAGCATGTACATGATGAGGAACAATGGAATCATAATAAATGCTATCACCCTCTTCCAGCAAATAGGTATTCTTGCCGTAGCTGATTTCCATGATACCTTCCATAACCATGATAAATTCTTCCCCTTCATGAGAAGAAAGCACGAAGTCGGTATCTTCCGTTGGCATCACATCGATAATAAACGGCTCCATGTGACGATCCGCCTTTGACTTGGACAACGAGTGATATTCCATGTGTTTGCGAGAATGAATCGCGTTATTGGAGAAACTAATCGCATCTTTGGCTTCTTTCTTACGACAAACCACCGGTCCGACTTCATCCTGATCGTCAAGGAAAGTCCCCAGACGTACTCCCAACACACGCGCAATTTTAATTAGCGGTGCAAGAGAAGGTATATCAATGTTATTCTCAATACGTTCAACCTGTTCGATAGCCAAACCCGAACGTTGTGCCAACTCTTCTATGCTTATTGATTTATCTTCGCGGAGGGCTTTAATTTTTTCGCCAACAATCTTACTTGTATCCATTTTGAAAGCATTTTAGTTATCAAAGGTGATAAATTATAATAATTAAGCTGCAAAAATAGCAAAATCTTTAGATGAACACAATTATAACCGAAGAAAATACGACTATCAGGAAGAAAAAGAAGAAACTAAAAAAGCCGCTCCTCTGTAATGAGGAACGGCTCTTAATCTTTTCGCGACAAGTAGATTACTTACGCAAACCGAGCTCTTTAACAATAGCACGATATCTTTCGATATCTCTTGCTTTCAGGTAATCGAGCAAGCGACGACGCTTACCTACCAACATTGTTAACGCTCTTTCAGTACTATAATCTTTTCTGTTGAGCTTCATGTGCTCAGTCAGGTGAGAAATACGGTAGGAAAACAAAGCCACCTGGGCCTCAGCTGAGCCGGTATCAGTGTTAGACTTTCCGTACTTTCCGAAGATTTCTTGCTTTTTAGCAGCGTCTAAATACATAATTCTTAGAATTTTAATTGATAAATTATTCTTTTGAGCGTGCAAAGATAGGCATTATCTTTATATCACACAACGATTTACAAGAAAAAATTGCTATCATTGCATATATTTCTAATCCTATTTTCGTACCTTTGCAGCCAAATATATAGGTATTATATGCAAAATATTCGAAACATTGCAATCATTGCCCATGTTGACCATGGGAAAACAACGCTGGTTGACAAGATGCTATTGGCCGGAAATTTATTCCGCAGCAACCAAAATAGTGGTGAACTTATCCTGGATAACAACGATTTGGAACGTGAACGTGGTATAACGATTCTCTCCAAAAACGTATCCATCAATTACAACGGTACAAAAATCAATATTATTGATACTCCGGGACACGCCGACTTCGGTGGCGAAGTAGAACGTGTACTCAATATGGCTGATGGATGTATCTTATTGGTAGACGCATTCGAAGGCCCGATGCCGCAGACACGGTTCGTACTGCAAAAAGCGCTGGAAATCGGTTTGAAACCTATCGTGGTAGTTAATAAGGTAGATAAGCCTAACTGCCGTCCGGAAGAAGTTTACGAAATGGTTTTCGATTTGATGTTCAGCCTGAACGCAACGGAAGACCAACTGGACTTCCCCGTAATCTATGGTTCCGCCAAAAACAACTGGATGAGCACCGACTGGAAGCAACAGACTGACAGTATTACTCCGCTACTGGATTGTATCATCGAAAATATTCCGGCACCTAAACAACTGGAGGGTACGCCCCAGATGTTGATTACTTCTCTGGATTATTCTTCTTATACCGGTCGTATTGCCGTAGGTCGCGTACATCGCGGTACCTTGAAAGAAGGAATGAACATCACGCTGGTAAAACGCAATGGCGATATGTTCAAGAGCAAAATCAAAGAACTCCATGTTTTCGAAGGTTTAGGCCGCGTGAAAACAAACGAAGTTTCTTCCGGTGACATCTGCGCACTGGTAGGTATCGACGGATTCGAGATTGGAGATACAGTTTGTGATTTCGAAAATCCGGAACCATTGCCCCCCATCGCCATTGACGAACCGACCATGAGTATGTTATTCACTATCAACGATTCTCCTTTCTTCGGCAAAGAAGGTAAGTTTGTGACTTCACGCCACATCCAAGACCGCTTGACCAAAGAATTGGATAAGAACCTGGCTCTCCGTGTAAGGAAGAGTGAAGAAGACGGTAAATGGATTGTTTCCGGCCGTGGCGTACTCCACCTTTCTGTATTAATTGAAACCATGCGCCGCGAAGGATACGAATTGCAAGTAGGCCAGCCGCAGGTTATCTTCAGAGAAATCGACGGTGTGAAATGCGAGCCGATTGAAGAACTGACCATCAACGTACCGGAAGAATATTCCAGCAAAATTATAGATATGGTTACTCGCCGTAAAGGTGAAATGGTCAAGATGGAAAATACAGGTGAACGTATCAATCTTGAGTTCAATATGCCTTCACGCGGTATTATCGGTCTTCGTACCAATGTACTGACTGCCTCTGCCGGCGAAGCCATCATGGCACACCGCTTCAAAGAATATCAACCGCACAAAGGAGAAATCGAACGTCGTACGAACGGTTCTATGATTGCTATGGAAAGCGGAACAGCTTTTGCATACGCTATTGACAAATTACAGGATCGCGGTAAATTCTTCATCTTCCCGCAAGACGAAGTATATGCCGGCCAAGTAGTAGGTGAACATGTTCATGAAAACGACTTGGTTATCAATGTAACCAAATCGAAGAAATTGACGAATATGCGTGCTTCCGGTTCGGATGATAAAGTACGCCTGATTCCACCTATCCAGTTCTCACTTGAAGAAGCATTGGAATACATTAAGGAAGATGAATATGTAGAAGTTACTCCAAAGAGTATGCGTATGCGTAAAGTGATTTTGGACGAAATCGAACGTAAACGTGCAAACAAGAACTAACCATTCTTTCATAATATTATAAAAGAGGAGGTTGTGTCAAAACGCTGGCACAACCTTTTTTTATGCGCAAAGCCCAGACTTTCTCAAGCCCGGGCTTTGTTATTACCCAAAGTTTTTGTATCTTTAGGCATAAAGTTTTTCGTTATGGCAAAGTTACATTTTCGTCCTTACATTCCCAACCAAACCGTTCTTTTTCCACAAAGAATTGATGAAAACATAGCTGCGACCGACCCAGTCCGCATCGTGAATGCTGTTATTGACAATCTCAATCTTGAGAGTTTCAAGAAGCTTTATAAGGAAACGGGCCGTTGTCCTTATCATCCTAAAATGATGCTTAAGATGATAATCTACGCCTACATGAATAATATCTATTCTTGCCGTAAAATAGAGAAGCACCTCCTTCGTGACATTCATTATATTTGGCTTGCCGGTAATGAGCATCCGGATTTTATCACGATCAACCGTTTTCGTAACCGTGTAAAGGAGGAAATAAATAATGTATTTACCCAGTTGGTTCTTGTCCTTGCCGATAAAGGTTTCATCAGCCTTGATGTAGAGTATATCGACGGCACCAAGATTGAATCCAAAGCCAACAAATATACTTTTGTCTGGCGCAAGACAGTCGAACGGAACCGTACGAGACTAATGGATAAAATCCGTATTCTCTTGGAACAGGTGGATGGAAGCCATTGCACAGGAGAACTCTATAAAAGACACATCCGTGGAGTTTACTCCCTGCAGGCTCTCTGACATAGTGGATGAACTTAAAGAAGCCCTGGAACGCCAGCCTGCAACAAGGATAAGGAAGAAAAAGAAAGCCCTGCGCAAAAAAAGAAGAAACAGGTCCGGGAACTTGAGGAGTACCGTGACAAGTTGATAGAATACGACAACCATCTTGATACTCTTGGAGAACGCAACTCCTACTCCAAGACCGATCCTGGTGCCACATTCATACGCATGAAAGAAGATGCCATGAAGAACGGGCAGACCAAACCCGGATATAATCTGCAAATAGGTACTGAAAACCAATTCATCACAGACTTCCGTCTGTTTCCCAACCCTACCGATACACTGACCCTCATACCTTTTTCCACTCTTTCCAGTACCGCTATAACCGTTTACCGAATATCTGTGTGGCAGACTCCGGTTACGGTTCGGAAGAAAATTACCGGTTCATGCAGGAGAATGGGATAGAAACCTTCATCAAGTACAATTACTTCCATAAAGAACAGCGTCCTCGTTATACTCCCAACCCGTTCCATGCCGAAAGTCTCCATTACAATGCCCAAGAGGATTATTACGTTTGTCCTATGGGACAGCACATGAACCGTATAGGAACCAAACGTGACAAGACAGCGAGCGGATACATCATCGAAAGTGCCCGGTATAAAGCAAAAAGATGCGAAGGTTGCCCTTTGCATGGAAGTTGTTTTAAAGCACGGGGGAACCGTATTATAGAAGTCAACCACCGGTTAAACCAATATAAACGGCAGGCACGGGAAAGGTTACTCTCAGAAGAAGGAATCAGGCATAGAGGCAGGAGGTGTATAGAACCAGAGGCTGTGTTTGGACAAATGAAATACAACATGGCATACAGAAGATTCCGGCATGTGGGAGAAGACAAGGTGAAAATGGACTTTGCCTTCTTTGCCATAGCTTTTAATATCAAAAAGATGTGTGCAAAACTGAGAAAAGCAGGAAAGGAGCTCATTACACTTGCTAAATCTATATTTATTGGACTATTTATAACCCGATACAACGGGAAGATAGCAACTTGTTACCAAATGAATGAGAAAAAAGCGGCGTAGACAAAAGAAAAGATAACAGGACTATAAATTATAGAAAAGAGGTTGTGCCAACGTTTTGACACTATTCATCATAAGTAATGCAGCCGAAGCAATCAGCGCGACCGACATAGGAAGCAGTCCAGACATAGCCGCTTTAATATACTTATTATCCTTACACTTCGCAAAGAAATAAGAAATGAGCAACACCAAAATAAAAGAAGGCAAGCAAACGGCTACAGTGGCCAACACAGCTCCCCAAACACTTTGTGTTACCGCATAACCTACGTAAGTAGCACTATTTATGCCAATCGGTCCCGGAGTCATCTGCGAAATTGCGACCACATCCGTAAACTGTTGAGGAGTCAGCCAATGATGAAGATCCACTATTTCATGTTGAATCAGGGAAAGCATTGCATATCCACCCCCAAAACCGAACATACCTATTTTAAGATACACCCAAAGTAATTGCCAATATATCATACCTGTTTATTCGCTATTTTTTCTTTCAACCATAATGTATATACCAATCCCCCTATAATTCCGGCCACCACAATATAAATAGGTGATAAGCCGAACTGCCAGATCAACACGGTAGCTATGGCAGGAGCAACCAACTGAAAATACTTCAGTTTCAAAGCTCTAACAGCAGAAATGCAAGGAAACAGAATCAATGCTACCACGGCAGGACGTATTCCATTAAAGATACGAATCATCACTTCATTATCCTGAAACTGTGCAAAAAACATGGCTATCAGCATCATGATGACAAAAGAGGGAAGAATGTGGCAAGTGCACACACCAGGCTACCACCCACCTTATACAACTTATATCCTACAAAAATAGAAATATTGACAGCAAAAACACCGGGAAGTGACTGGGTCAACGCAAACATTTCCATGAAATCTTCTTTACTCATCCATTGCTTGTTAACAATCTCCCGTTCAATCAACGGAATCATGGCATAACCGCCACCAATAGTAAACATTCCAATCTTCGCAAATGTCACGAATAATTTTAAATACTCCAGTACCATCCTTTCTTTCTAATTTTCCGACATTTTGTGTTTATTTTTTTTAATGAGCCCTTTAGTTGCATCATATCCAATCTGATAACTGCGTCCTTTCACAGTTTTAAAGGAGATAGTCTGATCCGCATACTTTATGACACAGTCGCCTCCTGCATTAGAGCGTACAACAGCTTCTTTCAATTGATGATTCTCCCAGATCACATCCACCTCAAAATTTCCTTTTGCACAAATACCACTGATAGAACCGTCTTTCCATGCATCCGGCAAAGCCGGTAATAATTGAATAAAGCCCATGTGACTTTGGAGCAGCATTTCGGTGATTCCCGCTGTCCCACCAAAGTTCCCATCAATTTGGAAAGGCGGATGCGTATCCCACAAATTATCCATGGTTCCGTTCTTCAATAAATTGCCGAATAAAGTATAAGCATGATTACCATCCTGCAAACGCGCCCACTGATTCAACTTCCAACCCATACTCCAACCGGTAGCACCATCACCACGATGCACCAATACCACTTTAGCAGCTTTCGCCAGTTCGGGAGTAGTGACGGGAGAAACAGTATGTCCCGGATGCAGGCCGAACAAATGATTCACATGACGATGTTCATCTTTCGGATCATCAATATCCACCGACCATTCCATCAACTGACCATAACGACCTATTTGATAGGGAACGAGATTGGCAAGCACATGCTCCCATTGCTTACGTCCTTTCTTATCTACACCCAACACTTTGCTTGCTTCAATCGCATCCATCAGAATTTCACGCACTACGGCATGCACAAAAGTAGCTCCCTGATCGATAGGACCATGCTCGGGCGAAGTGGACGGAGCAGCCGTATAGGTTCCATCCGGCTTATGCCACAGGTAATCGACTGCAAAATCCGCACTACTCTTAATTAGTTCATAGCCGGTTTCTTTCAGAAATTTCAAGTCTCTTGTATAGTCGTAATACCCCATATATGAGTTGCCAGCCAGGGACCTGCCATCGGGTTAAAGTTCCAGGACATATCCCGACTTTCCAACGGAGTGGTAAAGCCGAAAATATTGCCGGAGATAGATGCCGTCCATCCTTTGCTCCGAAATAAGCTTGTGCAGTCTTCACCCCGGTTTCACCAGTGTACGGATAAAGTCAATCAACGGAAGCACGCACTCATTCAAGTTGGTAGAACAAGCAGGCCAGTAGTTCATCTGGATATTGATATTATTATGGTAATCCACACGCCACGGTCCATCGACATTATTGTGCCAAATCCCTGTAGATTAGCAGGCATATTGCCCGGACGGGAACTGGCAATCAGAAGATAACGTCCAAATTGATAATACAACTCTCCCAGATAATAATCCGGCTGTCCTTTCCGATAATTTTTCAGACGTTGGGAAGTAGGCAGATTCACTCCTTTCACCGCTGGGTTCAGATTCAGCCGAACCCGGTTGAACAGAGTAGCATAATCATTATAATGTTGATTGAATAAAGCTGTATATCCCTGCGCCACTGCATTATTCATCCACTGCTTTGTCGTTTCTTCAGGATTAACGCCTATATGTTTTCGGATCTTTGAAACGGATCAAAAGTTAATCTTATAGTCAGTGTCCGCTGTGATATAAAAATACAACTTCGTCTGCATCCTTCACTGTCAACTTTTCCATCTGCATTAGACAGTGTTCCTCCTTTTTGTTTCTGCCTTGATGCACACAACATACTTCATTCCATTATTATCCAAAAGAAGCTGTGTAAACCAGTCCTTTATTTCCATCAGAAACCATGCTGCCGGTAGACAGGGGATTGGGCGCATAACTGAAAACCAGATTTTGTTTCCCCGATTGATCCGCGCTGAACGTACCACCATTACATTGGCGGGGTAAGAGATAAAAAAATTGCGTTGATAAAGCCACACGATCCTTTTGAATTGTACGACTGCCATAGCCCTGAATCCAAAGAAAGAATGCGCTTATAATCGCTTCATTTCCTATCATATTCAGTCCGGTTTCTACATAAAACTCTCCATTGTAGTAAAGCTACCGAAACGGAAAGGATTTTCTCCGTCAGCTATACGAAACTTCACTATTGAAGTTCTGTCGCGTTAGTATTTCAGCCTTTTCTGATCTCCCTCTGTAAATGCTTTATGTATTTCATCTAAAAGATGGGCCGATTGTTTATTGACATTCCAATAATAGTCCACACCTTTCGCTGTGTTCGGACCACCGCGCCAAAGCGTTTTTCATTGAAAGTGATACGTTCGGCTTCTACCGATCCCATATATTTGCGCCGAGGCTACCGTTACCAATAGGCAATGACTGTGACTCCCAACTGGCATCCAGATTATGTCCGCTTCCTGTTTACCGGTTTATTTTCATCTTTCCACAAATCCGGTCTTCCGCCATACCAGGCGGCATATCCCTGCAAAGTATTCCGGGAGTATCAAACCAGATGGAAAGTCCTTGTGATAATCTGTTCCCGCATAAAACCCGGAGGTAAATAAAAAATAAAAGTCTTCATGGTCGTCAAATGTCGTTATTTAAGATTAATAACCCATTTATAGTCTGTACAAAAGTAGTCAAAATATATATCTAATAAAAATAAAACAAACAACCTCTATAATGAGGTTGCAAATTACATCAAACCATCCGACAGTATTTTTTCACGACCCAATACCCAAACTCTGGCCTCTGAAATCCCCTGACAACAGCCGATGAGGACAACGACATCATCAATAATATGCTTCCATATAATAAAACAACGGGAAGAATCCTTTTCAAAGGCTTTTCGCATATTCCAAAATATGTCGATATCAAAATGACAATGAGAAAGCTTTTTCAGTAATCATTGACGGCAACGGAAAACGCATCTTTAGCATTCGTCCACGAAACATCTCATCTAATACCAAAACAGCGTTTTCGGTCACAGCTTTTTTACTCACTTCTTTAATACGGAGTACTTCCGCCATAAAATGACTTCGTCCGTCCTGAGCCCGGCAGAATTAATAGAGGTATAAATCCCCTCGTAAAGGGACAATCATGATTTCACAGAACAGGCAAACCACAATGTACTTAACCAGACAGCCAAGGTCAATGCCTTTAAAGTTGTTGTTTTTCCACCATATTAGGAGGCCTGTAAAAATTTCCCGGGACATCTGCCAACGGTTTGGCTACGCATCTTTCCTGAAGGATGAACTCCCACCACCGAGAGTCCATTGTCGGTACCATTACCGGCATACAACAAACTCTTCTCTTTTGCCACCCGGTGAGCTGTACGGCAAACATCAAGTGGATATACAGACAGAAGTTGCTTCAAGATAACAACCAAAGTACGGAACGATAATCGAATTTGTCTATGACAAAGTTAGATAGTTTTTCCTCATCAGAGGTCTGCTCCAATACTTCCTCAATTCACTTCCATGGAGAACGTATCAATCATAGCAACAGATTCTTTCGGTTGCGGGGCGTCCTGTGGTAGTTCTGTCGCCCGTCCTTCAGACAATGCAGAGATGAACCACTAATTTCACCCCTCTGCAGATCACGCAACAGGTCGAATCATATCGCACCAGACGGTCGATAACAGTAGCACATGAAAGTAAAATATGAGCTTCCATCTGATTACGATAAATGTACTCAATAAAATCCAGCTCTTCTTCATTCAAAGTTCGGGCAAAGCATCTGGTAATAGCCTCACAATGTTTTACAGTTTCCCCAAATCCTTAGCGGATATAATCCAGTTCAACATCAGCGCTTTTTCCTTCTTTTTTGTCTCTGTTTTTGGGCTGCTCATTATTAGCAGTCTGTAATGCTTAGATCCGCATAGGTCTGTTTGTCCAGTAGCTAGATATACCATAACCGCCTTTAAAGGTTAGTACTCCTGTTTTGGCAAATATAGGGAAAGAGTTTTAACAAACAGCATTCTCATAGAGAGAGCACAGGCATAAACAAAAAAGGCGTTCGAGAAATCGAACCGCCTTCCATATCTATCTGATTCTTGCTCCAATTGGGGTTCCGGACCAGCCGTAAGTGTCGCGTGGGTCAAGATCATTAGGATCAGCACTATGGAAGTTCTGTAGGAACAACAAAGTCGAAGAAAGGAATAACCTTAGTAGGAGCTTTGTCAATAGAACCATCAGGATAGCAGCATCGATGATACCACGAGTATGAGATTTGTAGATATCCGGTTCGCTGTCTTTGTCCAGATTCATTACTTTTGCATAGCAACCGCCTTCGTAGTTGAACACACCTTCGTCATCCCAACCGTGTTCGTCATCCCCGCTCAACAAACGTTTCGGGTCGGTCGATAAAGTGGTTTTACCGGTTCCGACAGACCGAAGAAAATAGCTGTGTTTTTACCTTCCAGATCGGTGTTTGCCGAGCAGTGCAGCATAAAGCGATACCACGTAACGGATTCAGGTAATTCATGATAGAGAAAATACCTTTTTCATTTCTCCGCCGTACCAGGTATTCAGTATCACCTGCTCATTGGTTCTTAGGTTGAATACAGTTGCTGTTTCTGAATTCAGACCCAGTTCTTTGTAGTTGTCTACTTTAGCTTTAGCAGCATTGAAAGAAACGAAATCCGGTTCGCCGTAGTTGGCCAATTCTTCCTCGGTAGGACGGATAAACATATTCTTTACGAAATGAGCCTGCCACGCAACTTCCATGATGAAACGAACTTTCAAACGAGTACCTGCGTTTGCTCCGCAGAAAGTATCGACAACGTATAATTTTTTACCTGATAATTCTTTAACAGCTTTTGCTTTCAGATCGGCCCAAGCTTCTTCGCTACAAGGTTTGTTGTCGTTTTTGTATTCTTCTGAAGTCCCCCAAACAGTTTTTT
>VOFB01004529.1_pt1 | contig 21352 bp, 43 predicted proteins | sample 5384141 | NCBI WGS metagenome assembly VOFB01 (sample SAMN12384721, study PRJNA508395) | human gut metagenome | isolation source: healthy gut A | host: Homo sapiens | reverse complement strand
TGACACTGAGGCAGAGAAAATGGCAGAAAATCATCTCATTTTTGTGGATGCAGAAAATCTCAGGAAAATTATGCAATTCCGTCTGCGTTTGCCGCTTACGCAAAATATATGGGGATCAGACTTGGAAATGAAAAATTTCTGGAGACGGATTAGAAAGCATGGAAGTATTACAATTTCCGGGATAAAAGGGAGCCGGTGCATCGCACCGGCTATTCCTATGAAAAAGATTGTGTATGGAAAGTGAAATAATTCACTATTTGCTGGGAGGAACCTTGCTTACTGGATAAGCAAGGCTACCTGACTTACTCAGGTATGAAAAAAAGTTCTATGAAAAATTTTCTTGTTGGCTTAACTTATGCTTTAGAGTATAAAGTTGAATTGTGTCTATCGTATGATGGCTTTGTGAGAAATTTGTAAATAAAATATGAACAAAATGTTCAAAATTCAGGCTGTAATAAATAATTAAGAAAAAATAAATTGGCTTGTCATAATAAAATATGTATAATGGAAAGTACTACAACCGTTTCGCAGTCTGGATACAGGATTGCAGACGATCAGTAAATAATGTTGGAAAATGTTGAAATTATAATAAGGAAAGTCAGAGGTAATAAAACATGTACGATTGTATCGTGATCGGCGCCGGAATTGCCGGAGCTGTCTGTGCCAGAATACTTGCAGAGGAAGCAGGAAAGAAAGTTCTTGTGATTGAGAGACGAAGCCATATTGGAGGAAACTGTTATGATGTTTTGGATGAATATGGCATTTTAATCCATGAGTATGGTCCACATATTTTCCATACAGGTCTGGAAGAAGTTTATGAATATTTGTCGAGATTTACGGAATGGTATCCTTTCGGACATGAAGTGGTAGCAAAAGTGGGGACAAGCTGATCCCGGTTCCATTTAACTTAAATACGCTGCACATGGTCTATGATAAGGAAAAAGCAGATCTTCTGGAGAAAAAACTGATCGAAGCTTACGGTGAGGGAAGCCGTGTGCCAATCATGAAACTTCGTGAGAATGATGATCCGGATATCCGTGAGATCGCACAGTTTGTGTACGAAAATGTATTTTTAAAAATATACCATGAAGCAGTGGGGACAAAAACCGGAGGATATCAGCCCGGAAGTGACAGGCCGTGTGCCGGTGCTGGTTTCTTATGACAACCGCTATTTTCAGGACAAATATCAGGGAGTGCCGAAGGAAGGTTTCACACCGATGTTTGAGCGCATGTTAGACCATGAGAACATCACGGTTGAGACAGGTGTTGACTGTAAAGAGAGATTGCGTTTTGAAGAAAATCAGATTTATTTTGATGGAACACCGTTTGACGGAGAGGTTATCTATACGGGCGCACTGGATGAGTTGTTTGACTGTCAGTTTGGAAGGCTTCCATATCGTTCCTTAAGATTTGACTTTGAACATTATGAGAAAGAATCTTATCAGGGACACAGCGTGGTCAATTACACGGTCAGTGAGGATTTTACAAGAATCACAGAGTTTAAGTATCTGACCGGACAAAAGAACACGGACGGAACCACAATCGTGAAAGAGTATCCGTTTGCCTACACAGGAGCGGAGGGAGAAATTCCTTACTATGCGATATTAGAGCCAAAGAACCAGGAACTCTATGAAAAATATCATGCGCTTGCAGGTGGACTGCCGCATTTTTATCTGCTCGGACGACTGGCAGAATACAAATACTATAATATCGATGCGATGACGAAAAAAGCGATGGAACTTGCTGGTGCGATCATGGCAGAAAATACAAAAAGATAATCGGAGGATTCATATATGAAATTACTGACATTTGCGATCCCGTGTTACAATTCACAGGATTATATGGAACACTGCATCAAATCCCTGCTGCCGGGTGGCGATGATGTTGAGATCCTGATCATTGATGATGGGTCAAAAGACAGCACCGGTGACATAGCAGATGCCTATGAGAAGAAATATCCGGGAATCATCCGTGCAATCCATCAGGTAAATGGAGGACACGGAGAGGCTGTCAATGCTGGAATCCGCAATGCGACAGGACTTTATTTTAAAGTGGTAGACAGCGATGACTGGGTAGATGAGGAGGCTTATAAGAAGATTTTAGATAAACTTCGTGAGCTGACCGGCGGCAATCAGACCCTGGATATGTTTATTGCCAATTATGTATATGAAAAAGAAGGTGCGCATCATAAAAAAGTGATGCACTACACGAACCTGCCCCAAAATCAGATTTTTTACCTGGAATGATGTGTCACGTTTCAGAAAGGGTCAGTACATTTTGATGCATTCTGTGATTTATCGTACAAAACTGCTCCGCGAATGTGGACTGGTACTGCCGAAACATACTTTTTATGTGGATAATATTTATGTGTACAAACCATTACCAAGTGTAAAAACACTGTATTATATGGATGTAGATTTTTTACCGTTACTTTATTGGCAGGGAAGATCAGTCGGTCAATGAGAAAGTGATGATCAGCCGTATCGACCAGCAGATCAATGTAACTAAGATTATGGTAGATGAATTTGATCTCTGGAAGATTCCAAACCGAAAACTGCGTCATTACATGTTTAATTATCTGGAAATCATCACGGTCATTTCCACGATTATGTTGATCCGCTCCGGCACTGAGGAAAATCTTCTGAAAAAACGTGAACTGTGGAAATATATTAAGGATCACGACATCCGTTTATTCCATCATCTGCGCGCCTGAATGATGGGAAATGCAATGAATCTGCCGGGCAAGGGAGGCAGAAAGATTTCGGTTGCGGCATATCGACTGTCACAGAAAGTGGTCGGATTTAATTAAGAGGTAGTGAGAGTATGAGTGAAGAAAATAACTGGAATTATGGAAATGATGAGCCGAATGTAAATCAGGGAAATCCTGTCAGCCTGGAGAAAAGTACGACTGATGGTACAGCAGGTGTAAATTTAGAGAAGACTGTGACCGGAAATGAAGAGCGTGTAAATTCAGAAAAAGACTATGACAGACAATCCGTATTATACAAATACGTCATATGGAAACGGCAATACAAATTATAATTACGGACAGTCAAATGACAGTGCAGGTTATAACTATGGACAGTCAAACGGAAGTACAGAATATAATTACGGACAACCGGCTGGCAGGTATGGAAGTAATAAGTCAGAAAGTGAAGGCTTTGGTATTGCGTCGTTAGTACTTGGAATCATTACGGTTTTGCTGTTCTGTACCTGTATCAGCTGGATCACCGGTATTCTTGCGATTATTTTTGGTATCATACAGCTTGTAAAAGGAAACAAAAAAGGAATGGCGATCGTTGGTTTGATCACAGGTGGAATCGGTTTTGCAGCATCGATTATTCTGTATATCCTGATTTTTTTTACAGGACTTGGATCTTATAGCAGCTATAATGACATCTATGATCATATTTACGATGATATCTATGATGATATTGAAGACAGTATGGATGACGCCGAGCGAAGGATCACGATCATGATATAGAAATTTTTTAATGGAGAGGGTTATGGAAGAGTTATGACAGTCAGTGGATTATCCAAGACATTTCACTTTGTCAAAAAACAGCAGAAATTAGAAAAGACAACGGAAAAAGTTAAGGTTGCGGTGGATGATCTTTCCTTTTGTACCACAGGGGGGAAGTTTTTTGAAAGTATGATCCACTACTTAGAAGATTATATGTACTGTACTAGAAAGCTGGGGCTTTATGTGCAGTTAGTAGCATAAATTATATAGGGGTTATCTAAATATATTTACCTCCTGTGATTAAGTTATATAAAGACTAAATCACAGGAGGTTTATTTTATGATAACAGTAGAAAAACTGGAAAAAGGTACTTATTTTGATGATGCTTTTAAAATCTCATTTAGATATGATCCCACTACTGTAGCTAAGGTAAAAGAGCTGGCAGAGCGGAGATACTTACCAGAGGATAAAGCGTGGGAGATCCCAGCACATGAGTTACCAGCCCTCATAGAGAAAGTAGGGCTTAGCAATATTAAAAGTGAGGAGGCTGTAGTACAAGCCCTCAATACTAAGGAGATCGAGGATAAAAGGGAGGCTACACAGGAGAGGCTAAAAGGTATTAAGCCTGTAATAGATTTTGATTTTAAGACAGCTCCACTCCCTCATCAGATTGAGGCTTTAACTATGGCATGGAGAAAAACTCTTTACTTATCGGAGATGAGCAGGGCTTAGGCAAGACAAAAGAGAGTATTGATATTTGTGTAGCCAGAAAGAAAGAGCTCATTAAAACTCTCATTGTGTGTGGAGTAAACTCTGTAAAATATAACTGGGAGAAAGAGATCCAGATTCACTCTAATGAGGGCTGTGTAATGGTAGACGGTAAGACGATGGATGTTAGAGTACAACAGTTAAATGACTGGTACAGAGGATCCGCTTATTTTGGAGTTATCAATATTGAGAGCCTCAGAAATGAGAAAATACAGGATGCTCTCTATCTGGGGATTAAGGATGGATATATAGGAGCTATTATCGTAGATGAGATCCATAAGGCTAAAAACGGAGGATCTCAACAGGGAAAAGCTCTTAGATTTTTGAAAGCTCCAGTTAAGATAGGATTATCTGGTACTCCAATGAATAAAGCGGAGGATCTGTGGAATATCCTTACATGGCTGGGAGTAGAGAGGAGATCCTTTTATAGTTTTAGAAATGCCTATTGTACTATGGGAGGTTTCGGAGGCTATAAAGTAATCGGATATAAAAACTTAGATAGCCTCAATGCTGAGTTAAATACTGTAATGCTTAGAAGAAAGAAAGAGGAGGTACTAGATCTCCCTCCTAAGCTATACAGTACTGAGTATGTAGAACTTACCACAGCTCAGAAAAAACAGTACAGGGATATTAAAAATGGCATTGTAGCGGATATGGAGAATATCTTAGCCTCTGTTAATCCTCTTAACTGTACTCTCCGCCTCAGACAGCTTACCAGCGGTAATCCTAACTTAACAGATGATAGCCCTAAGCTGGATCGTATTAAGGAGATGCTAGAGGAGGAGATTATCCCTAACGGTCACAAGGCTATTATATTTTCTCAGTGGAGCACGATAGCTAAGGATCTGGGGATAGAGCTTAGTGAATATGATCCGATTGTAATTACAGGAGGTACCTCCAGAGCAGAGGCAGAGATTAGTAGACAATTTCCAGACTAACCCACACTGTAAAGTAGCTATAGGAACTATCGGAGCTATGGGTACTGGATTAACCTTAAATAAAGCCTCTTATGTATTCTTTATGGATAAAGCATGGAATAGCGGAGATAATGCACAGGCTGAGGATAGAGCCCACAGAATAGGTACAGTAGGGGCTGTAAATGTAATCTCTATGGTGGCTAAGGGTACCATAGATGAGGCGGTAGAGGATTACCTGTTAGAAAATAAAGATCTCATTGATCGAGTAGTAGACGGTAAAGGATCTAAGCAGGATATTAAAACCATCCTTAACAAATTACTTAGCATTTAATATACAGGTGTGGTATAATAACTCAAAATGGAGGTACATAATGAGAGCGATAACAATAGATGCAGATACAGGAAAAAAGAGTATACACAAGGAAAGAGGTAGCGGATCTGGTAGGGAGCCTCTACTCAATCTATCCGCCTCTGGGAAGATGCTGGAGCTATTCCAGCCAGTGTAAGAGATGAGGGAGGCTATAGATACTGGTATGAGGAGGATCTGGAGGCTATAAAGGCTTATGCCTCATTACCGAGAAAAAGCAAAACTTAAAAAGTAGCCCTAAGTGTGAGGAGAGTGTAACAGCTCTCCTCTTTTTTTTTTGCCCTTAATTTTGAGGGCTATCTAAAAATTTACCGTTTGTGTGATTAGGTTAAGTATCAAAAGAAAAGGAGGTAAGCAGGATGCTTAAAATCAGTTTTACAAATGCTGAGGTATCGGATCACGGATACGGTTTAGAGGTAAATGGTAAATCTTTAGAGGATATTATCTCTACCGCCTTAGGAACTAAGGTAAAAGGTAATGGCGGTTATGGATCTGGATTACCTAGCTTTAGCTCTAATAGCTGTGATGTAACGGTTACTATCAATCCACACGATAAAGAGTGTGAGATTGAAACAGAGGATAACGTGTGGCACAGCGTAAAGGAAATGGAGGCAGAAAAGAGTGAGCAGTTTCAAGAGGAAAATGCAGAGGCAGATCCAGAAGAATAACGGTACCCTCCTCCACAAAAAGGTATTAGCTAGAAAGATGGGCTGTAAATCCGTGGAGGAGTATAACCGTAGAATGGCACGCAGAGAAAGAAATTTAAAAGAGATGGAGGATAACAAAGATGGCAAATGATTTTACAGCAAGAGTAGCAGGGATCAGCGTAGAGCTGGGTATGAGTGTACAGAATAAGAGTGGTATCTGGTGTAAGCCTACAGTAAAGATGGATATTAAGATTGATGGAGGTACGAACCCTCAGCAGAGAGAGGCTATTATTAAACAGGCTTTTGATGAGGTTTGTGATAACATTCAGAAAACCATCTCAGAGATGGAGTAATACTTACAGGGGGAGAGTATCTCTCCTCTCTCCCTTAACTGGAGGTAATTATGGCAAAACAGGTAAAAGTAAGAGGGATAATTACTTTGCTGTACAGGGCTGGATGGTAACAGAGCTAAAACTAAAGGGTAATGCTCTTATGCTCTATGCGATCATCTATGGATTTTCTCAGACTACTAACACAGCTTTTACAGGGAGTGTAGACTATCTCTGTGAGTGGCTGGGTGGTGTATCAAGACCTACAGTAATTAACACTTTAGATAACCTAGTTAAGCAGGGGCTACTCACTAAGAGTAGTACCACTAAAGGGGCTCTCATTTACAACAGCTATACAGCTTTAAGACCGAGTAAAAAATTTTATCCGATGAAGATCCAACGAGTAAAAAAAACTTTACCCGATACGAGTAAAAATTTTTACTCAATAAAGATAGTAAAGATAATATAGAAAAATCCATCTCTAAAGAGATGGAGGGCAAAGACCCCTAAAAAGAAATCTTATAGTACTATCTTAGCGGATCCTGTTAATAAGTTTGTGAAAAGAGGCTCTTAGTAAATTTATACAGTACTGTAGGGGTAAAAACTATACTCCTAAGGTAACTACAGTAGAAAAGTTTGCTGGTACCCTTAGAGATAATGCTGGAGAGGATCCTGTAGTGGCTTTAGCTATTGTGGATCAGAGCATAGATAAGGGATGGAAAGATCTCTATCCTCTTAAGAACTATGGCAGACAGGAAAGCCTACAGCGGTTAGTAAAAGTTTAGTGGTAATACCCTTAAAGATGCTGAGGGTAAAGATATTGTATTTTAGTAATCTGGAGGAGGGTGTAAAAGCTCTCCTCTAAATTTTTTGCCTCTTTTGTGATTAGGATTACTCAAAAGGAGGTAAAAGCGGATGAAATGCTATGCAAGTGATTATTGCCAGAAAGATAAAAGCTCCTGTAGTGATGTATGCGGAGGCTACAGAGTGCTTAGAGCTTTATACAATTTAAGCAGGATCCCAGAGAGATACCGTTATACTATCGCTCTTAAGCCAGAGAATGGAGAGGATCTGGAGGCGTTTACAGTGCTGGATAATTATAAAATGATGTGCTCAGTATGGTAGATGAGGGCAGAGGTTTATATATCTGGGGAAAGAGTACAGGGAACGGTAAAACCTCATGGGCTTGTAAGATTATGAGTTACTTTTTCAGAAAGATAGCTTTTAATACAGGGCTGGAAAATGAGGGGCTATATATTTTTCTCCCACTTTCTTAGAAGATCTCAGAGATAACTATGATAACAAAGATCCAGAGTTTGATGAGATCTTAAGAATGATAAAAACCTGTAGGCTCCTCATCATAGACGATATAGGAGCAGAGGGGTAACGGACTGGGTAAGGGAGAGGATGGTAAGCATCATAAATACCAGAGTATCTAATAACCTTACTACGATTTATACCAGTAACCTCTCTCCAGAGGAGCTTAGGAGTGAGCTAGGGGATCGGATAGCCAGTAGAGTATTAGGCTCCTCACAGGTAGTAGAAATTACAAGCGGAGATAGGAGGGGATTATAAATGGCTAATATGATTGAGCAGAGTTTACTCTGTAAGGTATTAGATGCTCCAGATCTGGAAATCCTCCACTCTAACGGAGTAATAGAGGAGATGTTTCTTACCTGTAAAGAGGAGATCCATTTTATCATAGAGCATTACAACAGCTATAAGCAGATGCCAGACAAACTAACCTTTTTAGGCAGGTTCAAAGATTTTCAAATGCTGGAGGTTACAGAGAGTACAGATTACTTAGTATATAAGCTCAAAGAGGCTTACACATATACTAAGCTGGTGCCTCTGATTGAGGATACAGCAAAGGTAGTAAAAGAGGATAGTATTAAGGCTATTCAGTACTTCAAAGAGGAGATAGAAAAGCTGGAGAAATCCGTACCAGTGAGCAGGAATAAAGATGGCTATGATATTATCTCTAACGCTGGAGATCGTCTTACAGAGTATAAAAAAAGCGTTGTGAGGTAAAGGGGCTTATAGGTATTCCTACAGGTATCCCTAAGCTGGATGAGATCACTAATGGCTGGCTCTGGGGAGAGAGGATCTGGTAGTACTCACAGGGCGTACTAATGTGGGTAAAACATGGATCGGAGAGTACTTTGCTACTATGGCGTGGAATATGGGTTATAAAATTCTTATGTACTCTGGAGAGATGAGTACCGCTATGGTTGGTTTTCGTTTCGATACTCTCAATAAGCATTTTAGTAACATGGGGCTCCTTAACGGATCTGGCACTCTGGGAAAGAAACCAGATACAGACGGAGCAAAAGTACTTACAGGAGGACTATGAGAAGTACATAACACAGCTCCAGCAAAAGAGCGGATTTATCGTAGTTACTCCAGATGATTTTGAGGGGCGTAAGCCTAATGTGGATGAGATTAAGAGCTTAGCTATTAAGCATGGGGCGGATATGATTGTAATAGATCAGCTCTCTCTTATGAGTGATAAGCGTAGGGCGGATATACCTAGAATAGCTTATAACAATATCTCAGAAGATCTCTTTTGATGAGTAAGGCTTAAAAAGCCTGTACTCCTTATGGCACAGGCTAACCGTGAGGCAGTTAAGAACCGTAAAAGGGAGAGAGCCCAGAGCTCCACGATCTGGCAGAGAGTGATGGTGTAGGACAAAACGCCACAAAGAGTATTATCTTTATCTGTGATAGATGGCACTCTTAAAATCAGCATTAAGAAAAAAACAGATATGGTATCAATAACAAAGAGGTACTTATGATCTGGGAAGTAAACACAGGATACCTTAAGCCCCTCCTTAGTGAAAAATCAGAGGAGAGCACAGAGGATAAAAAGGATGATAAACCAGATGGAGAAAAGGATAAAGGAGGAGAGAAAGACTATGGTTTCTAAAGGCGGAGTACCTAAGGGGAGGATCATCCCTGTATATCTTACAGATGAGGGAGATGTGTACCCTATTTATTTACATGAGATGGGAGAGTTAGAGATTATCCAGAGGCTTGTAGCAGGTATCTTAGATAATAAGATTGTGGTAGATACTAATACCAGAATTAACTCAGAGAATGATAAAATCTCTATTTTTGATTTAAGTAAGAAAAAATAATAAAAATCTCTCTAAATGTTACCTCTTTTTCTGATTAGGTTAAGTAAATCGGAAAAGGAGGTACTTTTATATGACGATTACAAGTAAGGAAGTAGCGGAGATGCTGGGAAAGAGGCACGATAACCTTTAAGAGCGATCCGCAAATATATTACACAGTTAGGAGAGGAGGCTCCTAAGTATTTCTCAGAGGATCCAGATAAGGGCAGTAGATTGTACCATATTACTAAGGCTGGCTGTGATCTTATGGCAGGGCGTATTATCGGAGCTCAGAGTGAGGCTTTTAAGACTAAGTATGCTCCAGTGTTTGGAGAGGAGGCTCCTGTAGAGGTGGTAGAGGAAAAGCAGGAGGAGCCACAGGAGAAAGCCTACACAGTAGAGGAGGTAGCCCAGATCTTAGGCTGTAGTGAGAGAAATGTATACAGAAATATCCAGAGCGGAAAGCTGGAGGCTGTAGAGCGTGAGGTAATGATCCCTACTCTTAAGAAGTTTGTAACAGAGGAGGCTCTGGAAAAATAAAAGCAGGGAGGGCTAGTTAATGAATTACTTTGAAATGAAATGGAGGCTCTCAGCTTGCAGAATACAGGCAGGATACTCACAGGCAGAGGTAGCAGAGATCTTAGGCTGTAGTGATAAGACTATTGTTAGCTGGGAAACAGGTAAGACAGCTCCTAAGATGGAGAAAAGCACAGGAGCTTAGTGATCTGTACGGTATCCCTCTGGCTTATATGGATTTTTCAAAGGCTGGAAACTCCACACCTCTTAGAGAGCGTGAGAGTGAGCCACAGATCCCAGCTTTTTAATTTATAGGAGGAAAAAAAGATGATTAAAGGACAGTTTGCAAAAAATTTACACAAAGCAGTTTCAGAGAGAGGGATTAAGCAGGTAGAGCTTGCTAAGGTGCTGGAGGTACCGCCTACTACAGTAAATGGGTGGATGAGAGGAGCCCATTTACCAGACATTGAGAAGTTAATGGAAATTTGTGATTATTTGGAAATGCCTGTAGGAGAGATGTTAGGAGATCATAGACATATTAACGATTTAGACGAGGTTAAGCATCTTATGGATGTATCAGCTTAAACAGAAAGCCTATATTGAAAATTTAGAGGCGGAGCTTAATGAGTGTAAAATGTTAAATAATCAGCTTATGAGCGATCTGGATGCAGATGAGGGGCTTGCAGAAATTTGTGTGAATGAGTTTATTGCAGATACCATAAAGGCTGTAAAAGACGCTGGAGTAAAGAAGATTACGGTTGAGTTTTGATAAAGAAAAAGAGCCAGCTTTTGCAGGCTGGCTCCATCCAGAGGATTACTCCTCTTTAAGATTTTGTAGCTCATTGATGCGTTGAGCTAATCCCTTAAGTAGCTCCAGATCCTTATCTGATAGTGAGATAGATAGCTTAAATAAATCGTATAGAGAGGGCTTACTCTCTAAGATCTTTGAGATTAAAGCAGGATCAGTAGAAAACTTTTCCTGTGAGAAAATCTCTGGATCTCTTAGGAGATCCGTAGCATCTATCCCTAGATAAGTTGCTACAGCCTCAATCCTATCCATTCTAGGAGTGTTCTTTCCAGTACACCATTGAGAAACTGTAGAGGAGCTGTAGTGGAGATCGTTGATTAGATCTTGCTGAGTTTTACCTTTTTACCGCTAGGTAGTAGGTAAGGATGCTTTAGCAAATGTACTCATTGTTTTTACACCTCCTCTCCTTTGAGGGATAAGTTAATTATACAGTATTACAGAGAAAAAGTAAAGTAAAACAGAGATAAAACTCTGTAAAACAGAAAATTAGGTATTGACATCTCTGTAAAACAGGATTATATTATAATTGTTCTCTGAGAAACAGAGAGAACACAGAGGGGGTACTCCCCTCATATATTTTGCTATCAATCTCTATTAAACAGAGAATGATATACAATAAAACAGAGATAAAGGAGGTACAAGCTAATGAATTTAGCAGAGTTAAAGGAGGCTTATAAAGCCAGAAAGCTAGCCTTAGACAGTGCAAAGAAAGAGGAGGAGAAATACAAGGCACTCCTTAAGGATGCGATGTTAGAGGCTGGAGAAAGTGATTACACGGATGAGGCTGGATACCGCTTTTGAGCGAATTGTGCAGGAGCGTAAGAGCATGGATGAGGAAAAGCTCTTAGCAGAACTCCATGAGAGAAACCTTACTAGCTGTATCGCAACTAAGGAGGTTGTAGATGAGGATGCAACTCTTAAGGCGGTAGAGGCTGGAGAGTTGCCACAGGAAGTATTAGCAGATGCCTTAAAGGTAACAGAGGTAGTAATGCTTAAGCTCACAGCTCCTAAAAAGGCAAAGGCTAAAAAGTGATAACGATCTGGAAAACTCCAATAGTAGCCACAGTAGAGCAGGTACTTATGGATCTTAAGCTCCAGCTCTACGGAGCAGGGCTACTTAAGGAGATTAAAAACACAGGATCGGATCTTATGTGTACTTGTCCTTTTCACGCAAACGGTAAGGAGCATAACCCATCTTGCGGAGTGCTCCTACAGCAAAAGGTAACAAAGGATAAGACCTATGAGGCTGGTACGGTGCATTGCTACACCTGTGGATACACAGCGGATCTACCTCAGTTTGTAGCGGATCTGTTAGGGCTGAGTAGCCCAGTAGAGGGCTTTAAGTGGCTGGTAAATCAGTACAACTACCAGACGGAGGAGAGAGAGCTCCCAGATCTGGATATGTACAGAGGATCCACAGCTAAATCCTCAGTACTGAGGAGAGCTTAGTAAAGCAGTACACACAGAACCTCCTACAGAGTGAGGAGGCGTGTAGGTACCTACATAAAAGGCGGATAGCTAACTGGGTGCTAGAGGCTTATGAGCTGGGGTTTGATCCAGAGGATAAAACAGTACTTTTTCCCTGTAAGGGGCATGGATGGGAAAAGTGATCTTTACAAAGGCAGGAGCATAGCTGGAAAGCATTTTTATAACGCAAAAGAGGTAGATAAAACCTCCGTAGTGTTTGGGCTCTGGGAGATCCTTAACGGATCTTTTAGCTGGGGTACAGCGGATCAGATAGAGGAGGTTTGGATTACAGAGAGTGAGATAGATGCTCTCAGCCTTATCTCTTATGGAGTACCAGCGGTAGCCATCATGGGATCACATATCTCAGAGGAGCAGTGTAAAGAGCTGGAGCGTACACCTTTTAGGCGGTTCGTACTTGCCACAGATAACGATGATGCAGGGAGAAAAGGAGCCTCCCAGATCAAGAGGTTACTGATACCTAAGGGTTTTCGGTTTATCAACCTCAAATGGCATACGAGCCTAAAGGATATTAACGATCTTGTCAAAGAGTACGGAGATGGCTGGAAAGACCATCTCACAGGATATTAAAGGAGGAAAACAGGATGAGTAAAGGATTTATTACAGGAACAAATGAGGAACTTATTAAAGCGTACAAGGAGAGCAGAGATGAGAGCTATCTTAAAAGAGCTAATAGAGGCTAACAAGGGGCTTATTAACCTTTTGGTATCCCCCTTATTTAACCTCTATCCCTAATTCTGAGTTAGAGGATCTCACAAGTGAGAGTTACATACCGATGCTTAGAGCTATAGAGGATTACGATCCAGAGCAGGGAGTAGCTTTTTCTACTCTACTTAAGGTTTATGTACGCCAGCACCTTAACCGTTTATACAACGAGGCTACACGCCAGAAAAGATTTACAGGTACCACTCCAGATAGCTTAGATCGGTTATCTGAGATCAACAAAGAGGGCGGTACAGAAACAGATAGCAACTTTGAGGTAGAGTGCAAGGATTTTAGCTCTGTAGAGTTTATGGATCTCTTAGATAGCTTACAGCTCAATGATAAGGAGCAGGTAGCGGTAAATATCCTCATGGCTGGAGGAGCTAAGGGAGAGATCGCTAAGGCTCTTAATATTACTAATGCTACCGTAAGCTGGCATATCAAAACCTCAAAAAAGAAATTTATTTTAGCTGGTTATCAATATGCTGTCTAAATAATTTTGGTGGATGTGATTAAGTTATTTATCACGAAAAGCAAGGAGGTAAGCGGTATGAGTAGTTTAAGAACCCTGTTAGCCATCTTAAAAAGGAGAGGCTGTAGTGCTTACTAAAAAGAGTGAGCATAAGGCGGATGTGCTGGTAGGAAAGAATGTGGATGTTGCGTTTGCTATCAACAGCATGGTAGGAGCTGTAAAGGCTTTGATGCTGTAGAGATAAAAAAAAAAATAATCAAGGAAAAACAGGAGGATACAGAAATGGGATTACAGGATCTTATTAACAAGTATGACAATGGAGGATTTTCTAAAACAGGCTGGTTTCAGTTAAAGGATGATGGAGATACAGCTACAGTACGCCTCCTCCATAAGGGAGAGGTAGGAGTAAAGGATGGAGAAACAGATTATGATTTTCCCATCTACGAGGTACACAAATTAGATGTAGACGGTAGCGGTAGAGATCGTACTTGCCTCTGTAAAGGAGAGAGCTGTGAGTTTTGCAAGAGCGGTAATAAGCCTCAGCTTAGAATGTTCTTACAGATGATTAACAAGGATGAGAAAGATAAGGATAAGCAGGTACAGCTCTGGGAGAGAGGCTTAACAGATATTAAGAACCTTATCGGCTTAGCTGGAGAGTACGGAGATCTAACTAAGAGAGATATTAAGATTAAGAGATCTGGAGCAAAGGGTAGCCTTAAGACTACATACCAGTATTTCCCTAAGGATCCTAGTGAGATGGAGATCCCAGAGCCTCAGAACTTAGTAGGCTCACTTATCTTAGATCTGGATCGTGAGGATCAGATTAAGGCTATCGAGGGCAGATTACAGCTTAATAAGGGTAACAATAATGATAGCAATAATGACAGCGGAGCAGGAGCTACGAGAGTATTTTAAGGCAGGGAGGGAGGCTAAAAACCTCCCTCTTTTATTAAACAGGAGGATACAGGATGGCAAGAGAGATACAGGTAGATATGAGTAGAGAGAGCGTGGATCTGGAAGATCTTAGTAGCCGATTAGCTCATAAAAAAAGTATGTAATATAAATTTGAAAAGAAACCAGAATACCTTACTTAAAGGGCTGGAGGTAATAAATGAGCTGGTAAAGAGCGGTAGGCTCCATGCTGAGGGAGAGTATGAGGTTATCCGTACTCCAGAGAGGCTTAAGGAAGTAATGGAAACCTACTTAACTGGAGTAAGTGAGTATGTATTGGATGTGGAAACTACAGGGCTGGATGTGTATAACGATATTTTAGTAGGTATCTGTTTATATAATCCAGATCTTCCTAGTTTCTATGTACCGTTTAATCATACGGATCTCCAGAATAAAAGAGTTGAGGGGCAAATGACAGAGGAGGAGTGTAAGGCGGTTATGCTCCCTTATCTGGCTAACGGATCCCTTAAGTGCATCAACCATAATATTAAGTTTGATGATAAAGTAGTTACTTTCCAGTGGGGGCAGAGGATCGCTAATGTATGGTGGGATACTAACATAGCTGGATGGGTACTCAATGAGAATGAGAAACACGGATTAAAACCGATGTATAACAAGTATATCCTCAATGGGGAGGGCTAAGATGAGGACTTTGGAGATCTCTTTGAGGGTATCCCATGTAACTATATCCCTATTGATATTTTTGCTATTTATGGTGCTAACGATGGTTTTAAAACATGGGCTCTGTATCAATTCCAGAAAAGTATCTTAGAGAGGATCATCCGAGAGCCGATTATAGAAAGCTCTATCATGTGTTTAGAGATATTGAGATGCCTCTTATTGATGTCTGTATGGATATGGAGCTTAGAGGTGTAGAGATCCGGGAGGATTATGCTAAGGAGCTCTCTGTAAAATTTAATGCAGAGATGGCGGAGAAAGAAAAGCTCTGTGATGAGTATGTAGCTAAGTTTGATAAGTACATAGAGGAAAATCCTACTCTTATGAGATTAACTAAGGGTACAAAGAAGATCAACTATAACAGCCCTCAACAGGTGGCTTGTTTATTCTATGATATTTTCAAACTGAAAAGTGTATCCAGAAAGAGCCGAGAGGTACAGGAGATAAGATTGTACAAACAGCATAGAAACAAGGCTAAAAAGGCAGGTACTAAAAAGGGAGAGGAGTTTATCCAGTTTTTAGATAATTACCAGAGATATAAGGAGTGCGGAAAGCTCTTAGGAACCTACATAGATAAGATCCCAGAGGTTAAGTGTGCTAAGACTAATGCAGTACATACCACATATAACCAGTATGGGGCTAAGACAGGTAGATTTTCAAGTAGTGATACAGTTACTAAGATCAACCTCCAGAACATTCCTAGCCATGAGAAAAGCATCCGTAAGATCTTTAGAGCTAGAGATGGTTATAAGTTTGTGGGCGGAGATTTTAGCCAGATTGAGCCACGAGTACTCTCTTATGTATCTGGAGATGAGGCGATGCAGGAGGCATACAGAGGGGTAAAGATCTGTATGCTATCATGGGCTCTAAGGTGTATGGAGTGCCTTATGAGGATTGTAGAGAGTTTTATCCAGATGGTACGGTAAACGCTGAGGGTAAACACAGGCGTACAACGATGAAAAGTGTACTCTTAGGTATCATGTACGAGCGTGGAGCTAAAGCCATTGGAGAGCAGTTTGATAAGAGTGCTGAGTGGGCTCAGAAACTTATTGATGATTTTTATAAGAGTTTCCCTAAGATCCAACAGCTCCGCCTTTTAAGGTAGAGAAGATGGCGGAGGAGTACGGATATGTAACTACCATACAGGGCAGAAAGAGAAGATTGCCAGAGATGCAGTTACCAGATCACGATGATTACCGCTATCAAGAGGCTCACAGGCAGAGCCTTAACGCTGTAATACAGGGATCTAGTGCGGATATTATGAAATTAGCTATGATCGCTATTTATAATGATCCGCAGTATAAGGCTCTTGATTGCCACATGGTAATAACCGTACACGATGAGTTAATCATGGAAGTACCTGAGGATCACATTAAAGAGGGAGCTGAGCTCTTTAGTGAACACTATGAAGAGAGTAGGACATAGCCTGATTGATCTCCCTATGAGTGTAGATGCTGAGGTAAATGATTACTGGTATGGAGAGAACTTAGCGGATGATTATTTAGAGGAGGAGTAAGCCTATGGGATATTTTCCTTTACCAGAGCTAAAGGGTAAGCCTAACAGGATCTTAGTAGATGGTAAAACTCTAAATCAAATAGCTAAGGAGAGCGGTATAAGGCTGGATACCGTACAGCATAGATATAGCAGAGGTATAAGAGATTATGAGGGCTTAACAAAGCCCTCTCATATCAGAGTAGAGCACGAAAAAGCACAGAGGAAAACCTACTCTATAATGAGTGCTGGAGAGAGAGTAATGGAGAGGATCTGGGAGCTGGATATACCTCTCCAGACTATCTCCGATAAAACAGGGATAAGCAGATCCACAATATACGCCTTTTTATATAACGGTACAGATCTTAGTAGTATGAGGCTTGCTAAGATCTGTAGCCTTTTAGGATTATCAATGGATTATGTGATGGGATTAAAGGAGAAACCAGATGGCAAAATGTAAATTTTTGTGGAGCTGAGGTAGTAGTAGGAGAAACCTGTAAATACTGTGGGAGTAAATACTTATTATGGAGAGGTTATAAAGAAAACTCCTAAAGGAAAAGTAGATGTTAAGTATACTTTTAGAGATTGTTAATAGATTTGATACCTCTGGGCGTGATGTAAATTCTCCGTATTGTGGAAATCATTATGTAGAAATTGAAAATATGTAAATAAGTATTTAAGGAAAACCTCCTTTATGTGATTAGGATCGATCAAAACATAAAGGAGGTTTTTCTATTGAAAGTAGATATTTTTAACACAGAAAACAAGTATAAGATAATCTATGCAGATCCAGCATGGTTATACAGGGATAAGGCGGTAGCAGGGGGTAGAGGAGCTGGATGCCATTACACAGTAACCAGCTTAGAGGATATAAAGGCTCTCCCTGTGGAAAAGCTGGCAGATGATGATAGTGTGCTTTTTATGTGGGTTACGATGCCGTTTTTAGAGGAGGCTTTTTGATGTAATGAGATCATGGGGATTTGAGTATAAAACCTGTGCTTTTACATGGATAAAGCAGAATAAGAAAGCAGATACTCTCTTTTGGGGGTATGGGTAACTGGACTAGAGCTAATGCGGGAGCTATGTTTATTAGGTGTAAGAGGAAAGCCTAAGAGAATGGATGCAGGAGTACACAGTGTAATTATGAGCCATATAGAGGAGCATAGTAAGAAACCAGCGGAAACGAGAGATAGAATTGTAAAGTTAATGGCAGGGGGGGCTACCTAAAATAGAGCTCTTTGCAAGGCAGAGTATAGATGGCTGGGATTGCTGGGGAAATGAGGTATAAGAATTGTAGGAGGTGTAAAAAGCCTCCTCTTTTTTTTTTTTATCTAAAAATACTTGCCGTTTGTGATTAGGTTACTTATCAATCAAAACAGGAGGATCAAGGATGGTAAGACAGATTAAAAGAAAATGGAGAAGATTTTACAGAACTCATAGAGAGGGCTGTGAGTTGGTAGGAGATTTTATTGAGCTGTAAGTATTTTTGTATTTTTATTTGAGCTCTATATCATCGGAGTTATGTTAGGAGGTCACTAATGGGAAATGTAATTTTAGGGATCTTGTTAGTCGGCTACATAGTGGTTACTATCGTAAATCTGGTAATTGAGGTAAAGAGAGATAAAGAAACCAGACCTCTAAGGATAAGAGAAAGCAGATCCCAGATGTATTTAGCTTTTGAGCTTGCCAGATTTAATAAAAATATTGAAAAGCCAGAGAGGAGGCGGAAAAGTAATGGGATTAAAGAGCTTAATAGCAGTAGCACAAGGAAAAAAATGCAGAGAGCGTATCCTTTGAGGATAAGTTTCTTAAAAATTATGAGGAGGCTGTAAAGGCTAAGGAGCTGGAGGAGAGGCAGATAGCCCCATCTGAGTATATCCGCCCATCTTCTATGTATGGCTGTGAGCGTATGTTATTTTTCCAGAGAGTACATGGAGGCTCCCAGAACGGAGAGCAGAGTGAGGTAAATCTTATTGAGATATGCCAGAGCGGTACAGATAGGCACTTAGACATACAGCATATAGTAGAGCGTATGGAGGTCGTAGAGTGCTTAGATCTGGAGGAAATGGTAAAAGAGGCACAGGCTAAAGGCATTAAAACAGAGTTTGTAGGCTGGAATGAGGATCATACAGAGGGCAGGTGTAAAATGATGAGCTCTCTATCTATTTCCAGCCAGACGGAGTTATTAGATTTAATGGTAAGGATGTAATCTTAGAGATTAAAACAGAGAGTACTTACCAGTTTAGTAACCGTTATGAGCCTAAGGCGGATCATAAGTGGCAAGCTACTTGTTACGGTATGGGGCTGGGGATAGATTATATCCTTTTCTTTTATGAGGATAGAAATTTTGTAAAAAGAAACCGTACCTCTGGAAAATAACCGATGAGATGAAACAGGCAGTACTTAACAAGATACGAACTGTAAACAATGCTTGTAAAACAGGGATCCCTCCAGAGAAAGATGATAGCAAGTGTACATACTGTAGATATAAAAATGAGTGTGCTTTAGTGGATGCTGGTAAGTGGGTACATCCTAACCCTCCAGAAAAGCCTCAGACAGCCAAGAAAGATACAAAACAGAAAAAGGCTAATAAGTCTACAGGTAAAAAGAAAAAAGCCTCTACAGGGCAAAATACAGCGTTGAGAGCGGTATGTGGTAACTGTGAGCATTGTGGTAGAGAGCTGGGAGCTTACTACTGTAGCATTGATAAAGATGGATCTATGTATGTAGATCGTAGAAAGAAATGTAAGTTTACTCCTAGCAGGTTTAAAGGGGTACAGGATGGCAAGTAATAACATCGGTAAAACCTTTGAGCAGGAGTTTAAGGAGTGTGTACCTCCAGATTATTACCTGTATCGCCTAAAGGATGATACAAGCGATTTTATGGAGTATCTAATCCATGTGATTATATTCTTTTCAGATCTCCTTATCTCTTTCTGGTAGAGCTTAAAACCCATAAGGGAAAGAGTATACCGATAGCTAAGATCAGACCTAACCAGATACAGGGGATGGAGAAAGCTACTCAATATGAGGGAGTGTATGGAGGCTTTTTAATCAATTTTAGAGAGCTGGAGGAAACATATTACATAACCGTACAGGATGTGATCCAGTTTACTCAGACGAGGAGAGAAAGAGTATACCTGTAGAGTGGTGCAGGGATCACGGAGTAAAGATAGAGCAGAAAAAGAAAAGAGTGAGATACAGCTACGATTTGGAGAGCTGGTTAAGGAGGTACTATGGAAAATCCATGTAGTAATTGTGACAGTACATCAATGGAGATGTGTTTACTTATTAGACATTGTGAGCACTTTGTAACAAAGAAATCTAAAGAGGAGAGCAGGTGTAAAGATTATGTAGGAGTTACCTGTGTAAATGGTGGATGCCCCTAACGCTATGGCGGATGAGTACCCAGAGTATGGCTATGAACATTGTACCTGTGAGGAGTGTGGATATTATAAGGGCTGTGAGGATTGTGCCTTAGCAGGTACAGAGCATTGTAATAAGGCTCCTACAGGAGGAGGTAAAGATGGTACAGAGTGATAAATTAAAGAAAATCATAGCAGAGGTAAAAGAGGAGAGCTCCCCTGTAATAACCCTCTCAAATGAGTTAATAGCAGATTTTAGTAAGGAGCTTGATAGTGCTATCTCAGAGCTGGATATGATTATGGAAAGCATAGGAGAAAACTCTATAGAGGATATACCAGATAGCCAGATAGAGTATTACTGTGTTAAGATCCCAGCCCTTATGTACTATGCAGGGCAGAGAGTAGAGGAGCTGGGTATGCAGGTAGATTCTAGCCTCTAACGCTAAGAAAAGTGCTCAAAATGAGGCGATGGTAAAAGTATCTGGTACTGTGCAGGAGAAGAAAGCCAGAGTAGAACAGCTCACAGAGGACAAAGCTTTAGTAGAGGCTATTTATCGTAGAGCTTACAACAGCCTCAAAGTTAAGTTAGAGATGGCTGAGAAGATCTACAGCGGATTAAAGAAATCTCTCAAAGAGGATAGTAGAGGTAGATCTGGATAGATTTAGTAAGGATAACATACCAGAGAGCCAGAGGATCCTATGGAGGAGTAAGCCTATGGAGCGATGGGCTTATGAGTACTTTAGGAGGCAAGCCATAGAGGGATAGATGTAAGCAGGAGGCAACAGTGGCTAATTGATAACCCTAAAGACAGTATCCGTAAAATGGCTAAAGAGTTTTGTATAAGTAAGAGCCAGCTACAAGAGAAGGTCTCCATGAGGCTCAAATATAAGATGATGATCTCATGTACAGTGTAGAAATATTTTAAGGAGGCATAAAAGACGATGTTTATAAGAGTTGAGGATCAGGCAGGCATATCTGGCTTAATGTGAATAGATATAGATGGAGAGAGTAGGAGCTCTTCCAGGAGTTAATGGGATACAGCATAACTACTGTGGATAATGAAGATTCTCCCAGATGTTAAAGGCTATACAGGCTTTATTGATACCATTAGTTGTAATGGAGCCAGAGGCGATATTGTAGAGGAGCTTAAAAAACTGGATATGAGAAGAAATGTTATGGTGGAGTGTTAGATATGGAGGAAAAGTTAGATAAGTTTTTAGCATATCTGGAGGAAAACGGTGTAGAGATCTCTGGAGAAACAGCTTTTAAGTGTAATGA
>VOFB01002755.1_pt1 | contig 21381 bp, 36 predicted proteins | sample 5384141 | NCBI WGS metagenome assembly VOFB01 (sample SAMN12384721, study PRJNA508395) | human gut metagenome | isolation source: healthy gut A | host: Homo sapiens | reverse complement strand
ATTCGGTCATTACGCAAAAGCACTCTACGAAGTATTCAAATGCGTGGGTACCGGTAGACGAGATTGGATTACAACCAACCGAAAGGTGTAAGATACCCGGACGAAATCGCGGGGTTAGAAAATAGAGATGATGGGAGAATGGAAAGGAACTCTTGAATTGATATATATTTAATGTTAATATAGGTATATCAAAGAATAAGAAAGGTGCTACCGTTGACGGTTCGCCTGATAATGGGTTATGAATAACCGCTCATGTTTGTAATAGGACGATGGGCGGTTATTCAGCTTCTACTACTATCGACTAATATTTTTATACTACCACTTCTATGATTTTTTGTACCCACTTCGATTTCTTTCAATCTTGTGTCTTTGGTTTCTTATTGAAACTGAAACTCAACAAATATCCCTTTACAAATGATAGTAATCGTATTCAACCAGTTGTTTTCGCCTCTTTTGTTGTACTCATCTTACCTCGCCAGATTTTATTCATCACATACTGTTTTCCTAAATAATCCACGAGTATAGCCGGTTTCGAAGTCTGCTCTCGAGGTGCTGCTGCACTCTGTACTAACTTCATTTCCTGTACCGTTGATGAGTTGTATATCCATTCTGATCTCTTAGTATACATGTTGACGACAACTGAAACTGTCATTCAACATTTTTAAGGAGTTTATTTATTTACATAATTCTTCTGCCAGGTTTTCAAGCTGTGTTGCGCTTTCTTCGTTGAGCGCTGACATAATCTTTACAGTAGTTTCTGTAAATGTGATTTCTTTGCTCTTTTCAAATAACTGACGCATCACTTTGGCAGCGGCTGCAGCCCAGGAACCATTTTCAATCAGTCCGATGGTACGTTTCTGGTAATTGCTCGTGTCAGTGATTCAATGAACTCGCATAAATGGGAAGACATCCCCATTGTAGGTTGTTGTTGCCAGTACAGGCGGTCATAGCAGAATGCACTCTACGAGCCTCATGCAATATCATCCTCTACAACGATTCAGATTGCAACTCACAACCTCTACTAACATCTGAGCAAGTAATTCAAAGCTTTCTTTGTATTTCCACAGACGAAGTATAGGCAATGAGCACCCTTTATCTTCCGGCTCATAAGCAGACCATAACCGACGACAGGTTCAGATAGAGTCCAGATTTTCGTTCAGTACTCGGTCCGTGAAGCGGGCAGATGGTCTGGATATCAAGACCGGCAGCCTTCTTAAGAAGTGCCTGTACCTGACGCCGTATTTTCCAACAATTCCGAAATAATAACGTCTTGCTTCGCAAGCCCAGTCTTCTCAACTCCAATGCACCGAATTTTCCAAATGCATCTGCGCTGAAGAATACTTTTGCATAGGAACGTAAGTCATAATACTTGGCCAGGTGAACCATAGGTGCTGCAAACAAATGTAAGTGATGTTTTCCGTTCCAGTGTCTTTTTCTTTTGACTACAAGCTGGTGCTCGGCATAATCACATCCAAAGAATTGCTTCATGATGGTAAATGCTTTCGCGCTTGCCACAATTGTGGTATCTGGATAATTCTCCATAAATATGCCAATATTGCGGAGTGATCAGGTTCCATATGTTGAATGATCAGATAGTCTGGTTTTGCATCACCGAGCACATTTTTATATTTGCAAGCCATTCTTCTGAAAATGTGCATCAACGGTATCAAAAATGGCATTTATCATCCGTGATCACATAAGAATTGTATGCCATACCATTCTCTACCTGATAATGTCCTTCAAAAGATCCAATGTCACTGGTCGTTCACGCCAACATATTTGATATCTTCTGTAATAGTCATATTGATTAATACCTCCTGTATTTTGAATTTGTCATTAAAATTAAAAAGTACATCCACAATTTTTGTAAGAACAAAAGCTGCCTCGTACAAAGCAAATTCGCCAGGTTGGAGGAAAAGATGATGTGTTAGAAAAATACAAAGATTTCAAGAATATGGCTGACAATAAAGAACTGAGGCAGTTGACGCATTTGAATGTTATCCAGTCAGAGGCATCATTCCGGCAGTGAGCGCTCATGTGCGCATATGCAAAGAAAATGGACAAAAGATGAGATTGTGGTCATTACATTATCCGGACGCGGAGACAGGACTGTGCAGCAATCGCACACAGGGGGAGGATATCCATGAATAAAAACATAAAAAAAGCATTTATTCCATTCATCACGTGTGGTGATCCGTCGCTGGCGGTGACAGAACGGATTGTGTGCTATGGAAGAGGCAGGCGCAGACCTCATTGAACTTGGAATTCCATTTTCAGATCCGACAGCACCGTGAGACTTGGCGCGTGATTCTGGTCAGCGAAGCTGACATGTTCCTATCAGAATCACTGCGCATCCTCGCGGAGCGTTTATCTCAGTCGGAGATTGGACTCCCACTGAGACAAATTTGCTATTACTCACCACCTAAAAGATGTGGGAGTCTTCTCGACTGAGATAAACACAAGCCGGGGCGTGTAGATCATGGGGGATGCGTTCCTTGATAACTACGCGCTGGAACGACAGAGTGGGGATTACGATTTTTTCAAGCAGGCAGTGTTTCAGCTTGGTGACAGCCAGGTGACACTTCTGGATACACCGGGGCATGTGGATTTTTCCGGCGACGGGAGCGGACGCCCAGGTGCTGGATTATGCGGTTTTGGCAGTCATGGAGCTGATGGCGCAGGGACACACCCGCACGCTCTGGAATCTGCTTGCGCTACCGGATTCCGACATTCATATTTGTCACACAAAATGATCAGCCGGGGACGGACAAGGTGTGCTGATTCTAAAAGATGAAGAAAACTGGATGCTTCCTGTGTGGATATGGAAGATCCGGAAGATATTGCCACGGGGGACGAACGTGCACTGAAGAGTATCTGGAAAAGCGGGAGAAGTTTCTATAGATACCATAAGCCAGATGATTGCAGAACGTCAGATTTTCCCTTGTTATTTTGGTGCTGCGCTGAAATTACAAGGTGTACAGGAATTGACGGGATTGGAAAATATGTGGGAGATAATGTTTGGCCAATTATGATCAGGCAGATAATAGATTACAGAACAGTGGAGATGCTCAAAGCAGTTTGGTGCGCGTGTCTATAAGATTTCCGTGACCCCTCAGGGAAACCGACTGACTCACATGAAGATTACTTCGGTGAATTAAAAGTTAAATCTTTGCTGAAAGGTGGACAAGTCTCTGAGCCGTGGGAAGAAGGCAGAGATCCGAATTTATTCCGGAGAAAAATTCGAGACAGTACAACAGGCGAAAGCAGGCATGATCTGCTGTGACAGGATTAAAGCATACATTTCCGGGAGGGACTTGGAATTGAAAGCCGGTAAACAGGCAGTAAGCACCGATGTTAGAACCAGTTCTGAATTATCAGGTTTATTTCCCTGATCAGGTGGATGCACACACCATGCTCGGCTATATGCGTCAGATCGAGGAAGAAGATCATGCTTCAGGTCATTTGGAATGAAGAACTGGGCGAAATCCATGTTCAGCTTTATGGGCGAGGTGCAGACAGAGATTCTGAAAAGTCTGGTAAGCGAACGATTCGGAGTAGATGTGACATTTTGGCACTGGAAATATTGTATATAAGGAAACAATAAAATGTCGTAGAAGGTGTAGGGCATTATGAGCCGCCCGCCATTATGCGGAGGTGCATCTGACTGGAGCCGGGACTTCCGGGCAGCGGGGCTTGAGTTCTCAACCGACTGCAGCCACGGATGATCGGATCTGAACTGGCAGCGGCTGATTCTCACATCTTTTGGGCAGGAGCATAGAGGTGTGCTTCTTGGAGCGGCAATTACTGGATATGAAGATCACACGGTAGCAGGAAGAGCACATTTGAAAACACACGGAGGGCGGTGACTTTCGACAGTCTACTTACCGGGCGGTGCGCCAGGACTGATGCAGGCGGAAAGTGTACTGTTAGAGCCATATTATGAATTCCGTCTGGAAGTGCCGTCCAAAAGAAATGATCGGGCGTGCACTGACGGATGTTCAGCGTATGTACGGTGAAAGCGCCACCGGGAGACAGACGGGGATCGAGTGTGCTTACAGGAAGCGCGCCGGTTGCCTGTATGCGTGATTACCGAAAGAAGTGGTGAGCTACACAAGAGGACAGGGGACGGCTGACACTTGTATTTCAGGGCTATGCACCATGCCATAATACAGAAGAGATTCTGGAAAATGCAGGCTATGACCCGGAAGCGGACAACGAGAACCGACCGGTTCTATATTTTGCAGTCACGGAGCCGGATATTATGTACCATGGCAGGAAGTGCCGGAGCATATGCACATTTCACTCTAAGTTGGAGGAGTATCTCCAGAAAAGACAAAGATGCGGAGGAAATGCACGAAGAAGCTGATGGCAATGGCAGAGGTGTATTAAGAAATGGTGCTGCCGGTGGAAGTCCTTCAAAATCAGGCAGAAGTCGTGATTTTGCGCGGAAGACCGGAATGGAAGAGATTTTCATGCGGACTTACGGAAAGATTGAACGTAAGAAACCAGGCAACGGACCGCGTACGATCATTGCCCAGTCCCAATATAAAGAAGAAAAACCACAGGAGAAGGTTGCAGAATATCTTTTAGTAGATGGGTACAATGTCATTTCGCGTGGGACGAACTGAAAGAACTGGCAAAGGTGAACATTGAGAGTGCCAGAAATAAATTAATGGATATCTTAAGCAACTATCAGGGATTTAAGAAATGCACACTGATCCTTGTGTTTGATGCCTATAAGGTGGATGGCGATACGCTGGAGATTCAGAAATACCACAACATTCACGTTGTTTATACGAAGCAGGCTGAGACAGCAGATCAGTACATAGAAAAGGTCGTGCACCATATCGGACGAAAACGCCATGTGACAGTCGTAACTTCCGATGGCGTGGAGCAGGTCGTGACAGGGACGGGGAAGCGCACTTTTTCTTCCAGAGAATTTTATGAAGAGGTAGAAATCACCCGCAGACAGATTCAGGAAGAAATTAAGGAGCGCACAGGCGGCACAAAAATTACCTTTTCGACCATATGGATGAAGCATTTGTAAAAGAGATGGAAGATGTCCGTCTTGGAAAGAAGGATATTTGATGTTATATACCATACCAGATTATTATAAAGAATTTTCTTGTATCGCCGCAGACTGCGAGGACACCTGTTGCGCGGGGTGGCAGATTGTAATGATGAGAAGTCAAGCGGCGGTACAAAGGCAGCAACAGGACTTAATAATATTGAAAGAATTTCGCCCGCGAGCTGCGTCGCTGCGTCAACTGGCGCCAGGGCGTCTTCCGTCAGGATACGGAAAAGCGTTGTGCATTTTTAAACCAGGATAATCTCTGCCGGCTTTATCAGATGGCGGGACCGGACAGCCTGTGCCGGACTTGTAAAATGTATCCGCGCCACATAGAAGAGTTCGAGGGAGTCAGGGAAATCACGCTCTCCCTTTCCTGCCCGGAGGCAAAAAGAATCATATTAGGCAAAAAAACCGGTGCATTTCTTAAGTTATGAGAAGCCGGGAGAAGAAGATTATGGCGACTTCGACCTGTTCTTTATTCACAGTTGGTGGACGCAAGAGAAAGCATTTTAAAAATGCTTCAGGATAGAAGTCTCTCCATTCATCACCGCATGGCGCTGGCACTGGCGATCAGCCATGATATGCAGGCACATGTAGACCGCAGGGAAATGTTTTCCTGTGAGGATATTCCGAAGAAATACGAGTCGAGACAGCCAGAGAAAGTACACAAAAAGAACGTCTGGAAGCATTTGAAAAAGACGAAGACCGGACGATTCAATTCGCACAGAAAACATTTCAGTATCTGTAATCGGCTGGAGCTTCACGAAAAAGAAAACTGGCTGTATGTGCTGATGGACGCAGACAAATTACTTTACGGCGGTCTGGCAAGTGTGCGCTGAGGATTCGGTGAAGAGCGATGCAGAACAAAAACAATGCAATACTGAAAAGGCAATGCAATACAAAAAAGGCAATACAGCACAAAAAGGGTGGAGGAACAGTCAGAGGAAGACATTGACCAAAGCTCAGATACTTTGTAAATCTCCAGGAATTTGAACTGTGGAAGCAGGAGCATATGCCGGATTGGGACATTATGCTGGAACAAATGCTGGTGTATTTTGTGTTTACTTATTTCTGTGGGGCAGTTTATGATGGACGTATTCAAGGCGAAATGCAGGTGTGCGTGTACAGTGTCTATATAATAGAGAAATCTTTATAGATGGCTGGAAAATGAAAAGACACTCCATGGAAGAAGTTGTGAGCTGACCTACCGCTACTCCAGAGAGGTCAGACATTCCGACCAGAACCCGGAGCAGCTGGAACATTTCATGGAGAAAAATCCGTGGATCCGTGTAAATGAAATGAAAATAGATAGAAAGACCGGAAGAAACAGAAAGAGGTTTAATATCGTGGAAGAAGACAGAGAATATAAAGACACAGTGCAAAGCTGTTTACATTTATTGAGAGAGAGCGAGCCAGTATCATGCCGTTGATACAATGAAAGCAACGGAAGCGGCTGGTTATGGGCAGCTTTGAAACAGGAGCAGTAGAGCTGAAAATCAGGTGGAAATATTATGTGATCCGCAGTGGTTCATCACTCATTGCATTTCCAAAGAATTCCGAGCGCAGGATTCTCAGAATTACTGTGGAGTTCAATTGTGGCGATATAGTGATTCTCAAACACAGATTCATCGTCGGAAATGAACGTGGAAAACATTATGTAAAATTGAATGTTGAAAAAATATGGCGGTATGCTCCTGGTACTTTTCCGTCGGTTTGAGCAGACCACTGTCTGGCAGGGCGTCTGATCGTAAAGAAAATAATAACGACTTGTCACGAAGCTGGTCAACAATAGACCGGGGATTTGGTCATGATTCCGAATCTGGCTATTCATAGAACGGGAGGCAAATAAAGGCTACGATTAACATACAGAAGAATGTCCTGCCACTTACAGGCTGCGGCAAAAAAAGGAAAATTTATGAAGCAGATTGCAGAGGCGGCAAATGTAGAAAGAGGACACGATTCTTGCAAGTGACCTGTTGCCTCACAATCGCATGAAAGGAAGCATCTGGGGAGCTTGCGAGGAATTCATTCAGTCCAAGCTGGATGATCTTCAGTGCACTTTTCTTCATTCAAACTTTCTTGCAGTCTGAAGAACGCTGCCATCAAGGAAAATGTACAGGCAAATGAACAGCAGTCGATGGAAAAAATGCAGTCAATGAAAAAAATGCAATCAATGGAAAAAAAATACCAGTTCACTGTGTATTCGATAACAGAAGAAGTCGAGTGGGACAAAACAAAGGAGCTGCATCTACATTTCTTGCAGATACACTGATTCGGATCAATCATGCCATGGGACAGGATGAGGCCGGATACAGGCAAATACTTAACAGCTTTATGCTCTCGGCAGTAATGCCATGGCGTACACGAACCATACCAACAAGGCATGACCGACAAATCAGCCCATATCAAAGGAAATGGCGTGGTCATCAAGTACAACGCCAATCAGAAATATACTACCGATGCAGTATCAGCGGTCTTTTGAGGAAATGCAACCGCCAAATGTACCGCATCAGATCTGGTCGTTCCAATATACTGGGAGGTTCCACTCCAGGAACATTCCACGACACAGGTACCAGTCAACACAGTAGACATCGGACTGGCTCAAACTCATATGCATTATACAAGACAGGAAGTGTGAAGACACAGAATACATGATCCAGGCTATGAGAGACATTTTCTTGAGGCTTCCGTGGCGAGACCGAGAGATGGATATGAGACTCAAATTTCTTTCATAAACAATATATAAATAGTACCTGGGCTGCAGTGCTTGAGATTTTCTTTTTCTTTAATGTTTAGAAAATGCGATTTCGTGTTGAAAGAAGTAGAATTTTATAATAGTTATTATATGAAACTAATAATGGACAAAGGGCGGTTTTTATCTGATTAGAGATGGAAGAACCGCTTTTTAAAATCTTTTTTAAAATGTACTATCCTTGAAAATTTGTCTTTATACATTACCCAGAACGAAGAACATCATGTTAGAAAAAGTGTTAAACTTAACAAGACTGACGCGAAACAAATACTATGGAATCCACATTTATGACAATGGCATATATTCTTGCAGTCCAATCCAACATACTCTCAGCGATAATTTATGGATTCAGGAACTGTATTTACTGCCCTGCTCTGGCAGCATTATCGGAACACTGCTCATGGCAATCTTTACAAACTAATTTACTGGCACCTGGTATGGGACCTGATACATATTTTGCATACACAGTTGTATTAGGAATGTACGTGTACTCTGCAGGCATTGTTTATATTAAAATATATTTTGAAAATTGGGATCGGGTTTAAAAACAATGTCATTAAGTTAAGGATAAAATTGTAATTATTGAGGCTTTGACACTTCTTTTTATGGATTGTCAAAATTTTGTTTTTCAAGGATACTACAAGTAAGCAGCGAAAACCCCTGCTTTCTCATGATTCCTATTTTCATTTTTACAATCTTATGCTATCCTACTGTTGAATGCTATTGCTGACTTTTAACCGTATCTCGTGGAAAAGTCCGGTTATCCCTATGGGAACAAGATAGTTCAGCAACATTTTTCAACCTCTGGTGCTGCTAAAGTCTGGGAGCACCAGAATTCTCTACAAATACACATTGCCATTTTTATATTCAATTTATATTCATATTTCCAGTATTCCTGCTGTTTTACCGCAATTCCACCAACTATAGTTTTACAAAATTGAACATAATTAACTTTCCATACAATTCTTGTATGATTAAATTCTGAGTTCTTAGAATGAACAGATGCAGCATAAGCGCATATTTTAACTGGTCAAAATGCAGTTTCAATTCCCCAGCGCATATGATATAACCGTTTTAAATCATCTGCCGAAAATTTCTCTTTTAGAAAGATTTGTAAACAGTACTTCAGTTGTGGTTTCAGAGAGTTTTATTTTTACAATTCTAAGATTTAATCGATATTCCTCACAATCGTCTGTGAAAAAATCAAATGTTGCATCACTGCGAATTCGTTTATATTTTCGTGGGTTTGTTTTTACTTTTTGCTATGTTTTTTACAGATATAAAGTTCTTTTTCGATATCGTATTCTTCTGTATCAGGAAGATTCAGACCAGAACAGATACCTGTACCTGATTCTCTTCCCCGAACCACGTATTTATCTCCTTTTTTTTGTTCTATATGGGCGAAAGTATTATAACTTTCGTATCCCCGATCAGCCATAAAAATAGCAGGAAACGCAGAATACCGGCGGTCTACCATTTGAGCCAGGGCTTTATGCTCATTACATTCACAGATTGGCTGAAAAACGACATCTTCAAAATACCACTCTGAAGATGGTACATAGCATTTAAATGTATCACATTTCTTCCTTTGAGATATTGGGTATCTTACGCCAGCATAGTGGTTCTTTAGATTTTCCGGGACAGAAAACTGGGAACCATCTATTGCCAGAAGTTGGTAACCCTGGAAAAGCGCACCTTTTTTACAAGTCTCTGTAAACGAATGGAACAAGGCCGGCATTGCAGAATCTGAAAGTTTTTGCCGAGCCTGGATCATAGCGGAACTATGCGGAATACCCGAATAGTCTGTTGAAAAAGAAGAGTGGTTTCTTTGAAAAGTGGCGGAATAATTCTGATCCATACATTGTCCTTGCAGAGGGAGAAGGAATCGAATCACCTCTTCAAATGGAAGTTTACGATTTCTAGAAAAGTCTTTTCCCGGACGCTTTACGTGTGATGAAAAATCTCTGCATAATATTTTTATAGCAGACTCCAGTTTTTGCTTTACAATAAAAGAAATATTTGCCATTTGAACCTCCTAAAAAGAATATATTCAAATGGCTTCGCCACACTTTTGTGAAGTTTTGTCAAGCTTTTAGGCAAAAAAGTAGTGCAAAAAAGTAAAAACTACTTTTCACACTACTAAAATCCTTAACTTAATGACATTGTTTTAAAAAAAACCCCGTCCCCAATTTCACTTCTACCTGTCCCTTTTTAAATTGTGTCAAAATTCCAACCGCCATTTTCCGGGCTTTCCTAAAATTCCAACCTGTCCATTTTGAATTGTGTATAATCTGGTCCAAATTGTCTTTTCGCCATGGCTTCTGACCCCATCGCGTCTGCGGATTGCATAAAAAGGTCGACTCCCATTTTGTCTCGGAAAGTGGAAGAACGTCTACATTTCGGTTTTTGAAGATATCCAGATATGGCAGGACAGAGATGCCAAATCCGTGTTCAATCATATTTAAAATCACTTCTATTTCTTCAGCTTCGCAGGCAGGGGGCTGCAGAAATTTGATAATCTTTTGTAAATTTGTTCCTGAAGCTTTCATTGGGCTTGTCCGTGTGAAGAAAATCTGTGGGTATGTTAATATCACGGAACGACATGTCCTTTGGATTCCAACATAGGATTTTTGAACAGGGCAGTATTCAAATAGTTCTGACGAGGGCTGTCCGGAGCAAAAGCCAAGATCATAAGTCATAGTTTCCAGACCGTGAAGAATATCCGGGGTCATTCCATTGTAAATTGCAAATGGAAACTTCAAAGAACAGGATTGGATCAGTTCCGAATGAAGCTTCTGGCAGGGGATAGACGCTGGCAATCCGGATGATTTTATCTTCTCGGTGGAAGTCAGAGATGGTCTGTTCTAATTCGTCCAAGTTGTTTAAAAATGACATCTATATATTTTTTTATTTCTAGTCCATAAGGGCTAAGTCGTACATTTCTACCGGTTTTCTCCAAAAAGTGGAAGTCCATAGTCTTTTTCCAAAGAATGAATTGCATGGCTGAGTCCCGGCTGGGAAATGTTTAATTCTTTTGCAGCATTTCCATAATGTTGGAGTTCTGCAAGAGTGGAAAAGTAGCGAAGGTAATCGGTGTTCATAAATAATCCTTTCAGTTATATGTGTCAAGAGGTCCTATGATGCCTGCGGATTGTTTCGCGCTGTGAAATCTCACAATCCTACCCAATATTATACTATATTCATTCTAAAATAGAGAGGTGCACGTCATGCAATTGCATGACATACTTCTAATGCGCACCTCTGCAAGTCTACACTCCGTTTCGGTCGGCGCAAAACCATTGTCCACCGGACAATGTGCGAACTGGTTTATATTGTGTTACAAAGTGTTGTAAAGCCCGGAATTACAGGCTTTTTAAAATTGACTTACATATAAAGTGTTATATTTATTTATCCTGATTTGACCGAAATTTGCCCCGAGATTCTTTGTTTGGATTTGTTTGAAAATAGTTTGATAAAAATAAAATAGAATGAAATATTTGAAATAAACATAAAAAAATATAGACAAAATAGGGAATAAGATATAATATTAAAGTAAATATATAATCTAAGGAGGAAGGATATTTATGAGAAAAATTTTTAAACGATTTGCTTCACTTTTGACAATCTTTATATTGACTATTATGTCAATAGTTCCTGTCCATGCATCGGAGAATACTTCTGTTGTAAATGTTACGGATGATTTGGCGATACAGATGGCAGAACGTTTTGCAAAGGGAATAGGAGAAAATAGCAATATTGTTGCTAATAATCCGAGAAAATTTTATGATACAACAGGTCAAGCTATTGGATATATTGTAAATTACAATTTAGAAAACAAACCATATGGATATGTAGTTTTTGATACTACGTGTGAATCTTTGATATCAGAATACTCATTTGGTAATAATTCAGCAAATCCATATGAGGTGATTTATCAAAGTGAAGCAAATGTATTTAGTGAAAAAGCAAATACCTCTGAAATATATAAAATAGCTCCGTTTGAATATGGTATTGTTGATAATTTGGGAAAGATTAGAACGAATTATGGTGAAACATTAGAAAAAACAGTACTGTCCTTGAATGAGAGTAGGGGGAAAAGACCCAGCTACTTGGGATGAGGTTTTGCTAGATATTGATGAAGTTTATGAAAACTACACGCTTGTTTCAACAAATCATCTTCAAGAATTTATTTCCTTTAATGAGCCGTATATAGAAAGTGTAACAGGACATTATGCATGTGCAGTTAGTGCATTATTAGCATGTGGTGCATATTATAATGCTGTTGATTATACAGATATTGCAGGTGATTATATGGATATTTGGGATTCAACAGGAACGACAGTTTCATCGGAGAGTGGAGGAATAACATATGGTTCAACAACTATTGGCAATATTGGACCGGGATTTGTGGACTTTGTGCTGGAAAGAATGTTTCTGTAACACAAAATACTGACTATAGTCCCAATTATAATTTTTTTCACTAATTGCATTGATAGAGGAGATATAGCAGTCGTCCATTGTCGTATAATTAGCAGTGATACTGGAGAACGTGCGGGGCATTCAATGGCAGCAGAGGGATATGCAACTTTGCGAGCATATAATTCTGGAAATACAGTACATACATTGATGGTATTTGATGGATGGGGGGATACAGTACGTTATTTGAATTTTGATTTTGATAGTTGGACAGACATATCGGGGACTACATTTAATGGATAAGAAACGATTGATTTTGTTAATCATACTTTTGCTTGCAATAGTATTAATTGTGCTTGGCGTAAAAGGAAATGTTTTTAAGGAGAATCGTCAAAATATGGAGTTGCGTTCTAGTGGAGATGATAATTCTCATTGGTTTCATTTGAGTGGGGTTGTTGTAGAGAAAACTTTTGATACACTTTTAATAGAACTAAATGAGAAGGAAGAAAGTAGTCTATTTTTTGATACGACAAAAGTTAGTTTAGATTGTACTAAGTGTAAAGGTGATCTAGAACAAGTATCAGAAGGAAATGTTATTAAATTTTATTTTTTTAAGTATAATATTGATGGTGAAACGGTAAAAATTGAAAGAATAGTAAGATAAAAGTATAAGTAAGAGTTCTGCTATCAGAACATTATTATTAGTGAGGTAAAGGAACAAGGCGAAGCCGAGACGCCGTAGGGCAGTCCTTTACGGAACGGACACAGCCAATACCATCATGATACATAAGAGGACTTGAAAGGTCACAAACCTTGCAAGTCCTCTTGTTTATCTTATGGGTTACTTCTGTCGGATTGCATTTTCCAATAGACCGCTTCTTTCGTGGCTTCTCGGAAAAAGCTATCCTGTCTGGTATATGCCAGATGTTCATTCTGGATATAAGCGTCTGATTCGCAATCATATTCGTAAGGGATTACCTGTGCTGTTCCCTGTTTTTCATCAATTCCATAGATAATTACTTTGGAATCTCTCAATGCCAGTCCGAGTGTCAGAAAGCCGGAAGTGAAATAATTGTTGTTGTGTGGAGCGGTTATGCTTTTCAGTGCATGAAAGAAGTCTGCTACTTCCTCAGTCTGTCCATTCTCAAAAGCCGGAATGATATGTAAGGTGTTGTTTGCCTTATCTGCATATGCCCGGCAGACCAGAACGGAAGAATCCGCTTTTTGTATGATACCGTCAAAATAATCGCCGGAGTATGCAGTTGGCTGATAGAAAATGGCGGTTTCTTTTGTTGTAAGGTTATGATAAGTCAGAAAGCCGTTTACAAGCCGGACAATCTCGATATCATCCCCGTAGGTAAATCCGTTCTGCTCTAAAAAGAGAATAGAAAGTTCTGGTAAATTCTTCCGGCAGTTCAATCCCCAGTTTTTCTGTGATAAGCATATCTACATATTCTTTAAATGAACCATACAGAAGTTCATTCAGCGTCATATTGCCCAACGTGGCAATCTGCTTCAAGCGTTTCTCATTGGGAAGATTCACACCCTTTTCCCAACTGTTTACAGAGCCTTTCGGGGCATTATCTATGATTTCCCCAAACTTCTGCATACTGTAACCGTATTCCTTGCGTATCTGTAAAATTCGTTTTCCTACTGCTTCTTTATTCACAAACATATGCACACCTCGTTTCTGTTTTCATCATAACACAAGATAAGGATAAATGTAAGGGTAAAATTATAATAAGTTATAAAAAGATATAGTTAAGCGTTTGAAATACAAAAATAAAAAGTAAGGGAAAAAGTAAAATAATTGTTGACAAGAAGAAAAAACAGGTCTATGATGAGGTTAAGAGGTAAGGAGAAAAGTAATGAAATAAATATAGACGTGGATATGAAAAGGACTTGTCACACTTACCAGACACTCATTCACCATGATTTCAAAAAAGGAGAAATGTAGCATGCAGATTACATTGACAAAAGAACAGGTCAGAGAAGCGTTCGGGGAACTCCGTTACATGGGAGCAGACTACTGCTACAAGTATGATAAGGAAACCCGGAAGAAAACCGAGGAAGTGGAAGCATTGAAACTTCACCTCGGAAGCATGAAACTTGGAAACAGCGTAGATATCCGTCTGGAAGCAACAGAACTTCCAAAGGTAGAGCCTTACACAGTGGTAGAACTAGAAGAAGCGGTATATGCCCCTTATGTGCAGAGGGGAAACTTCCCGGTATTGGTGGACAGAATCTCCTGCAAGGGTATCCGTGTTGTTACCGGAAAAGGAAACGTGTAGAGACTGTTCCCGGAAATTCTCTGCGGACTGCTCCGTACAGCGTGAAAGGAGCAAAGGGAGTAGAGGAAGTTCCGGGAACGTGGCGAAAGCCACGGCATACTACGAAAGGCAGGGATGATGATAACAGAGGTAATGAAAATTTCAGAACCCCCTATACTAACAGGGGGGTAACTCGTCAGAAAGAAGATTTGACAGCACTGATTGACTGGTGTCAGATTACTGTCAAAGGTGTAGACGTGTTCATAATCATAGAAGATATCTTGCGGATTCCACTGAGTTTTATGGAACTGCATGGTAAGGAAAAAAGGAATTGCTGGACACGAACTGATAGCAAGATTTGACAATATCAAGATTCTGAAACCGACAGGAAATGCACAGTATGAGGGATTTCAGATTCTTATGAGTGGTTCGGGGTGCAGGAATTATGAAAATTTCCTTATGATGAATAAGGAAACATGGTTTGATTTTCTGGAAAGAGTTTGCAGATACCCGGTGAATTTTCCGAGGATAGACTTGGCAATCGACGATACAAAGCCTTATCTGTCTATCCCGGAATTGATTCGTCTGAAAAACGAGGGGCTGATATCTAGTCAGTTGCGTGATACAGCAGAGAATCGTTCTGATAGACTGAAAGAGGATGAAATAGAAGCGCAGGGAAAAACACTATATCTCGGCAGTAAACACAGTGATTTTCGGATTACATTCTATGAAAAGGGATATGAACAGGCAGAAAAGTTCGGAAAAGAACTCAACCCGGACTGGAACAGATATGAACTTCGATTCCGGCACAAAAAAGCGGTCAGATTAGTAGAAGAACTTCTGAAAGACAGGGATGTGGCACGGATTGCGTTGTCTGTATTAAACGAGAAAGTGCGGTTTTTACAGAAGCCGGAAAACAGCACGGTTACAAGAAAACGGCTTTATCCTACTTATCCCCCGTGGGAAGAACTCATGCAGGATGTAGGGAAGATAAAGTTGACCATGAATCCAGAGAAAAGACACTGGAACGAACATGGCAGTGGCTGAACGTAGCAGTTTCGCCCTCTTTAAAGCTAATGGATAAAATCGGAAAACTGGATAACAGAGATTATATCCGCCAGCTAATAGAACGGGGGCAGATGAACGAAGAACAACAACGCATATATGAGGACTATAAAAAATCTTTCCTTTTGAGGGAAGAAGAAAGGAGAATCTTTGACAGAACATACACAGAAAACGATACAGACAAAGAAAGCCCTTACAGTGAATGAAGCGTCAGAGTATACGGGAATTGGAAGAAATAATCTGCGAAAGCTGATTACATGGCAGAAGATTCCGGTCATAAGGATTGGAAATAAGATTCTTATACGCTCTGAGGTTTTAGACCAGTTTTTGAAGAAAAACGAAGGGCATAATCTGAAAAATAAATATGAAGTAATTGCAGTATAAACACAAATAAGCATATAATACTGTCAGACCAGTTCTGATAGTCCTTGCACGGAAAGGAGCGTGCAGATTGGGCAAGGACTTAAAAGGAAATCCATTACCGCCGGGAATTATGCAGAGAAAAAGCGGAATTTACAGAGGGCGGTTTTATTACAAAGGAGAAACGTATACAAAAGATAATGCGGACTTAAAAAAGTTAGTTCAAGAAATGGAAGATTTACGCTATGAAGTCAAGCATGGGTTGAAAGGAAAGGGCGATAATATCACTCGGATACATGGTTTGATATCGGCTGAATACCCATAAGAAGCGGACTATCAAGGAGAGTACACAAGTACGTTATGATGATTTTTACAGACGTTACATAAAGAAGCAGATAGGAAAACAACGTGTGGCAGATTTTAATCCGATTATTTTGGAACGTCTGCTTCAGAATATGGCAGATGATGATTACAGCACAAAGACTATACGGGATGTGTATAATATTCTCAATGCTATGTTCAAATATGCAGTGCATAACAGGATTCTTACATTCAACCCATGTGCAGGAGTGGAAGTTCCCAAAACAAAGACAAAACAGATACGGGTACTGACTGTGAAAGAACAACGGGAAGTATTGGAACACGCAAAGGAGAGAATACACGAGAATCTCATACAGGTAGCACTCGGAACGGGAATGCGTGGCGGAGAACTGCTTGGGCTTACATGGGATGATGTAGATTTTCGGAAACGGGAAATTTCTGTAAATAAAACGTTGGTGTATATCAAAGATAAGGAAACAAAGAAGTATGTATTCAAGTACCAGACACCAAAGACAAAGAACAGTATACGGACGATTCCCATGCAGGACAGTGTGTATAAGGCTTTAAAACGTCAGTGGATTCAGTTGAAAGAAATGCAGTTGTCAGCTAGTGAATGGCAACCATTAGAGGGATTTGAAAATCTTGTGTTTGTTGGAAAGAACGGAAAACCGATTACAGAACACACCTTTCAAGTGACGTTAGACTGATAGAAAAAATCTATCAATAAGGAACGAAAAAGCAGGCAGAGAAAAACAAGACAGTGTTTATACCGATTCCGCATTTTTATCCACATGCACTTCGTCATACTTTTGCAACGCGTTGTTTTGAAGCCGGGATTGACGCAAAGGTAGTACAAGGATTCCTCGGACATTATTCCATAGCAATCACACTGGATTTGTATACGCACGTCACAGATGATAAAGCAAAATCGGAAATGGATAAATTACAGAATTTGTATAAGGAAATCATATAATCAGAACAAGAATAAGAAAGAGAATAGAAAAGGTGCAACATTTCTTTAGAAAATTATTTGACCGAGATTTGACCGAAGCGGATTTTGCAACAAGTACAGAACAGCGAAAACCCGCTAACCACAAGGGCTAACGGGCTTCGTTGTTTTTATAGTTATCTAAAGGAATGAGCTTTAGATAATATCACAAGGGAAAAGTTTTCAAAAACTTCTGGTAACTCTTTGAAATACATATCATATCAATAGATACGATAATATAAATTATGTTTGTATTTGTTGATAACAGGTTTATATTGGAAAAATTGTAAATTTATTTTCTATGTGAATTTTCATTTTTGTAGGGCTGGCATTAGACCAGCCCTTGATTTCATTATAATAGATAAAAAGATATTGAATATATATGCACGGTAAAAAGACGATTCTCAATAAATGAGATTGGGAAAAAGTAACCTTAGTGCTGTTGAAAAAATCACCATAGTTCTAATGAATCTTCTGCATCTACCCATATCTGCATTGTTTCATCAAGATATAATTTTGCATATTCAAGCGGTTTATCAATGGCAAGTGCGTTCAATGCACAGTCTGATCCGGGTGTGGTTTTTAAATCCTTTTCGGTTTCCCAACAGTCAATGCGGAGCATATAACCAGCAGAAGTATAAATATCAATGCTGTTTCTGTGTGGATTGTATTCTGCAAATATTGTTCTCATCGTATAGAATCTCCTTATCATTCAATCAGTCATTTGTTACAAAAAAACGCAGAAGCATTTCAATCAGTTCACCATGTCACTTTTATTTTAACAAAATATGTTATACTGTTTTATAGATTTTTCTTGCCCTGCCCTTATCAGAGTTCGTAAACACTGACGGGACGATATAACACAAGGGAAAAAGAAAAATTGATAACAAGAAAGTCGTATTTATTCCCACAGCTTCGCTGCGTGAAGGCTATACCGGTTATGTCGGCTCGGCTCGAAAGGATTCAATAAACTGGGAGCAACCGTAACGGAAATTGATATTTCAACGGAGGCTTATTTAACGATACAGTCCGTTTTTGAAGATGCGGATGATCTATTTTACTGGTGGAAATTCTTTCTTCCTTATGGATCAGCTCCGTAAAACGGGAACGGATGAGCTTTGAAGAAGGAATTGAAAAGGGAAAACTGATGATCGGTGAATCGGCGGGTGCGATTATAAACTATCCAATATATTGAACAAATGGATGAAAAGCCGGAGGACTTTTGATGCAGGGCTTGATTTGATTGATTTCTATGTTCTTCCGCATTATCTTACAACCATTTAAGAAAGTTACTGAGAAAATAATGACTGAATTTTCGGATTTGAATCTATGCCCAATTAACAACCGTCAGAAATTGTAATCGATGGTGAAGGTTCAAAGGTTATTTGCAAAGACTAATTTGAAAATTCAAGTTTACAGAACTGAATCAAAAAGAGCTCGAAGGAGCAATGTCATTAAGTTAAGATGACCAATCAAGATCTTAGCATCAGAAATGATGCTAGGGTTTTTATTTTGTAATAAATGCTTGACATATGATTCGAAATGTGCGGCCGCTTTCGCTATTGAATGATAATGAGGTAGCGAAAGCGGCCCTTGTAATAAGAACATCTTGATTGCAAGGAGGTAACGCATATGAGCAATTATATTAATCAGGTTTCAGATTCTCTAAAGAATCATATTTCGGAATTAGCTAACAATCCATGTTTATTTCTTCGAAACCCCAATGTCGATTTCTCTCGAAAACGGAAAATTGATTTCAAAACTTTTATAGGAATCATGATGAATTCGGGTGGAGCTACTATGAGTAAAGAACTACTTGATTTCTTTGATTTTAACAAAAATACTCCGTCTGTATCAGCATTTACGCAACAACGTTCAAAAGTACTTCCAGAGGCTTTTGAATATTTGCTTAAATCTTTTACGGATGACAACCTTCCAACTACTAATAATTATCATGGTTATCGTTTAATTGCATGTGATGGAAGTAACTTGACCATTGCAACCAATCAAAAGGATCCAGAAACTTTTTGGGAACGTAATCAGTATGGTTCAATTGTTAATAAACTACATCTGAATGCCTTTTATGATGTTTTGAATCGTATATACACCGATGTTTTAGTGCAAACAGCAGCGGATTACAACGAGTTTAGAGCATGTGCAACAATGATTGACAGATCGAAACTAGAGAATGTTATTCTTGTTGCTGATAGAGGATATGAAAACTATAACATTTTTTGCATATGCAATTGAAAAAGGATGGAAATTCGCTATACGTGTCAAAGATAAAAATAGTAATGGAATTGCATCTGGGTTAAATCTTCCTCCAAATGATGAGTTTGATATAGATATCACTCAGATTTTTTCAAGGAAAAATACAAAGACCACAAAAATGCAGGCTATAAGTGGATGCCTGCAAATCAAGTGTTTGATTATCTTCCACGAAAAAGTGATAAAACATACGAATTATCATTTCGTATTATTAGATTTCCTATAGGGTCTAATTCTTATGAAATAATAATTACAAATCTTGATAGAAATATTTTTGATGTAAAAAAATAAAGGAAATCTATCAATTGAGATGGGGAATAGAAACTTCATTCAGAGAATTAAAATATGCCATAGGATTAACAAGTTTCCATGCACGAAAACCAGATTTTATTAAACAAGAAATATATGCGCGATTACTTTTGTATAACTATTGTGAATTAATAACTACACATGTAATAAGACAAATGAAAAACAATGATAAAACAAAACAGGTGAACTTTACAATCGCCATTTATATTTGTAGAGAATATCTCCGTAATAAACGCAATCTTAGTCCACCTGATGTGATTAACCTAATAGAAAAGCATGTATTACCAGTAAGACCTGGTCGAAAAGACCCTCGCAAAGTCAAACCCCAGGCATCTGTAAGCTTTCTATATAGAGTGGCTTAATCATAGATAATTATAAGTTTTTTTGACAGATAAACAATCTGTCTTTTTGTTGTGCTGCAAAATAAACAAAAGAAAAAAACACATCATATTTATCAAACAATTGCAAATATGATGTGTTTTATAATTATGTCAAAATTCTTAACTTAATGACATTCTGTAAACTTAGATTTTATCGTTCTTTCATTTTATAGTTTGCATTTGTTTATAGTTTGCATTTGTCGGTTTTCATTTTTTTATTTTGTTATTTCAAGTAAAATCAAATACATGCAATGGGACAATAACAATAATAAGACTAAATAGTAAAAGTCACTATCTTTAATATTTTACTTTTTTCCAGAAAAAAATAGTACATTGCAAACTGCAATATTATACTTATTGTAAAAAAATAAAGTATCCACTTTAATTCCCATTGCACAATAGCTATTATTGATTCATAATCAAATTCAGTAAAAATTATGCATACAATAAATATCCAAAGAAAAAGTAAAAATACAATAAATTCGTATCCTGCTAATGCAAGTACTTTTTTTCTTATACTTGCATTTCGCATAAAAAAACAACCCCAATAGATAATATACACAATAAAGATGTTCTATAATAATCCGAAAAAATTATTTCTGTTATCACATTCGTGTCTCCTATAAAAACTTCTGTTAAATCAGCACAATTTTTCAAATATTGATAGCAGCAATATTTCGATTTGTAAACCATAAACTCAAATTACAGATTCCTACAATTTGCAAATCATTATATACTCTTCGTCATTCTCATCGACAATTTCAAATCCTACTTTTTAGATACATATGAACTGCATAATTCATCTTCTGAACAGATAATGACACTTGCTTATATCCTTGCATTTTCAGTTTTTTAGCATCTGCTCCATTAGATTAGTTCCAATACCATAGTTTCTATACTGTTTTAAAAGTGAAATTGCAAATGATGGTGTTTCAGCATCAATATGTCCATAATCATTCATAATACGACACCATACTGCACCAACAATTTCATTATTGGCTTCAGCAAACCAAACACAAGTCTCCTTTATTCTTACCAAAATCTTTAACATACACCTGTAATTCTGGTTGATTTATAATCTCTTTTTGGTGGTATAGGAACCCCTTCTGGAATAAAATTGCTTCGTATAAAAAAGTATTTAGCACCTTGGACTCGTTTTGTCTTAATTCTCTTATTGAATA
>VOFB01004275.1_pt1 | contig 21414 bp, 35 predicted proteins | sample 5384141 | NCBI WGS metagenome assembly VOFB01 (sample SAMN12384721, study PRJNA508395) | human gut metagenome | isolation source: healthy gut A | host: Homo sapiens | reverse complement strand
ATAAACGCGATAGTCGTCGTCAAAATACCGTCTCCGAAATAGCAGGCCTTTATTTGGTCATAGCGTATTTTGGTTCGGGTGGTGTCGATATTTGTAATCTGCGGGTCGGTCAGCTGAAGAATCCGCACCGACGGTCGGACTCAAGCTCGATCTCGAATCGGTCACCGCACCCTTTTTAACCTTCAAGGACATAGTGAAGCCTCCGATTTATTTTTTCGAGATATTTTTTTATTCGTTGTAGGCCGCCTCATTTTTCTTATAGTCGCCCACCGCAATAATCGCGAAAAGAGCCGTCGGAAGAACAAGGGGAGGCAATCATGAAAATGCCCCAATGCGCGTCGAAAATATGATAAAATGCGGTGGAGATATACTGGACAAAAATAGAGGCGAGGAAAAATCACGCATCCGCAATAATTCCTTTGAGCGCCTCCACAAGAATATATTTGTTCTTGTTTGCCAAGCGTTTTGCTTCCAGGAAAGCGCCTTTGTGAAGGTATATCCGTTCACTTCGAAGGGCGCGCGTTCTTAACCGAAACGCCGTCCACAAAGCAGTCGTAGTCATAATCGTCGCCGCTTTCGAGAATGAAAATCATAATCTGCGAACCTGCGGCCTTAAATTTAATTTGGGCTCCGCCCGAAATCATGGAAGAATCGGTCTCGACCCGTCCACCGAAATTTCGGCGTCGCATATTTCTTCGTCGTGCGCTATGTCGATTCTGTGCGTACCCTGCGCCGTTTCAACATTGATATAAAGCTCGTTTTTTGCCATTTGAGGTTCCCCCTTTTCCTGCACAGTATACCATATATATACCGAATTATCAAGAAGCAAAATTTGCCGACCGACGCAAAACGGTCGGCAGCAAAACAAAAATCCCTTGAAAAAATCAAGGATTTTGGAGCTGCTTAGGCAGACTCGAACTGCCGACCTCATCCTTACCAAGGATGTGCTCTACCACCTGAGCCATAGCAGCAAATGGCGATCCGGAAGGGATCGAACCCACGACCTCTAGCGTGACAGGCTAGCGTTCTAACCAGCTGAACTACTTCGCCCTATATAAGCGGATGAGAGCCGCCGCGTCTTTCGCTGAAGTGGCAAAGGATGTCAAAATCTGACAACCGAGCGCCCGTCATGCCGCTTTTGCCAAACCCGAAAACAACCTTTTCCGACAGCTCCTTTATTTTTCGTCGCTCGATTATGACAAAAATCTGATTTGTGGGCTTTGTGCATAAAACTCATAGCCCTTTTTCGGCAAACCGTTTCTTATGATTTCGGCGGTTTCAAAGCGTTTTTCGCAAGCCTTTCATAAAGGCGGTCGGTAAAAGAGCGTTAAACTGAAGGCCGAGCAGACGCCCCTTGGCAGGAGAGCCCCTGCTGCTTGATATGGGTGAAAAAAAGCGGGCGGGAGCGTTGCCCCTCGGGAAAACCACCGCTTCGCCGCAAAAGAGCTCCCGCCTTGGTTCCTCCGATATAAAAAGCATCGCAAAGAGACGAAATGTTTTCAAGTGTAACGTCGGCTCCCGCCGCAGTAACCCCGCAAAGAAGGCGGGCACCGTCGATATAAAGGGCAGACCGAATTTTTTCGCATATGCCGTGTATTTCCTCAAGCTCGGCCCGCCGAATAGAGAGTTCCGTACTCGGTGGGGTGGGAAAGATAAACCATTCGGGAAAACCGTATGCCCGTGATTTTGTCGTCGGCAAACCTTGCAAAAAATTTTCCGAATTTTTCGGGAAGGGTTATAACCTTGTGCCCGGCTTTCAATCGCCCCCGCCTCGTGGGTGGAAACGTGAGCCGACTCGGCGGCAACGACCCCCTCAAAGGATTTAAGCAGCGCGGATATTACGGTTTTGTTGGTCTGGGTTCCGCCCGTCAGAAAAAAAAAAGATTTCGGCTCTGTCGTTTTGAGCGCCAGAACGAATCTTTTCCTTGGCTTTCGCGCAATACTCATCCTCGCCGTAGCCGGGCTGAAAATCCCCGTTGCTTTTGGCAAGGCTCTCTATTATTTCGAGGCGGCACCCTCGGAATAGTCGTTCAAAAAAGTGAAGCATTTTTCCTCCAAAGCTATTTTGCAGAAATTATGGTTCCGCCGCCGAGCACGGTATCCCCGTCATAGAGAACAACGGCCTGACCCGTCGTGACGGCGCGCTGGGGCTCGTCAAAAACGATTTTCACTCTTCCGTCAACCGAAACCTCGGCCGTGGCGGCAGCCTCCTTGCCCTGTATCTGGGTTTTGCGGTCACCCTTGTCGGCTCCGAAAAATCGGAACCCGACACAAAGTTAAAATTGTTTGCAAAAACGGTTTTTGTATAAAGCCCGCTTTCGGGGGCAAAGCACTACCCTGTTGTGCTCGATGTCCTTTTCCTTGACATAAAGGGGGCGGGCAGGGCAAGACCGAGACCTTTTCGCTGACCCGTCGTATACCGAATAAGCCCCTTGTGACGTCCGAGCACCTTTCCGTTTTCGTCCACAAAATCGCCCTCGGGGAATTTCAGCCCCGCATAGCGCTCGATAAAGTCTCCGTAGGACTCGTTTTGGACAAAGCAAATATCCTGGCTGTCATGCTTTTGGCGTTGACAAAGCCTCTCTGCTCGGCAAGGGCTCTTACCTCGTCCTTTGACTCGAATTCGCCGAGAGGAAAAGGGTGCGGGCAAAGCTGCTCCTGAGTCGGGAAATAAAGCACATAGGACTGGTCCTTGTCAAGATTTTTCGCCTTTTTGAGAAGATATTTACCGCTTTCCCCGTCAAACACCACCCGTGCATAGTGCCCCGTAACGATTTTGTCAATTCAAGAAGCTCGGCTCGGTTATAAAGCTTTCGAACTTCATAAAACGGTTGCAGTCGATACAGGGATTTGGGGTTTCGCCTTTTTTATAGCAGTCGACAAAACGGTCGATAACGCGGAAGAAAAATCGTCGGTGAAATTAAAGACGCGGTAGGGGAATTCGAGACGGCGGCAAACGCTTGCGGCGTCCTCCGAATCGGAAAAGGGGTGCAGCAGGCCTTTTCGCTTGTAACATTGACGTCGCCGTTGTCATAAAGCTCATGGTGACGCCCATACATTCATATCCCGCCTCAACGGTCAGGGCGGCGGCAACCGAACTGTCCACCCCGCCGCTCATGGCAATCAGCGCTTTTTGCCATATCAGCCGCCGTATTCTATCATCTTGTCGATACATTTCTTTGCGGCAAGACGGGTCTTTTCGTCAAGAATGATTTCCTCGCCGCCCTCTTTTAAAAGCAATTAAGCAGGTCGGCAAGGGTGGTTATCTCTCATATTGTGGCACCCAAGGTACTTTGAAAGGGGATAACATTTTATCGGGGCAATCGTATTCGAGATGCTCGGTTATGCTGTTCTCGGTTCCGATTATAAATTCCTTTGCGTCGGAATTTTTCGCATATTCCATAATTCCGCTGGTGGAGCCGACATAATCGGCAAGAGCCACAACCTCGGGAATACATTCGGGATGAACAAGGAAAAGAGCGTTCGGATGAGCCGCCTTGGCCTTTTTCACATCTCTGACCTCCATTTTCGCATGGGTCGGGCAACCGCCGTGAACCAGCTTGATGTTTTGTCGGGAAGCTGATTTTTGATATAAGTTCCGAGGTTTATGTCGGGAATGAAAAGAATGTCCTTTTCGGGCATGGAAGTAACAATCTTCACGGCCGAGGAGGGAGGTTACGCAGACGTCGCAAACGGTTTTGAGCTCGGCGGTGGTGTTGATGTAGGCGACGACGGCATAACGGGATTCATGCTTTTGAGCTGTTCGATGATTTTTCTGTCCATCTGCTCGGCCATGGGGCAGCCTGCGTCCTTGTTGGCGAGATAGACCGTCTTTTCGGGAAAAGAATTTTAACCGTTTCGGCCATAAAACGCACTCCGCACATAATGACCGTCTTGTTGGGAACGGCGGCCGCCTTTTTTTGCAAGGGCATAGCTGTCGCCCACAAAATCGGCAATTTCGGTTATCTCGCGGCGCTGATAGAATGGGCAAGAATACAAATGTCCTTTTTCCTTTTTAAGCCGCAGTATTTCGTTTTGCATATCAAGTATTTTCATTTTATTCACCCTTCAGTTTTTGCAGAGTATTTTTATGACTTCAAGCGCCTCTTCGGGGTCGCTTATCCCCTCGAGCGCCGCTTCGATAGGACAGGGGCCGTCGGCATTGCGGTTCATAACCGTTTTCACCGACTGCCGAAAATAAACGGCGATACCGTGATTTTTAAAAGCTCAAGGGCGCCTTCGCTTATGACCCTTTGTGTAAACCTCGCCCACTCCGAGCAAAATGTAGAAAAGGCCGCTCCCTTCCCGCAACCCTGTCGGCGGCGGCAAATCCGCAGGCCGTTTTACCCGCGTTTACAAGCTTTAAAAGAGGAGCCACTCCCCTGTCGGCAGAGGTAAATATTTCTTCGCCTTTTTGCAAGGGCGCAGGTAAATCGCAATCGCTCCACATAGTATTCGGCCTTTTCAAGATCCTTTGTCAAAAAGGTCACCCGATTTCTTTAAAATTTATCAGTGTGTAGAAGAAGCGTCGCCACAAAAGAGGGCGGCGATAACCCATGTTCCGACGCGGATTTTTGGCCTTTCCCACAAAGAGCTTTATGACAATGGTAGGAAATAAGACCGAAAGCGATACCATAGGAAATGTTGTATGCAAAGGGCATCATAACCATGGTCAAAAAGCGGGAACGGCGGTTTCGGCGTCTTTCCAGTCGATTTTCTTGACCGACTCGGCCATAAGCACACCGACATATATAAGTGCGGCGGCGGTGGCGCAGGGAGGGAACGAGCTGAGCAATGGGGGCTGAGCAGCATGGCTGCACAAAGAAAATTGCCGTAAACATGGAGGAAAGTCCGGTTTTCCGCCCTCGGCGACGCCTGCGGCAGACTCGGCAAAGAGTGGTGACGGTTGAAGTACCGCACACGGCGCCGACGGTGGTGGCGGCGGCATCGGCAAACATGGCCTTTTCCATGTTGGGAACCTCACCCTTTTCGGTGAGCATATTGCCCTTGTCGCAGGCGGCAAAAAGGGTTCCGATGGTGTCGAACATATCGATCATGCAAAAGCCGAGAGCCGTCGTGGCAATGGTCAGCACGAGATTGGAATTTCCGTGAGCCTCGGAATAAGCAGAGAAGTCAAAGCCGCTCTTAAAGACGGCGCCGAAGGACTGGCTCGCAAACTCCTTCATGGCGGCAAAGGGGCTTGTCATTTCAATGTTGATTTGCGTAAAAACGGGGACAGTAAGACCGAGGAGGTAATAAAGGGCAAAGCCGCCGATTATTCCCCAAAATACCGAGCCTTTAACGCCCTTTTTGCTCATAACGGCAATGGCAAGGAAGGCAACAATGGTCACGACCATGGGCATTATGTCTCCCCAGCTGCCAAGCAGAATATTAAAGGAAGCAAGGGTCCTCCGGTTGAGGTGCTGGGCACGATTATACCCGAATTCTGAAGTCCCAGGAAGGCGATAAAAAGCCCTATGCCCACCGAAATGGCGGTTCTGACCGATTCGGGAATGGCAAGGAAAATCCTCTTTCTCAGTCCGTGACGGTCAGCAGAATAAAGACAAAGACCGTCGGCAAGCACAAGCACAAGGGCGTTTGCGTATGTAAAGCCGAAACCGAGACATACGGTGTATACGAAAAAATGCGTTTAGTCCCATGCCGCTTGCCTGAGCAAGGGAAGGTTGGCGAAAAGGCCTATGAGCACGGTTCCGAAAATCGCCGAAACTGCGGTGGCAATATAGATTGCGCCGTAGGAAACCCCGAGGGGATTTGACCCGTCGCCCAAAGGATTCGAAAACATATTGGCATTTACCATGAGAATATACACCATGGCAAAAAAGGTGGTCAGTCCGCGGTGAACTCGGTGCGGACGTTTGTTCCCCGCTCGGACAGCTTAAAAAACTTTTCCATTTCTTATCTATCTCCATAAAAAATTTTACAGTTCATTTTAACATACTCTTTCACCTCTGTCAACGAGTATTCGCCCCGTAAAATCAAAGAAAAGGCCTCTTTTCTGTTGAAGAAAAAATTCCGTTTATGGTAAAATATTTCGGGAGGTAGTAACATGGAACCGACAAAGAACAATATGAAAAAAATACACAAGTGATTTTTGTGACTTTTCACACAAAAAGCCCCGACCCCTTTCATGCCGCAAAAACGCGGCGGACATACTGAAAATCGCGGTTTTTACAAGACTTTACGAAAACGAGTCTTGGAAGCTTTGCCGCGGCGGCAGCTATTATTTTTGAGAAACGATTGCTGTCTTATCGCCTTTAAACTTCCTAAAGAGGAATTCTCGGGTTTCAAAATTTTCTCCTGCCACGGCGACTCCCCGCCTTTAAGATAAAGGAAAATCCCGAAAGAAAACCGCTCCCTATGTCACCTTAAACGTCGAACGCTACGGCGGAACGGTTCCCTATCTTTGGTTTGACCGTCCCCTTTCGGTTTCCGGGCGCGTGTTTGTGAAAACCGACTGCGGCGCGAAAATGAAGCTTGTAAACTTCGGCCGCCCTCTTTTGCTTATACCGAGCCTTGCGCCCCATCTTCGCACGGGCGAGGAAATATACTCAAAAATCAAAATTCAAAAGGAAATTCAGCCGCTCATAAGCGGAGACGCCGAATTTTCGCTGCGCCGTGCCGTTGCAAATGAGCTCGGCGTTTCCCCGACGACATTATTTCCCATGACCTTTTTTTGCGACAAACTGCCAAGAGGCGAGATTTTCAGGCGGCAGAGAATTCTTTTGCTGCCCGAGAATCGACGATCTGCTTTGCGCCTACGGCGGGCTTTGGGGCTTTGCCGACGGGCAAAACGCCTCACCCGCTTCGGTTTATGCACTTTTTTTGACAACGAGGAGATAGGAAGCTCCTCCGCCAGGGTGCCCTTTCCGACATTTTGCGGCTGACGCTTTCGCGCATAAATTCAAGTCTCGGAATTCCCGAAAGCAGACTTTTGAGCAGCTTGCAAACAGCTTTGCCCTTTCGGCCGACAACGGCCACGCCCTTCACCCCAACTTCCCCGAAAAGGCCGACCCACCAACCGTCCCGTCCTCGGAGGGGAATTCTCATTAAACATTCGGCCAATCAAAAATACACCACCGACGGCCTGTCCTCGGCGGTTTTTCAAAACAATTCTCGAGAGGAAGGCATTCCCTTCCAAACCTTTGTAAATCACTCGGACATTCCGGGAGGCAGCACCCTCGGAAACCTTTCGGGACGTCAGGTCTCGGTCGCTTCGGCCGACACGGCATGGCTCAGCTTGCCATGCACTCCCCTTGCGAAATCGGGTCGGTCAAGGACGTTTATCAGCTTTATGCCGCACAAAGAGCTTTTTTTCAAGCAGCATCAAATTCTTAAAGGACGGCGGATTTTCGATAGACCGAAAGCCGACCGGGGAGGCATGATTTATGAAAAAACCAAACAGCGCAATCAGATAATCAAGGAGCTCCTCGACATAACCGACAGGGAATTCACCGACGAGGAACTTATACACCGACTTATCATGACCGAAATGACCGAAAATTCCGACAGCGAGGAAAAGGTGTCCTTCGGACAAAAAGGCCTCCGACGCGGTGGCGAAATTTGTCGGCAGCTGGGCATTTATCTTCAGCTTTATCGCCGTCATGGTCATTTGATGGTGCTGAACATCGTGCTGGCGCAAAGGGCTTTGACGCCTATCCCTTTATACTGCTCAACCTTGTGCTTTCCTGCATTGCCGCCGTTCAGGCACCTCTCATAATGATGAGCCAAAACAGGCAGGAGGCAAAGGACAGAAAGCGCGCCGAAAACGACTATCGCATAAATCTCAAAAGCGAGCTTATAATCGACGACCTCCACCGAAAGCTTGATTTGGTTCTTGAAAATCAAAAGAAAATTTCAAAACGTCTTTACGACCTTGAAGCCGAAAAGAGGGAAAATCAAAATGAGCGCGGATAATATCATCGAAATTGAGCATTTGTCAAAATCCTTCGGGCAGATAAAGGCGGTGGACGACCTTCCTTTCGGGTTAAAAGGGGCGAGCTTTTCGCCTTTCTCGGCGTTAACGGAGCAGGAAAATCCACCACGATTTCCATGATTTGCGGTCTGCTTAAAAAGGACGCGGGAAGCATTCGGGTTTGCGGAAGCGAGGTCGAAAAAACAGGCGGAGACACATCGAAAAAGCTCGGCATTGTCTTTCAGAATTCGGTGCTTGACGCTCCCCTCACAGGTGCTGCAAAATCTCCGCTGCAGAGCCGCTCTCTACGGCATAACCGGGAAGGCCTTTTTCGAAAGGATAGACGGACTTTTGCGGCCTTCTCGGGCTTTTCGACATACTTAACCGCCCTGTGGGAAAGCTTTCGGGCGGGCAGCGCCGAAGAGCCGATGTCGCAAGAGCGCTTTTACACCGTCCCGAGATACTCATTCTCGACGAACCAACCACCGGACTCGACCCCAAAACACGAAAAATCCTGTGGGACGCCGTCGGCCCTTAAGAGCCGAGGATAATACCACCGTTTTTCTCGACGCATTACATGGAGGAGGCGGCCGACGCCGATTTTGCCGTTATTCTCGACAGCGGAAAATTGCCGCGGCGGGCACCCCTTTGAGCTTAAAACACCTATGCCGGCGACTATATAACCCTTTACGGCGTCACAAAGGAACAGCTTTCCCTCTCGGGCTTGACTGTGCCGAGATAAAGGACGGAGTTCGGCTTTTTGTTAAAAACACGGCCGAGGCTGCCGAGCTTATAAAAAAAACCCTTCACTTTTTTCGGATTTCGAGGTCACAAAGGGTAAAATGGACGACATTTTCCTTGCTGTAACCGGAAAAACTTGAAGGAGGGATGTGAAATGAAACAGCTGAGTGCCTTAACGGCCAGAAACATCCGACTTTATTTTTAAAGATAGGGGGCTTTTCTTTGTGTCCCTTTATAACCCCCGTGATACTGCTTGTTCTTTTCGTGACCTTTCTCGGAAGGGGTATATAAAGACAGCTTTTTTTTTCGGCAATTCCCGCAGGGCTTTTAAGCGACGGCTGGTTATCGACGGTGCGGTGGGAGGTCAGCTTATTTCCTCTCTGCTTGCCGTTTCCTGCGTTACCGTGGCCTTTTTGCTCCAATGCCCTCATGGTTTCAGACAAAGCAAACGGAGTCAAAAACGATTTGACGGTATCCCCTTAAAGCCCTCTGTGCTTGCGCTTTCATATTTTCTTGCCTGCACGGCCTCCACGCTTATCGTAAATTATACGGCCGCCGGGCTTGCCCCTTTTGTATCTTGCAAAGGTAGGATTTTTTCATGAGCCTTTGCGACGTTATGCTTTTTTGCTTGACATATTGCTGCTTTCGCTTTTCGGAGTGGCTCTTTTCCTCCCTCGTTCATTCGTTTTGAAAACTCAGGGGCAGGTTTCGGCCGTGGGAACGGTGGTCAGCGCGGGATACGGATTTCTCTGCGGCGCCTATATGCCCGTTTCAAGCTTCTCGGCGGGGCTTCAAAGGTTCTGTCCTTTCTCCCGGAACATACGGCACAAGCCTTCTTCGCAACCACGCCCTTGCCGGCGTATTTAAAAAGATGGAGGAGCTTTCCTTCCCGAAAGAGGCCGTGGACGGCATAAAGGAATCGGTCGATTGCCGAATTTTTCTTTTGCGGGCAGGAGGTGTCGGCAGCGGGAATGTACGCGTTTTTGTGCGGTGCCGCCGTCCTGTTAATTGCCGCCTACATCATAAAAAGCCGCCTTTCCGAAAAAGATGATTATAAAAAACAACGGCACTCAGTCTTAATTTTTTTCATAACCGAACACCGTTAAGTATCTGTTGCTTAATTGAAAGAAGCTGGGAAAATAATGACAATACCTCCGTCACGGCTGCGCCGCGCTACCTCCCTTTACACAAGGGAGGCTTTGAATTTGCTTTGCCTGTCGTTTTTGATTCTAATATGAAAAAATTAAAATGGTTTTTGTTTGGTTTTGGTGCTTTCATAAAAAAACTAAAAATGTGTTTTGGCTCAGCCTCGGCTTCCCTTGTGTAAGGGAGCTGTCAGCGAAGCTGACTGAGGGATTGATAGGTTTCCGAATAAGCCTCTGATTTACCACCCACCGTTGTTTGAGCTGCTTGTTCGTATGTGTGTGTTAAGGAGATGAGAATGTGATTTTTTATTTTTCCGCAACGGGAACTGTAAATATGTTGCCGAGCGCATTGCCGCCGCAAGGGGCGATAAAACCGTTTCCGTTGCCGACTGTTGCAAAAGCTTACGCTGAATACAAAGCCCGACTACCTTTGGTTTGCCGCGACATATGGCACAACGCCGGGGCAGACCGGGAAACTTGCCGAGCATATTCTCTGCAAAAGAGGTCTTTCGGTTTCGGCAAAATTCAGCGTGAAAATGCCGGACACCTGGACTCCCATATTTGATTTAAGCGATAAAAACAAGGTTCGCCGCACCAACGAAGTCGCCGAGGGACAAATCGACCGTATTATCGGTGCAATAAAAAATCGCGCTTGCGGCGATTTTATGAAAAAAAAAACGCCGATGTTTCTCGTAAGAGCATTTTCGGATTGGAATATAATTCCATGCGCAAAACAAGTCATTTTAAAGCGGAAGACACCTGCATCGGCTGCGGGCTGTGCGCACGAAATTGTCCCGTTTCGGCCATAGAAATCAGAGATAAAAGACCGATTTGGATCAAAGACCAATGCGTAATGTGCCTCGGCTGCCTGCATCATTGCCCCAATTTTGCAATTCAGTACGGCAATCGCACAAAACGGCACGGGCAATACACTCATTTTCAGCATAAAAAGCCGCAAGAAAACGGCAAGTGAAGAAACAATATGATAATAAGTAAAAATCCTCATTCTTTCGAATGAGGATTTTTGGTGGGAGCGGTGGATTCGGACCACCGAAGTCACTGACAACAGATTTACAGTCTGCCCCTTTGGCCACTTGGGTACACTCCCGTATTTAATTTTCCGTCAGCGTGGAGCTGGTGGACGGACTCGAACCCCCCGACCTGCTGATTACAAATCAGCTGCTCTACCAACTGAGCTACACCAGCAAGTTGTTCGCTGAACGCAAGTGATAATATATCATAAAAAGCCCGCCGCTGTCAAGAGTTTTTTAAAAATTTTTACCCCGAAAGGGTTTTAATATTTTCAGGTCTCAGCCGGCTTTTGCTGCTCGGAAATCGGAGTCAGCGAAAAAACAAGGTCAAAATATTCCTTGCCGTAATTGTAAAAGCTCCCCTCCTTTATCATGCGGGAAAGCTCCTCCTTTGAGACCCACTTGGCCCGCTCGACCTCTTCCTTTTGCAGGTTAAGCCCCGCAGGCTCGACATCGGTCTGAACCTGCCATATATCAATAAAGGAAATTCGGCGCTTTATGCGGGCGGCAAAGCGCATTTGTCCCTCGGAAGGATTTATTCCGAGTTCCTCAAAAAACTCTCGTCTTGCGCCCTGCTCCGACTGCTCGCCGGCAACCACGGCTCCTCCCGTGGCAGCCCATTCACCCGCCATGGGCTGTTTAAAGGGACTGCGCTGCTGAATAAGAAACTCGCCGCGTGAATTGGTCACCCAAATATGCACCAAAGGTGAAACCGTCCCTTTGGGGAATTTTCCCTTGAGCCGACGGCAAACCGTTTGCCCCTGTCGGACGGCCCTTAAAATCAAAACATCCCAAAACTCTTTGTTCATCTACCGCCTCGTCCCCCTTTTCGACTCGGGGATTTTCGTTTTCATATCTTCAATGACCTGCTGCCATTTTTCGTCGCTCATAAGCTCGCCCGACACCGAAAAACGGGAATAGATTTTATTTATCTCCCGCTCAAAGGCCGCCCTTTCAAGACGCGCGTCCCGAAGCTCGATTATCAGAATTACAAGGGCAAAACCGCCATAAGCAGCACGGGCAGATAAACCATACAATCATGTTGGGATTGGCGGTGCGGTAGTCGTTTTCCGAATTGAGAGGATAAACCGCGGTTATTTGAAAATATGTCCCGCCAAAGGGCGATGTTGACAAAAGTAATTATGCAGGAGGCAACCCTCTTTTTCTTAATCATGAGCACAAAGCTTGCGGCAAGCAGCACAAGGCAGGCAAGGGTCATAAAGCGGTCGTTTGCAAAAAGCGACAGCTTTCGGCATTGCCCGCGGCGGCATAGCGCTCGACGGCAAGAGGATATAAAAAGATTTAAAATTATAACGAGGAAATACCACACCGAAAATGACATAAAAAAGAAATTTTGCCGTGTTATAAAGACTTCCGCCCACATGCTTTGTATTTTTCCTTCTTGGGCAGGTATTTTTCCAAAAAAGCTCGCCTCTGACCCGCTCGAGCACCAATTTTTCTCCGCGGGTTCTCAGCTCCTGTGACGATATTTTTCCATGCTTTCACCTTCTTTTTATTATTATACATACATCCGCCCGTCATTGCAAGAGCAATATACTACTGCTCCACGCCCTTCATGGTGAGGCTTATGCGCTTTTTTTCAAGATCGACCGAAAGCACCTTAACATTCACGACGTCTCCGACGCTTAACACCTCGGAAGGATGCTTTATAAATTTATCGCATATATGGGAAATGTGCACAAGGCCGTCCTGATGTACTCCGATGTCCACAAAGGCACCGAAGTCGATAACGTTTCTCACGGTGCCCTTTATGGTCATGCCTTCCTTTAAATCCTTCATTTCAAGGACGTCGGTACGCAGCAGCGGAGCGGGAGCTCGTCTCTCGGGTCTCTTCCGGCTTTGAAAGCTCGGCTACAATATCGTTGAGGGTGGGAACGCCCACCGAAAGCTCCTCGGCGAGATTTTCCGCTCCCCGAGTCTTTACAAGTTTCTCGAGAGAGCCCGGCTTTTCACCCGACAGCTCCTTTTTGCCGAATCCGAAGCCTTCAAGCAGCTTTTCGGCGATTTTATAGCTTTCGGGATGAACCGATGTGCTGTCGAGAGGATTTTTCCGTCGTAGATCCGCAAAATCCCGCACATTGTTCAAAGGCCTTGGGGCCGAGCTTCGGCACCTTTTTAAGTTCCGTCCGCGATTCAAACCGTCCGTTTTGCTCACGGTAGGACACAATATTTTGCACACCGCCGAGGAAAGCCCCGAAATGTGGGAAAGAAGGGGATTCGGAGGCCGTGTTAAGGTCGGCGCCCACGCTGTTTACACAGTCCTCCACCACCCCGTCAAGAGCCTCCAAGGCGCTTTTGGGGCATATCGTGCTGATATTGGCCGACGCCTATCGCCTTGGGCTCGATTTTAACAAGCTCGGCAAGAGGGTCCTGAAGCCGCCGTGCAATGGAAACGGCGCTCCGAAGGGTCAAATCAAAATCCGGCATTTCCTCTGCGGAAAGCTTGGATGCCAGTAGACGCTTGCTCCCGCCTCGCTCACAACCATATATGACACCTTGCGGTTTACTTCCGACAGCACCGACACGGTGAACATTTCGGTTTCCTTTTGGCGGTTCCGTTGCCGATGGCGATAATATCGACCGAGTGCTTTTTCAATAAGCTTTTAAGGGTCTGCTTGAGGCCTCTGCCTGCGCCTTGCCGTGGGTGGGATATATAACCGCCGTGTCCAACACCTTTCCCGTGGGTCGACAACCGCCACCTTGCACCCCGTTCTGTATCCCGGGTCAAGACCTATGGCTGTTTGCCCTTTATGGGCGGTTGAAGCAGCAGCTGACGGAGATTTGTGCCGAAAACCTTTATGGCGGCCTCGTCGGCCGATTCGGTCAGCTCGTTTCTTATTTCCCGCTCGACCGAAGGGAAAACAAGACGGAATATGCGTCATCGCAGGCCTCCTTTACGGCAGCCGCGCAGGGTGTCTCCCTTTACGAACATGGAATATACGGCGTTGAGGGGCTTTTCGGCGTCCACCGTCACCGACACCTTCAAAAAGCCCTCCTTTTCCCCTCTGTTCAAAGCAAGTACGCGGTGCCCCGCAATTTTATTAACCTTTTGGGAAAATTCATAATAGGTTTCGTAAACGCTTTTTTTTCGTCCTTTGCCGCCGAGGATTCGATAAAGCCGTTTAAATAGACAAGATTTCTCACCCTGCGCCGGCAATGACATCGGCATTGTCGGAAATTATATTCTGAGCATGAAGCTCCTTCACCGAAAATTCTTCGGCAAGTTTTTTGGCATAGTCCATTTCATTTTTCCTTTCGGCAATCGATTTTGCCGTTTTTTTTTTATAATATCATATTTTTTCCGCTATAATATCATATTTTTCCGCTAAGGGCAACCTTAAGCAACAGATGTTCGAACACCGTAAAAATAGGTAAATTTTTCGGTTTCGCTCGTTCCTTTTCCCGTGCGGCATCGCGTTCATCACCCGTAGGCGGCAGCCTTACGGCCGATTTCACACTTCCCCGCGCAGAAAAATGAACGGCAGAAACTCTTCGACCTTAAAAATGGGTAAATTTTTCGTTTTTGAAGTTTTGTCGCGCCGATATACCGACGTATTTCAAGCGGCTGCAAAACGGGCGTATAAACAACACCGGAATCGGTAAATATTTTGGAAAAGGCCTTTTTTCGGCATTGAAAACACGCTCGGTTTCGAAAACTCGGCACAATGGAAAAATAACAAAAGGGTTTTTCGACGCCTGCTTTGCGAAAAAGAGCCAAATCCCGAATTTTAAAAAAGAAAATGCCGTCAAATAATCGGCGACAGTCTTTCCTCCGACATTCTCGGGCGGAAAAAACGCAGGCATCACTACCGTTTGGCTTAACAAATCGGGGGACGGCTCTCCCCTTGCCGACATGACCCTGAAAAATATAAGTGAGGCCGCCGATGCCGTAATAAAGGGCTTGTAATAACGGACATTTAATGCTATAATGACTTAACTGTGACTTTTTAATAGCGGGTGATAAAAATGACTTTATACGAAGAACTCGAATGGAGAGGTCTTATTCAGGATATTTCCTCAAAAGACCTTATCGACAAACTTAACGCCGGCGAATGACCTTTTTATATAGGCACCGACCCCACCGCCGACAGCCTGCACCTCGGACACTATTCCTCCTTCCTCATCACCCGCCGTCTTGCCAAGGCAGGCCACACCCCCATCATTCTTGTGGGAGCGGCCGCGGTCTTATCGGCGACCCGAGAGGCACCACCGAGCGCGCTCTTTCCGACAGGGACACCGTTTTCAAAAACTATGAGGCCTTAAAGGCTCAGGTTCAGAAATTCTTTCCCTTTGAAGTGGTCAACAATTATGACTGGGTCAAGGACATTCACATTATCGACTTTTTCCGCGATTACGGCAAATATATAAACGTCAACTATATGCTTAACAAGGATCTTGTGCGCCGTCAGATGGAAACGGGCATATCCTATGCCGAGTTTTTCCTATATGCTCATTCAGGGACTCGACTTCAAATGGCTGCACGAGCACAAGGGCGTCGACCTTCAGGTGGCGGGCTCCGACCAGTGGGGCAATATCACCACCGGTATCGAGCTTATAAGAAAGACCACCGCGACGAGGTTTTATGCAATGACCATGCCCCTTGTGACCGACGCAAACGGCAACAAGTTCGGCAAGAGCGAGGGCAATGCCGTTTGGATCGACAAAAACAAAACAAGCTCCTACGAACTTTACCAGTTCCTGCTCAATTCCGAGGATTCGGTGGTTATCGATTACCTTAAAAAGCTGACCTTCCTCGACAAAGAAACCATCGAGCAGATTGAAAAGGGAGCACTTTGCCGCTCCCGAAAAGCGCATGGCTCAAAAGCGCCTTGCAAAGGAAATTCTTGACGACCTTCACGGCGAAGGCGCCTTTGAAGAGGCCGAAAAAATCAGCGAGCTCATGTTCAAGGGCGACGTAAAGCACATTCCCGTCAGAGATTTGCTCTCGGCTCTTTCTCAGGTTCCCCATTTTGAGGCCGAAAAGGAAAGCTTATCGACATTCTTGTGGAAGCCAAGGTTTTCCCCTCAAGCGAGAGGTCAGAGAAATGGCCAAGAACAAGGCTCTCACCGTTAACGGCGACGCCGTGGAAAAACCCCGACGAACTTGACATCACCTCCGACAACCTCATCGACGGAAAATACCTTGTGGTCAGAAGAGGCAAGAAAAAAATATTTTGTCGGTGAAATAAAATAATAAAACAATAAAACCCGTCGAATCATTTTAACTCGGCGGGTTTAAAATCGAAAGGATTGGTTTTTTTGAAGGCTGACGGAAAAAGCTTTTATCCCTCTTTTTGGACCTTTTTTCAAAATCGGCGCCTTCACCTTCGGCGGCGGTTATGCCATGATCCCTCTCATTCAGCGGGAAATGGTGGATAACAAAGGGTGGATAAGCGAAAAGGACATTTTGAAATTGTTGCGATTTCCGAGTCGACGCCCGGACCCATTGCGGTCAACTCGGCTACCTTTGGGGATACCAGGTCGGCGGTGTCATGGGCTCATTTCTCGCCACTCTCGGAGTGGTTCTCCCATCCTTTGTCATCATTCTCGCCATCTCCTTTGTGCTCAAGCAGTTCGAGCAGTTAAAGGCCGTAAAATACGCATTTTGGGGCATCCGCGCGGGTGTGCTCGCCCTCATCATCAAGGGCTTTATCTCCATGTATAAGCAGTGCCCGAAAAATGTACTTTCATACGTCATCGCCGCCCTTGCCTTTGCGGCCTCGGCTGTTTTCTCCTTTAATGTGCTCATAATCATCATTTCTGCGGCGGCCATCGGTCTTGCCGCCACAATCATCGCGCAGAAGGAGGGCAAGACATTATGATTTATCTCACCTCTTTTGGACCTTCTTTAAAATCGGACTGTTCACCTTCGGCGGAGGATATGCCATGCTGCCCCTTATTCAGCAGTATGTTCTCGGCTTTAACTGGCTCAGCGAGGAGGAGCTTGTAAACTTCGTGGCGGTGAGCGAGTCCACTCCCGGACCCTTCGCCATAAACATTGCCACCTATGTGGGCAGCTCGCAGGTCGGCGTGCTCGGTGCTCTTTTGCACCACCTTCGGCGTGGTTCTCCCCCTCCTTTGTCATCATTCTTATCGTGGCCAAGTGCTATATGGCCTTTAAGGAAAGCCTTGTGGTTCGCGGAATGATGAACGGCCTTAAGCCCGTGGTCGTGGGACTTATCGGCTCGGCAGTCATCTCCCTTTGCCGCCGCCGTTTTCTTCCCTGCGGATTTATGTTCTCAAATTTCACAACCCTGAAATTCTGGGTTTCCGCCGTACTTTTGCCGCCGCTCTCATCATGGCGCTCAAAAAAAAAAGATTCACCCCATAATCATTATCATAATTTCGGCCGCCGTGGGAAATTGCCGCGGGCTATGCGGGGCTGCTGTCATAGCGGTCCGAATTTTTTAAATCATATCCCATAAACCGACCGATTCTGATTCGTGCCCCTTTAAGCACGCGGCTGACGGTGGAGCGGTTAACATTCTGCTCCTTTGCGATTTGCGGAATGGTTTTGCGGTCGAAATAATACAGCTTAATAAACTGTCTTTGGCGCTCGGTAAGCTCGTGGAAATTATTTCCTCAGCCTTGCCAGCGCCTTTTCCTTTTGCCCGTCGTCCTCTGCCGACATTTCGAAAAAAGCGGTAGCTCAACGCCTCCACCCGATAATTTTTTAAGCGATAAATTTTTCATAATCTTCTCCTTCAAAAGCGCTGTCGGCCCGTTCGTCCTTGTTATAATAATCAAAAGATATGCGGCGGTTTGTTCGGCGTCTCTCATTTCGGTGTATAGATAATACATACGCCGTTTAAGCGAGGTTCTCCTCCTCGGTTTGGGCCTTTTTCAGCATTATTTTCAGCTCGCAAAGCCTTGCCTTTAATCTGTCCGCTTCCTTTATGTATTCATACGACAACTGTTCAAGAGTCATTTTTCAAACCTCCTAATCACACATAATGTGTTTTATTTTCCTTTAAAAGCTTGTTGCAACGGCTTATATGTTTTAAGTATATACAACATTTCGTGTGATTTCAAGGGGACTTTAATCGAATTTTGTCGCTAATCGTGTGATATTATAATTAAATACTATAAATTGATTTAGCTTGAGTTTGCGGCGGAATTTTCTTGAAAGCAGCGTTTTTGTGTGATATAATGTCAACGGAAAACAGCGAACATGAGAAAAACTTTAAAAAGAGGCTTTTGCCGCCGACAAAAGCCAAAAGGGAAAAAAGGTGTAGAACGTGTTTGAGATAAACTTAAAAAAGCTGAGGAAAAGCAAGCGGCTGACCCAGGGCGAGCTTGCCTCTTTTCTCGGAATAAGCGCCAGCGCGGTGGGAATGTATGAACAAAACCGTCGAAGTCCTTCGATTTCCGACGTTACCGCCATTGCCGATTTTTTCTCGGTCACCACCGATTATCTTCTTGAGGAGGACAAAAGGAGCGTGACGTAAAGCGAGCTTATTGCCGAGCTTAAAACCGCTTGCTCTGTGCCGACGGGCTTATGTTTAAGGGAGAGGCCCTGACCGACAAAGAGCTGAAACAGCTGTCCGACGCGATTGAGGTCAGCGCCGCGGTCGTACTTTCCCAAAAAAGAGGCAAAGCGATGAAAAAATTAAAGCCCTCGCCGAAGGGCTTTACGAAAAAATACGGCAGCTGCGACCCATTCAGACTTTGCGGCGAGCTTTCGGTGAATATTTTCAAATCTCCCCCTTCCGCGCTCTGTCAGCGGGTTCTACTACAATGTCGACGGGCGAAGTGTTATTATCGTCAACGAGGCATTAAAACCGCCTAAAGACTCCTTTGTGGCCGCACACGAGCTGGGGCACGCGCTTCTTCACCCAAATACAAACTCGTTTTCATGAAAACAAAACCGCCCTTGAAACCGGACGGTTTGAACGGCAGGCCGACTATTTTGCCGCCTGTCTGCTGCTTTGCAAATGGAAGGAGTCGGCCGAATTTTCCGATTTGTCCATCGACTCGCTGTCCTCGGTAACCGAATCGACCCCGCCGCGCTTGAGGCCTATAAGCGCGAGCTTTAAAAAGCCCGATAAATATAAGCTAAAAAAGCCTGCCCGATTTTTTCGGACAGGCTTTTAACTTAAGCTATATTCTTACATCAGGTGGAAGTTAACCACAAGTCCCGCAAAGACGATGGAAACCACCGAAAGAAGCTTGATGAGAATGTTGATTGCAGGGCGGAGGTATCCTTAAAGGGATCGCCCACGGTGTCGCCCACAACGGCGGCCTTATGGCACTCGCTGCCCTTGCCGCCGAAGTTGCCCGCCTCGATATATTTCTTGGCGTTATCCATGCGCCGCGAATTGCTCATGAATATTGCAATGAGGAATCCGGTAACCGTTGCGCCGGCGAGAAGTCCGATAACCCGTTGGGTCCGAGAATGAGTCCCACAAGAACGGGAACCACAATGGCGATAACCGAAGGAAGAACCATTTCGTGAAGTGAGGAACGGGTGCAAAGATCGACGCAGGTCTTATAGTCGGGCTCGGCCTTTCCGTCCATAATGCCGACGATTTCCTTGAACTGACGGCGGACTTCCTTAACAATGCTCTGTGCAGCCTTGCCCACCGACTCCATGGTGAGAGCGGCGAAAACAAAGGGCAGGCAGGCGCCGATCATAAGACCGACAAGCACGGGAGGGTTCCATAACGCTGAGGTTTATTCCTTCAAAGCCCTTAACACCGAGCTGGTCGATGTAGGACGCAATAAGCGCGAGGGCGGTAAGTGCCGCAGAGCCTATTGCAAAGCCCTTACCGGTGGCGGCGGTGGTTTTCCGAGGGAATCGAGGGCGTCGGTACGCTCTCTGACCTCGGGATCGAGTCCCGCCATTTCGGCGATACCGCCTGCGTTATCGGCAACAGGGCCGTAGGCGTCGGTGGCAAGGGTTATGCCGAGGGTGGAAAGCATTCCCACGGCGGCAAGCGCCACGCCGTAGAGGCCGAGATTTCCGCACCCTCCGCAAAGCCGCCGGCGAAATAATATGCGGCGAGAATGGCGGCGCCGACACGATGATGGGCACGGCGGTGGAAAGCATTCCGAGACCGATTCCGCCGATGATAATGGTGGCAGAGCCGGTTTCCGACTGGGCTGCAAGCTTTTTGCGGGCTTATAGCTGTCGGAGGTGAAATATTCGGTTGCGAGACCGATAAGCACTCCGGCAAGAAGTCCCGAAAGAATGGAGAAATAAATTTTAAAATGCTCCTGTCCGAGCACGAACCAAACAATGGGGAATGCGGCGATTGCCACAAGCACCGAAGCCATGTTGGTTCCGCGGCGAAGAGCCGAAAGCAGGTCTTTTTGATTGGTGTCCTCTTTGGTGCGGACAAGGAAGGTTCCGAGCATGGAGCAGATGATTCCCACGGCGGCGATGAGCAGCGGAACGATAACCGCTCTTGTCATCATCTCGGTTCCGACGCTTGAAGGCGGCGGTTGCGAGAGCGCAGCAGGAAACTATAGAGCCGAAATAGGACTCGTAGAGGTCGGCGCCCATGCCGCCACGTCGCCACGTTGTCGCCCACGTTGTCGGCGATAACGGCGGGGTTGCGGGGGACGTCCTCGGGAATTCGCCTCAACCTTACCCACAAGGTCGGCGCCCACGTCGGCGGCCTTGGTGAAAATTCCGCCGCCCACACGGGCAAAGAGAGCCATAAAGGAAGCTCCCATTCCGAACATTACCATGGCGTTGGTGATGTCGTCAATTCCGAGCTTAAATACAAATTTGAGAAGAACGAACCAAACCGAAATGTCAAAAGGCCGAGAGCCACAACGGTGAAGCCCATGACCGAACCGGCCGAAAAGGCCACCTTGAGTCCCTTGTTAAGAGAGCTCTGACATGCGTTTGCTGTTCTTGCGTTTGAGGAAGTGGCTATCTTCATTCCGACAAATCCGGCAAGAGCCGAATAAATTCCGCCGGTCAGGAAAGCGAAGGGCACAAAGGGAGAAAGATTCCCCGTGATTGCCATCACTCCGAGGATGAGCGCCACGACCACAAAGATGATCGCTACAACGGTGTATTGCCTCTTTAAAAACGCGTTTGCTCCCCGAGCGGATGGACGCCGAAAGCTTTGCCATGCGGTCGTTGCCCTCGAAAAACCGAAGACCTTTTTGGCCGTGAGAGCCACAAAGACAAGCGCAACAAGCGCAACCGCAAGAGTCAAAAGAGGAAAATACTGTTCTAACATTGCCATATTTTTGCCTCCACATCTTTTGGCGAAATTAACATTATCACACGAATTCATGTTAATTTCACATGGTTTAACAAACACATTATATCCAATTAACACATATTTTTCAATCCCCAAAGGTCAAAAAAAACAAAAAAAATGAAAAAGGGAATATCAATAAAGATACTCCCTTAAACGGTCTTTGACCTGTTATTTTGATACAAAGCAAGTCTTATCGATATATTGTTTATCGATAACAGTAATCTCGCGTTTGTTTATCAATACATTCCGCCGCCCGCTGCAGCTGCTGCGGCTGCAGCTGCGTTTGCGGCCGCTGCGTCTTCCTTCTTTTTCGGCGATGAGCG
>VOFB01004174.1_pt1 | contig 21417 bp, 48 predicted proteins | sample 5384141 | NCBI WGS metagenome assembly VOFB01 (sample SAMN12384721, study PRJNA508395) | human gut metagenome | isolation source: healthy gut A | host: Homo sapiens | reverse complement strand
GATAAACTCGTTGATGATGTCCGTTGGCAGTATGGTACGCCTCCTGCGGGCAACGCCAACTTCGCATGGTTGCAGCACATGATCTGGCATCTCGCTCCGAATGGACGTATCGGTATGGTGCTTGCAAATGGTTCGCTTTCCTCGCAGTCCGGCGGTGAAGGCGAAATCCGCAAGAACATTATCAACGCTGACCTTGTGGACTGTATCGTCGCAATGCCGACGCAGCTCTTCTACACGACGCAGATTCCAGTATCGCTCTGGTTCCTTGCAAAGAACAAGAAGCAAAAAGGCAAGACGCTATTCATCGACGCCCGGAAGCTCGGCACTATGGTTACGCGGAAGCTGCGCGAACTGACGGATGAAGACATCAAGAAAATCGCTGACACTTATAATGCTTTCGTAGATGGAACACTCGAAGATGAAAAGGGCTTCTGTGCTGTTGTCACTACACAGGACATTGCAAAGCAAGATTACATTCTCACTCCGGGACGCTATGTTGGCATTGAGGAACAGGAAGATGACGGCGAGCCGTTTGAAGAGAAAATGGGGCGTTTGACTTCTGAACTGTCTGAGCTTTTCGCAAAGTCCCATGAACTTGAGACGCAGATCAAAGAACGACTGGGGGCGATTGGATATGGGCTATGAGACGTATCGTATTGCTGACCTAATTGATGAAATTGCGATGGGTCCATTCGGCTCAAATATTAAAGTCTCGTGTTTTGTAGACAGTGGAGTACCTGTCCTAAATGGCAGTAATCTTGAGGGCTTTTCTCTATCTGAAAAGGCGTTCCGCTTCGTCACAAGGAAAAAGCTGACTCTCTTAACAAGGCAAATGCGCATCGCGGCGATATTGTAATAACGCACGAGGAACGCTTGGACAAATAGTGTTTATTCCGCAAGATTCCAGATATGACCGGTATGTGATTTCGCAATCTCAGTTTAGGGTGCGATGCAACGACAAGGTTTTGCCCGAATACCTTGTCTATTACTTCCACACTCCGATAGGACAGCATAAACTTCTAAGCAACGCCTCACAGGTTGGAGTCCCGCACTGGCAAGACCATCTTCGACCTTTCAACAGATCGAAGTCGAATTGCCTGAACTAAGTATTCAGAAATGTGTTGTCGAGATTATTACCACAATCCAAAAAAAGATTGTGAATAATCAAGAGCTAAACGATAATTTACAGCAGCAAGCAGCCGCCTTGTTTTCAAGCAATCTTTGATTAAAAATCTGAGGTCCGATGGGATGGAACAGTGCATCTCATCATTGAATTCTTCTTTTATCATTTGTTCGATGAAATGGATCAAAGATTTTGTATCAATTCAAGCCTCATTCGGACTATCTCAAAAGAAACGACTTTCAAAATTGTAACAGCCGACGGTATGGCATTCGATTCCTAAAACTGACCGTTTTCAGTCATGGAATCAGGTAGAGACTGTCATCGCCTTTTGGTCTGTTGACAAATCAAGTTCCGATGGAATGCTGGTGAGTACAAAACATCCTGTACCAATTTTTGAACCCGGGTTTCGTCAAAATTTGGATGTTTTGGTATATTTCTTCTTTAACCACTCAAAGCTGTCAGAATGCTAGGCCCTGTCACAAAGAAGTGAAAGGATATTTGAAAAGATCATCCGAAGATTGCACCTTGAGAGAAACATGAATCAGTTCAATGCAAATCATGAAAGTTTGAATTGTCCGGCGGCAACTAAAGCGTTGAAACTGCAACAAATGATCCTATCAAAGTTTGAACAACTATTCAATCAGATCCCATTGCGACCATCAATTGCTGTTCCGGATTCATTGTTGTCAAACATGTCCGGCGAGATCGATGTCTCTGCCGTCCAACTCTAAGCCGCTAAATTATCGTTTACCGTCTGAATAACTCTCACCAGTGGCGAGAGTTTTACAAAAGGGACTGCCACTGAATGTCGTTCTCTTACCTCGAAAGGAGACACGACAATGACAGAACAACTCATCACGGAGATACAGCGAAAAATGCTGCCGTATCTTAACAACGAACAGCTCATGCACCTTCGGGATGCATTGGCTGAGACATTGGAAGGGGCAACGATCACCTATGATAGTGGCTCAATTCCAGCAGACGAAGCGGATGCAGTCGAAGCATTTATCACGGCAAAGCGGATCGAAGGCTGTTCGGAGAAAACCCTGAGCTACTACCGGAAGACGATTGAGGCTCTAATTGCCGGAGTCGGAAAGGCTGCGCGACAGATCACCACAGATGATTTGCGCCGCTATCTGACAAGCTATCAAGTTCAGCGCAGGTCGAGCAAAGTGACCATAGACAACATCCGCCGGATACTGTCCAGCTTCTTCTCATGGCTTGAAGATGAGGATTTCATTGTGAAAAGCCCGGTACGCCGTATTCATAAAGTTAAGACGGCAAAGGTGGTCAAGGACACTTACACCGATGAAGTGTTGGAGCTGATGCGTGACAACTGCACAACGGCACGGGACTTGGCGATGATTGATCTTCTGGCTTCCTCTGGAATGCGTGTTGGTGAGCTGGTCACGCTAAACCGCGAGGACATCAACTTCAACGAGCGCGAATGTGTGGTTGTCGGCAAGGGCAATAAAGAACGATTGGTCTACTTCGACGCAAGGACGAAGATCCACCTTCAAAACTACCTTGAGGGGCGAACGGATGAAAACCCAGGCTTTGTTTGTTTCCCTGAAAGCTCCCTTTGACCGATTGATGATCGGTGGAGTGGAGACACGCCTTCGGGAGCTGGGAAAGCGTCTGAATATCCCGAAGGTTCACCCTCACAAGTTCAGGCGCACACTGGCTACAACTGCCATAGACAAAGGAATGCCCATAGAGCAAGTCCAGCAGCTCTTAGGGCATCAGAAAATCGACACCACCATGCACTATGCAATGGTGAAACAACAGAATGTGAAGCAAGATTATTATCGACGTACCATTCGCAGTTTGTCGGGTTTGGAAATTTCCTGAGCAGCAAGGGCATTCTTGATTATTCAGTCTTGCTTGACAAGGAAGGTGAAGCAGGAGCCGAAAGCAAAACTCTCATTGCCGCGAAAGAAGCCAGTTTGAAGAATTGCGAAGAGGCAGACTCGATAGACCACTTTGGAATTAGAATGGCTGATATGCTGGTAGGAATTATCGGCAAACTGATGAAATCGCTATACCATTCCTTGACACCGACGCAGGACAGTCCCCGCATTGCGAAGACTCTTCTTAGCAAAGAATGGTTCAGACTAACCGATGGGCAGTTACAGCTATACAAGCAGCTTTATCATATCGTGTTCGAGATCAACAATGATTGGTATAAGGTCTATGCCGGTAATTATTCAGATGACCTTGTTAGCTTTTTGGGACTGCTGGATTTCATGAATCATTTCAATTCATCTAAAGACAGCGAACAAGACTTTGATATACAACCGGAGTATTGTAATAGCTGCATCTGCCAAAGACTTGAAACCCATTTTGAGCAGATGAAAAACAAGCTGCCTGTTGAGCCGGTGAAAGATCAAGAAAAGGATTTTTTTAGGAATCGACGCGGCGCAAAAGTTTATCACGATGTAGACAGACAACCCATTCTGGAACTCACCAAAGGAAAAAACGCCTTTGTAGTTCTTTCTGTCGGTATTGCAAAGGGCGGCATCCCATTAGTCACTGTTGAGGCATCACCTGAAAATCTATGTTATAGGCTGCCTGTACAGTTGAACGAATGGGCAATGACGCTGGTTTCAATGGCAAATACAGGAGAAGATTTATTTCCTGCTGAGGTAATCTTCACAAAAGCTGAAAACCGCATCTATGCGGATATTATGTAGAGGGAGTTGAGTACAAATGTCGGGCTATTTTACCGAATCAAATTATGAGAATGCCGTCTTGCAGCTTCTCAATGAGGATCTTGGATTATGAAATATAGCGCGGCCCTGGCAGTAGGATGCCTTAAGGGGAAAGCCCGCTTCCTGCTGCTCCAGTTTGGGCGGACAGGCTCCACCATCCGGGCGTAATCGACTCCGGTTTCCGGGTCAGCCAGCTGGGCTTTCAACCGGTTGATTTCCCCTTCAACTCTGGTGACCGCCTCCTCCGCCCGCCGGACCCGGGTTTGGGCCTTGCGCCGCGCGGACTCTGCTCCTTGCGCCGCTGGTAGTCGTTTCACGGGCCGGGGCGGGGGGCACTTTCCATGATTTCCGCTGTCCCGGCCGTTTCGCTGGCGCTTTTCCAGGTAAGCATCGTAGCCGCCGGGGTATTCCCGGCAGCCGGAGGGCTCCAGCACCAGCACCTTGTCTGCCAGACGGTTGATGAAGTACCGGTCGTGGGACACAATTTGAATAAAGCCGTCATAACTGTCCAGCGCCTCCTCCAGCGCCTCCCGAGACTCGGTATCCAAAATGGTTGGTGGGCTCATCCAGCAACAGCAGGTTGTCCTGGGACAGCATCAGGCGGAGCAGCAACAGCCGGGCTGCCTGCCGCCGCTGAGCTGTTCCACACGGCGAAACACACTTCCTCGCCCCGAACAGGTATGCCAGCGCGCAGCGGATCTGGGTCAGGGCAGATTGGGATAGCGGTCCCAGATTTCGTCGATGACCGTCTTGCCCAGGGACAGATCGACTGATTCTGATCGTAATACCCCACCGGTCACTTTGGGGGCCCAGGAGCAGGTCGCCCTTTATGGGGGACAGCTGTCCCATGATGAGGCGGAACAGGGTGGTTTTTGCCACAGCCGTTGGGCCCCAGCAGGAACACTCTCTGACGGCGGCGGATGAGGAAGGAGACGTGCTCAAAGAGGGAAACGTCCGGGAAAGCCCATTGCCAGCTCCTCCGCCCGGACAACGTCATTGCCGCTCTCGTACTGCACGGTGAAGCCAAAGTGCAGGCTTTCCCGCTCCGCCTCCGGCACCACCAGCTGCTCTTTTTCTTTTTCCAGAGCCTTTTCCTTGCTTTCGGCGGCGCGGATGCTCTTTTCCCCGGTTGAACTGGCGGAAGCGGGCGATGCTTTCCTCCATGTGGCGAATCTCCTCCCGCATGGCGGTTTTGTAATGCTTTTCCTCGATTTCCCGGTTCCAGTTCCTGTTCCCGCCCGGTGGGCGGTGTAGCCGCCGTTGAGGCGTACAGCCTGCCGCCGCAAAAGCTCCAGCGTCCGGTTGGTCACCCGGTCGAGAAAATACCGGTCGTGAGATGACTAGGAACGCCCCTGGCCAGGCCCGCAGATAATCCTCCAGCCACTCCACAGAGGCGATGTCGAGATGGTTGGTGGGCTCGTCCAGCAACAGCAGGTTGTTGTCCGAAAGCAGCAGCCGGGCCATGGCGGCCTTGGACCGCTGTCCGCCGCTGAGGGAGGACACCGGCTGCTGGAAGGCCGCTTCGTCAAAGCCCAGTCCCAGCAGGGCGGAGCGCACCCGGCTGCGGTAGAGTCCGCCTTCCGGCGGTAAGACGCTCCTGCAACCCGTGCTGGCGCTCGATGAGCGCGGCGTCTCCCGCCTGCGGCCCTTCCAGCAGGACATTGATTTCTTCCAGTTCCCGCTCCGCCTCCTTGAGCGGGGCAAAGACGCTTTCCACCTCGTCCCACAGGGTGCGGTGGGAATCGGCGCAGACGTGCTGCTCCATATACCCGATGCGGGTTTCCCGGGAAGGACGATTTCCCCGGCGTCGGGACGCATTTCTCCTGATGATGAGGCGGAACAGAGTGGTTTTACCGCAGCCGTTGGCGCCTACCAGCCCGATGCGGTCCCGTTCCCCACGTCGAAGCTGACCCCGGAAAAGAGGGGGTGCGCTCCCCAAAATGTTTTCAGCGCGGTGCGCTGCCAGTCGTATCATAGGTATCTTCCTTTATGAGTCTTGCCTTTGCGGCGGTGCCCCGCTCAGCGGCGGCGTCCCCCGCGCCCGGCTCCGCCGCCTCGCCTCCGGTGGGGACGATGTCGCGGAAGATGGCGCGGTGACGGCTACTGATGGTCTTGTCCAGATGCAGACAGCCGAAAAAACCAGCATTGAAGGTGACGTTGTCCTCCACCCGGTCCAAAAACACATTGACGCCGTTGAGCGGCGTGTCGGCGGACAGATAGCCGCTGGAGCGGCCGGAGGGCTCATGGGTCAGCACGTAATCCACCTGGAAATGGGCTTTCTCCAGATTGTCCGCCCTGTTATGATTTCCCTGGCGGAGGGCATTTCCCACCAGCCGACCCTTCCGTCCGGAAAGCGTGGTCGGGGCTTTCTCCGCCGCCGAAGACGAAATAGGATTCGCCCTCGATTTCGTAGATTTCCCCTCGCATCAGATGCAGGAGATTTTTGCTCACCTCCTGCACCCGGCCGCCGTTCCATTCGGTGACCGGGTATTGGTCGAGGAGGGTGAAATTTTCGTGCCGCCCGTCCAGAAAGGCGATGGTATAGGGGAGCTTTTTCCAGCTTGGCCCGCAGGCGGCGTTCCTGCTTGCTGTCATCCCAGAAAAGCCGAAATCCCCGCAAACCGCCAGAATATCCCCGCCTTCAGCCTCTTGGCCGCCGGGGAGGTAAATCGGGAAAAATCGCCGTGGATATCGCCGGTTATGTATACCATGCCGCGTTCATGCCTTTGCCGGGGCCTGAACTTTTGCCGTCAGGCTCTAGGAAATCCCGGAAAAAACTTGTTATAATACAGAGGAATCATGCAGAAAGGGACGCGCCGCTTCTTTTATGCGCGATCCCCCCTTTTATTATAATCGGAACCTGAGGGATTGTCTATGAAAAACGCGATTTCTTGCCTTGGTGTGTACCCTGACGCTGTTGCTGGCGACCTGCCTGTCTCCCCCAGGCGCCGCTGCTTTGTATGAGCTGCCGGAGGGCAAGACACTGTCCTCCTCCTCCGCCATCCTCGTGGCCCTGGGGGCCACGGAGGACGAGGATGTGGTGCTGTACGAGAAAGAGGCGGACCAGAAGCGCGCGCCCGCCGCCCTGGTGCGCATCATGGTGGGGGCGTTGGCCCTGAAAACCATATACAGGAGAAGGGGATTGACACAGTTACCACCACCGGCACCTACACCCTGCAGTGCGACAACCTGATCACGGGCACCGGGGTGGGAGTAGCCGGTATGAGGATCGGGGACACCTGGACGCTGCAGGACCTGCTGACCATGTCCATGATTCAGACTGCCGCCGATGCCTGCGTCACCCTGGCCTTCACCATCAGCGGCAGTGAGACGCAGTTTGTGGAAATGAATGCCCTGGCCCAGGAAATCGGCTGTACCGACACCTTTTTACCAATGTTACCGGATTGATAACCCCAATCAGGGTGACCACGGCCCGGGATAAAGTCAAAATACCCGCTATGCCATGAGCTTTCCCCAATACGAGGAAATGATGAAGCTCACCAGTATACGGCCCACCCAGTGGGCGGCGGGGAGCCCACCCCGCCCAACAACAACAACCTGATCCAGCAGCAGTCCCAACAGCTATTATTCCAAGGCGCTGTTGTTCGGCAAAACCGGTTTTATGGATCTGGCCGGCCACGCCTCGGCGGCGGTGGCTCAGGATGGCGGCTACGAATACGCCGCCGTGGTGCTGGGGGCGCCGGACGCGGAGGGGAACAACGCCTGCTGATTACAAGGATATCCACACCCTGTTCGACTGGTTTGGTTTTTCCTACAAGACGCTGCTGAGCAAAAACGAGCCGGTGGGTCGCCTGAATGTCAATCTTTTCCTGGAATCAGGACTCCGTGGTGCTGGTACCGGAAACGGATTTTGCCACCGTGGTGTCCAAGGACATGGATGCGGAAACCATCATCCGCAAGGTAGTGGATCCCGATACCGTGGATGCACCGGTCACCATGACAGGTGTGTACGGGAAGGTGGAGCTGTACGTCAATGTGGACCAGAAGCTGGGGGAGGTCAATCTGGTGGCCTCCGAGTCCCTGGAACGCAGCGATCTTCTGGTCTTCTGGCAGGAGGCAGAATTTCCTACAGTCCCCGTGGTTCTGGGCGGGGATTATTCTGCTGCGCTGCTGCTTATCGGATACATTATCTCAACATTAACCATAACTGCCGCCGGCGGAAAAAGAAGATGAGGCGGGTCAACAAAAATTCAAGTGATACAGGCGTTGCAACTGTGGAAAAGCCGGGGACCGGTCCCGGCTTTTCTGTTGTATCTGGGGCTGCCGGCTTTTTCCGCAAGGAAGGGCTGGCGGCGGAAAAATCCGGCTTTTTGGCCAAAACCGAAGCACAAAAACGGACAATGGGGAGAAAGGAAAAGGACGAAAAGCCCGGCGCTTCTTGACCGTCATCCTCCCGATGGTATGGATAAAAATAGTGGACACGGCGGGGGCCGTGGTCTGCCCCTTTCTTTGCCCTAGGGGGGCGGTTCCACAAAGGGGATTTCGAGCAAAGGCGGTGCGGTCCGTGATTGCCATCATCGATATCAGGCGGGGGAAACCTGCGCAGCGTGGAGCTGGCGTTTGGCCCGTGGGGGCCGCCGCGATCACGGGCGATCCGGCGGTCATCGCGGCGGCGGACGGTGCTGCTGCCCGGCGTGGGGGCTTCGGCGATGCCATGGATGCTCCGCAGATCGGGCCGATTCCGCCGCGCGCGGCGGTTCCGGCCGGCCTTTCTGGGAATTCGCCTGGGGCTTCAGCTCCTGTTTGACGAAAGCAGGAGGCGGTGGGGTCTCCCGGCCAGGTGCGGAAGGCCTGGCCTGCGGGCTGAAGATTCTCATATCGGTTGGAATAGTCTGGCCCCGCAAAGAAGAGCCCGCTGCTCGGGGGTTGATCAGGAGGCGAAATCTACGCCTATTTGTCCATTTTACAGCCTGTTGCCCTGATGGGGTTTAGGTCTATTTTGACCAGTGACGAATACGGCATTCTCTTAAAAAGCCTCCCGCCGTGGGAGCGGGGAAACGATGGGCGTGCAGTTTCATCCGGAAAATCCGGGGACGACGGACAGAGGATGCTAGCAATTTCGCCGCCATGACCGGCGGACGTTAAAAACCTGGCCGGTCCGGCGGATTATTTATGAGAAAGGCGGCGGGCTATGCTTTGCCAAGCGGATCATTCCCTGTCTGGATATCAAAGACGGGCCGGGTGGTCAAGGGAGTCAATTTCCTGGGCCTGAGGGATGCAGGCGACCCGGTGGAAACCGCCGCCGCCTACGCCTCGGGGGCGGACGAAGTGGTATTCTGGATATCAACGCCTCCCATGAGGGGCGGGCCACCGTGGTGGAAATGGCCGCCCGCGTGGCGGCGCAGCTGTCCATCCCCTTTACGGTAGGGGGCGGCATCCGTTCAGTGGAGGATTTCCATATTTTATTGCGTCAGGGAAGCGGATAAGATTTCTGGATCAATTCCGCAGCCATTGACCGCCCGGACTTATATCGGGGCGCAGCGCTTCGAGCCAGTGCGTGGTCGCCATCGATGCCCGGCGCCGGCCAGACGGTTCCGGTTGGGACGTGTACAACGGTGGCCGGCTAAACACCGGCCTGATGTCCTGTAGGGTCAGAACCGTGGACCGGTTGGGGCGGGAGATCCTGCTGACCAGCATGGACTGCGACGGGACGAAAAGGGTTACGATCTGGAGCTGACCGCGGCGGTGTCTCCGTGCGGTATTCCGGTGATCCTCGTCATCGCCCGGCGGGGGACAACCATGGAACATTTGCCGACGCATTTGAAAAAAGCGGACGCGGTACTGGCGGCGTCCCTGTTCCATTACCGCGAGGTGGAGATTGCGGCATTGAAATGCTTCCTTCGGCACGTGGGTTGTGGAGGTATTCCAGTACGTCTGCCCCCGGAGCGGTTCGGAATCGTGAGCGGGCGTTTAAACAATGGGGAGGCTGCAAGGATGGCAGCGAAATACGTATTTGTCACCGGCGGCGTGGTATCGGGACTGGGAAAAGATTACGGCAGCTTCTCTGGGCCGGCTGCTGAAAAAGCCGCGGGCTGACCGTGTCCGGTCAAAAAATGGATGACCTGTATCTCAACGTCGATCCGGCACCATGAATCCCATTCAGCACGGCGAGGTGTTCGTCACCGATGATGGGGCCGAAACCGATTCGGATCTCGGGCCACTACGAGAGATTCATTGATGTCAGCCTATCCCAAAAAAGAACGTTCTGTTACCTCCCGGCAAGGTGTACTGGAACGTCCTGCAAGGAACGGCAGGGGGTTATGACGGCGGCACCGTGCAGGTCATCCCCCATATCACCGGACGAGATCAAACGCCGTATCGCGCTGGACGCCACGATAAATACGACGTGCATATCGTGGAAATCGGCGGCACGGTGGGCGATATCGAGGGCTGCCCTTTTGGAGGCTATCCGCCAGTTTGCCGTGCAGAACGGCCGCCGCAATTGCCTGTTTCTTCATGTGACCCTGGTGCCGTATATCGCCGCCTCCCAGGAGATGAAGACCAAACCCACTCAGCATTCGGTCAAGGAACTGCTGTCCTGGGAAATTCAGCCGGATATCATCGTCTGCCGTTCCGACCGACATCTACCCGGGAGCTCAAGGATAAAATCGCGCTGTTCTGCAATGTCAAGCGGGACTGTGTGATTGAAAACTGCGATGTTCCGCTGCTCTATCAAAGCGCCACTGGAACTGGAAAAGGAAGGGCTGGCTTCCATTGTCTGCCGGGAATTCGGGCTTGGAGGACCGCCCCCGGATCTGGCCGAGTGGACCAAAATGGTGGAGGATCTGCGTCATCCCCGGAGTCCCGTAACAATTGCGCTGGTGGGGAAAATATGTGGCGCTGCACGATGCATACCTCAGCGTGGCGGAAGCGCTTAAGCACGGCGGCATTCCCAGTGCGGACAGCGGTGGATATCCGGTGGCTGGATGCCGGAACCCTTTCCGACGGAGAATGCGGCCGAGGCTGCTCAGGGGTGGACGGCATTCTGGTGCCGGGCGGCTTCGGCAGCCGCAGGGCATGGATGGCAAAAATCGCCGCCGTCCAATACGGTTCCCAGGGAAATAAAATTCCCTTCCTGGGCATCTGCCTGGGGATGCAGGTGGCGGTGATTGAATATGCCCGCCATGTGTTGGGCTACGAGGACGCCCATTCCACCGGATTGACCCCACCACTACCCACGGTGTCATCGATCTGATGCCTGATCAGCGTTCAGTCAATCAACTGGGCGGCACCATGCGGCTGGGGCGGTATCCCCTGTATGCTGGATATCCGTTCCAAAATCCTACGCGCTGTATGGGGGGAGGAGCTGATCTACGAACGCCATCGCCACCGCTACGAGTTCAACAACGATTTCGCGAGGAAATGGAGCGCAGCGGCCTGTTGCTGGCGGGTATTTCCCCGGATAAGCAACATTGTGGAAAATGGTGGAGATCCCGGATCATCCCTGGTTTGTAGGCCCGCCAGTTCCATCCGGAATTCAAATCCCGGCCCAACCGGCCCCATCCTTCTGTTTGCCGGCCTGGTGGCCGCGGCGGTAAAAAGAAGGAAGAAAAAGGCGCTCAGTGATGCCTTGTGAATTAGGAAACCGTTCGGCGGAGGTGTGTTTGCCGGACGGTTTCCTTTATAGTTGAAAGAAGGGGACTTGTAACGGTTTGTTTTATCCGCCTATAATATTAACGTGAAATATTTCGGGCAACCGTGGAAATTCACGTTGGTCATACCGTGAAGGGGAAATGACAAAGGAAACGGTTATGGTCCGACAACGTCCAGGGCGCTGGAGTGCAAACGCGGGATGAGAAAAGCGGACAGACCGCGTTCGGCGGTGCGGTAGAATCCCCAGGCTAAGAAGAACCCGTCTTTTGAGTCTCCGGATGAAAGGAACGGTGAGAGCCATGTATAACCCCCAGCTGGATACATTTTTTATGCGTTGTTGAATCGGGCAGCTTTAATAAAGCGGCGGAAAAGTTGTATATCTCCCCCTCCGGCGGTTATCAAGCAGATTAATCTGCTGGAGGAGGGCTTGGATTTGCAGCTTTTGTCCGCACTCACCGTGGCTTACAGCTACCGATGCGGGAAAATCCCTTTATCAGGATGCCAAATACATCATCCAATACTGCAAGGATTCGGTGACGCGGGCAAAAACGCCATGCAAAAAGACGGCGAATGTCATCCGCATTGGCACCTCCCCCATGACCCCGGCCCAGGTGCTGGTAGACCTTTGGCCGAAATTGCAGGAGGACTGCCCGGGGATAAAGTTCCAGCTGGTTCCCTTCGACAATACGCCGGAAAACGCCCGGGAGATCCTGGCCAATCTGGGGCAGAACATCGACGTGGTTGCGGGCATCTTCGACGAGACGATGCTGAATCTGCGCCAGTGCGAAGGGATTGAGATTTCCAGGGAACCCATCTGCTGCGCGGTGTCCATCCACCACCGGCTGGCCCAGAAAGAACGGTTGACGGTGCGGGATCTTATGGAGAAAACCTGATGCTCATGCGCCAGGGAATGGAGCCGCTATGTGGACCTTTGCGGGACGATATCTGGAAAAACCATCCCCAGATCCATATCGTGGATTTCGATTTTTACGATGTAAACGCCTTTAATCAATGCGAAAACAACAATTGTGTGCTGATGGCGGTAGAAAACTGGCGATATGTTCACCCGCTTTTTGAAGATCCTCCCGGTTGACTGGGGTTATACGATTCCCTTTGGGTTGCTTCATTCCCCAAGCCCTCGCCGATGGTAAAGCACTTCCTGCAGGCTGTGGAGAAGGCGGCCAAGGCGCAGTCAGATTGACTTATAACCCTAAAGTAAATAGTGCATAACGAATCGAGACTTCTGTGGAAGTCTCGATTTTTTATAATAAGGGGCAACAGGAAAGGAAAGGTGGGTGAGCCTTCATAAATAGGAGTGCGGCTTTCTCGTTGATGGCTTGTTTCCTGCTGTGTCTGACCGGATGCAGCGGACAAACGCCGGCCAGGGGAAGCGCCTCCCCCGCAGAGCGGCCGGTTGGATACGGAGGGGAGGGTTCTGCCCCGGCAACGGAAGAGATGGACGGACCATTCACTGTGGATACAGAAATTGATGAAGTGATAAACGCCCCGCCTTCGGCGAATACGGCAGGTTGCTTTTTTCCCGTCGAGGACGGGTACTGGGCGGGGGACACGTTGGGGAACTCCGCCTTACCTGGTACAACAATATCGACCCCGATGAAACCGTCGAAATCGTCAATACCCTGTGGCAGCGGGCCAATGCCGGGGAGACCGTATTTTACGACATTTATACCGAAGGAGAAAAGCGGCTGATCCGGATAAAGAGGATACCGGCTGTTCTTTTTCCGCGGAGAGCCGGGGGCGAACGGTTGCCGTATGCAATGCGGGCGGCGGATTCGCCTATGTAGGCGCGATGCACGACAGCTTCCCTCATGCGTTGGAGCTTTCCCAAAAGGGCTACAACGCCTTCGCTCTCATTTACCGCCCCGGCGCACAGACCGCCTGCGAGGATCTGGCAAGAGCCATCCGCTTCATCTTTGCCCATGCGGACGAACTGGAAGTGGACACCGGCTGCTACTCCCTATGGGGCGGTTCCGCCGGGGCAAGAATGGCCGCATGGCTGGGTTCATATGGGCCGGCGGCGTTTGGAGGGACGATTTGCCCCGTCCCGGTGCGGTCATCATGCAGTACACCGGCCACGCGGATTATACGCAAGACGATCCGCCTACCTTCGCCTGCGTCGGGGAAAATGACGGCATTGCCAGCTGGCGTACCATGGAACGGCGCGTGGCGGCGCTCAGCGCCCTGGGCATTCCCACGGAGTTTCACCATTATCCTGGCCTTCCCCACGGCTTTGGCCTGGGCACTGGCACGACCGCCGAGGGGTGGCTGGATCAGGCGGTCGCTTTTGGGGAAGCGCAGATGCCCCATTGAGACACGCAGAAAACAGAAAGGAAGCAACCTTATGAACAATTTTATTTTTCAAAAACGCCACCAAGGTGTATTTCGGCAAGGGCTGTGTAAAGGAATACCTGGTCTGTCTGACCAAAACGCGAACACCGTCCTGCTGGCCTATGGCGGCGGCTCTATCAAAAAAACGGCGTGTATGATGAAGTCACCGGCATGCTGAAAGGAGGCGGGCAAAACCGTTGTGGAGTTTGACCGTATCATGTCAACCCACCTACGCCAAAGTGCAGGGAGGGCGCCAAGCTGGCCCGGGAGAACCGAGTGGATATGATCCTCGCCGTCGGCGGCGGCAGTGTGATGGACTGCTGCAAGGCGGTATCTCTGGCTGCCCGGTACGACAGGGGACATCTGGGAGGACTTCTGGGCGCGGCCCGGCGTCATGGATTTTGAACCGCTGCCTTTGGGCGTTATCGTTACCGTCGCCGGCACCGGTAGCGAATGCAACGGCGGTGCGGTCATCACCAACGAGGAAAAGAAAATCAAAACAGGGCGGGATTATCCCAAGCTCAATCCCCGCTTCGCGCTGATGGACCCCACTTACCTACAGTGTCCCCGTAAAGGGGCAGATGGTTTCCGGGAAGCTTCGACATCCTCAGCCACATCATGGAAACCTATTTCAGCGAACCAATGAGGATAATGTTTCCGACGACATCATGGAAGCGCTGATGAAAAGAGCGTCATCCGCAATCTGCGGGCGGCAATCCGGAATCCGGAGGATTATACCGCCCGTTCCAACCTGATGTGGGATTCCACCATGGCGGAAAACCGCGTCATCAAAATGGGCAAGAGGTGTGATTTTCAGTGCCACAATATGGAGCATCAACTGGGCGCTTATACCGACTGCAATCATGGCTGCGGGCTGGCGGTGCTGCATCCAGTATACTATAGGCACATCTATAAAGAAGGGCTGTCCAAGTTCGTACGGTTTGCTGAAAACGTTTGGGGCATTGCCCGGGACGACGCATCGGACGAAGAGCTTGCGCTGGCCGGCATCGACGCCCTAGCGGCGTTCATCAAGAAATCGGACTGCCCACCACCCTGAAGGAGCTGGGGCCCGAAAAGATCAGCTGAAAGAAATTGCGGAGTCCTGCGGTATCTCCGGGGGCAGCTATAAGCAGATGACCCATGGCGAAATCTTGGAAATTTTCCAGGGAATGCTATGAATAAAAGTATTGGAAAGGAGCAGTCAACATGAAAAAACTCATCGCCTTGTTTATGGGAGCGGCCATGGTGTTCAGCCTAGCCGCTTGCAGTGGGGAAACCCTTCCTCCCCCTCCGGACACAACGAACCCGTCGGAAACCTCTGAGTCCTCTGCGTCCTCCACCGCCCCGGATACCAGCGAGCCGGGTAGCACGGAAACAACCGCTGGCACGGAGGGAGGCAGTACCCCTGGTGGTGTATTTCTCCGCTACCGGAAATACGGAGAAAGCCGCGACATATATTGCCGAGATCACCGGCGGCGACCTGTTTGAGCTGGAACCCGCCCAGCCCTATACCGACGAGGATCTGAATTATGGCAACGATGACAGCCGCGTTTCCCGGGAGCATGAGGATGAGTCTTTGCGGGATGTGGAACTGGTGAGCGACACGGTGGAGAACTGGGACAGCTATGATACTGTGTTTATCGGTTATCCCATCTGGTGGGGAATTGCTGCATGGCCTGTACAGCTTCTTTGACGAATACGATTTCTCCGGCAAAACCATTATCCCCTTCAATGTCCACAACGGCAGCCGGTTTTCCCGGACCATCCAGACCATCAAGGAGCTGGGCCAAACGCCACAATGGTTGAGGACGGCTTCACGGTAAGCGAGCAGACCGTGGACGGAGCCGCTGGGGATGTGGCCGACTGGCTGGACGAACTAGGCTATTGAGGGGGGCGGTTCCGGTGAAAAGAGGGACGATTCTGTTCCTGGGATGGCTGCTGGCGGCCTCCGTGCTTTGTGCCCGGATGTTCGCGGCAGGGCCCATCCTCCCGTCGCCGGCCGAAGCCGCCACGGAAACGTCCGCAGGGGAGCCTTCCGGCCAGTCCGCTTCCTCTTCACAGCCCGTGGAAACCGGCCTGATCCCGGAGCAGATCCTAGAGGGGGAAACCGGAACCATCCATTACAGCTATTATCTTCCGGAGGATTACGACCCCAGCCAATACCCGATGATGGTGGTCATGCCCGGCTACGATAGGATGTGGTTTGGAGAGGATTCTTCCGGCTCCAATGTAAACTGGCGCGGGTTTCTTTGCTGGATGGAACGGCCGGAGGGAATTGATTGTCGTTTCCGCCCAGCTCACCGATTGGCACGAAACTTCCGCCCGGCAGGCCATTGAGCTGACGGAATATTTTTTAGAGAATTTTCCGGTGGATAAAAAGCCGCGTTTATGCGGCGAGTATTCCGCCGGCAGGGGAAACCATGTCCCAGGCGGTTTCCATGCGGCCCCGATCTCTATGCCGCCTATCTCCACGGGGCCTCCCAGTGGGACAGGGGAATATGCCCCCATTGCGCAAAACGACGTGGCAGTCGACATCTTTATGGCTCAGGGGATGAATACTACGGCCCCAGAGGGCTCGGGAAGGAAGCCTACGAGGGGCTGCACGCCGCCTATGTGGAGGCGGGATGGAGCAAAGAAGATCGACAGCGTTCTCCGGATACAGATACCGGATGAAGCCTGGTTTGCCGAAAAGAGGCGTTACGGGAAATTACCACGGCGGCGGCAACGTGGTGTTTGAGGAAGAATCCATCCTGAATTGAATTCTTTCCCACAGCAAGTGAAGGTATGGATGATAAGTGTTGCTTGTCAACGGCAGCCCCCATAAAGAGGGGTGTACCTATACGGCGCTGTGCGCGGTGTCCGGGGCGCTCAATCAGAACGGAATCGATAGCGATGTGTTTTGGATCGGGACCAGGCCGCTGGCCGGATGCACCGGCTGCTATAAATGTACCGACCTCAACCGTTGTGTGTTTCAGGACACGGTCAATGAATTTTTAAACCTTGCCGGGGATTACGACGGTTTGATTTTGGGACGCCTGTCCATTGGGGCGGCGCTTCCGGAGCTATTGCCTCCTTTTTGGACCGGGCCTTTTACGCCGATCTGAATGGCGGCGGCCGACGGTTTTATTTAAAACCGTCGGCCGCCGTGATTCCGCCCGCAGGGGGCGGGCACAACTTTCGCCGCCTGGGATCAGATGGACAAGTATTTTGGCCTGATGCAGATGCCTATTATCACGTCCCGCTATTGGAACATGGTGCACGGGACCACTCCGGACGAAGTCCGGCAGGACACCAGAGGAGCTGCAGACGATGGAAGTGCTGGGACATAACATGGCCTACTTCCTCAAATGCTGGGGAAGTGGGCAGCAAAGATCATCCCACTGCCGCCCCAGGGAGCCAATGGTTTACACCAATTTTATCCGGCGGGGAATGAAACCCACCGGGGAATGAGGCGGGGAGACAGCCGGTTTGAGGGTACTTGCTGTCGATAGGGGTAGGATGTCCGTCGGATGCTGCCGATGGACAATGGCAGGTTTCGGGAAATGATCACGCGTGACACGGCCCGTAATCTCCCACAGGACTCCCAAGATCGAGGCGCATCTCCTGGCCGGGCAGAATATCCCGCAGGCCAGCAGCGGGGACTTCCCGCTTCACAGGAACCTGTGTGGCAGCACACGAGGTACCCCCGGCGGGTTCGCTGAGAGCGGGGTCCAGCGGCAGGCAGTTGCGTTGACAGTAGTCCAAAATGGCGGCGCTCACCGCCTCCTCCGCCAACACGGAGCAATGAATCTTGTGGGCAGGAAGCCCATCAGAGCTTCCACCACCGCTTTGTTGGTCAGGGCCAGGGCATCCTTCAGGGGCTTGCCCTTGATCATTTCGGTGGCCATAGAGCTGGCAGCAATGGCGGAGCCGCAGCCGAAGGTATTGAATTTCATCGATGAGCACGCCGTCCTTGACCTTGATGTACATCTTCATGATGTCGCCGCATTTGGCGTTGCCCACCTCGCCCACGCCGTCCGCGTCCTCCATTTTCCCAAATTGCGGGGCGCTGAAAAATGATCCATCACTTTTTCACTGTATAACATAAGGGCGTTCTCCTTTCTCTAACGCTTTCCCATACCGGCGAAATATCCCTCAGATAGGCCACCACCGGCGGTACGGCGGCCAGAATGGCATCCACCTCCGCTTCGGTGTTGTCCTCGTTCAAGGACAGACGCAGGGAGCCGTGGGCCACTTCGTGAGGCAGGCCCAACGCCAGCAGAACGTGGCTGGGGTCCCAGGGAACCGGAGGTACAGGCGGAGCCGGAGGACGCGATCCCCTTGGCGTCCAGCAGCAACAGCAGGGATTCCCCCTCAATGCCTTCAAAGCACAGATTGACGATGCCGGGAAGACGGGCGGATCCGCCTCCGTTGACCACGCTGTGGGGGATGCGGGACAGCTCCCGGGCCAGCCATCCCGCAGGGCGGAAACCCGGCGGGCATTTTCACCCATGATGCGCGCAGCTTTCCTCCAGTGCGGCGGCCATGGCGGCGATGGCGGGACGTTTCCGTTCCGCCCGTTTGCCGTTCCTGTGCGCCGCCCTCGATGAGAGGCAGCAACGGCAGGCCGCGGCGCATATAGAGGCACCGACCCCTTTTGGGCCCCGGAATTTATGGGCCGACAGGGACAGCGCGTCGATATGGTTGGGCGGCTACATCCAGCGGGATGGCCCGCCGCCTGGCTACGGCGTCGGTGTGGAAAGGGACACCCCGCTCCCGGCAGACGGCGGCACCCAGCTCCTCCAACGGCTGCAGGGTGCCGATCTCGTTGTTGGCGGCCATGATGGTGACAAAGGCGGTATCGGGTCGCAGGGCGGCCTTCAGCTCCTCCGACGGACCACGCCATCCCGGTGGACGTCCAGCAGCGTCACCTCAAAGCCCTGCTTTTTCAGCCGGTCCAGGGTGTGTGGGAGTACGGCGTGATGCTCAAACCGGGAAGAGACGATATGCCGGTGTTCCTTTTTCGCCCCGGCGGCGGCCAAGCTGATCAATGCCTGGTTGTCCGCCTCGCTTCCGGAGGTGAAAAAGGATTTCCTCCGGCCGGGCATTCAGGCAGGCGGCAATGGTTTGACGCGCCTGCTGCAGCCGCTCCGCCGCTATTTGTCCCGGCGTATGCAGGCTGGACGGATTGGCCCAGCCCTCCTCCAGACAGCGCAGCAGGGTGTTTTTTAACTGCTTCACTCATTTTGGTGGTGGCGGCGTTGTCGGCGTAGATGCGTGCCATAATCCTCCTCCTTTCCAAAGTCTACTGGGCGAATAGCGGGGTGGACAGGTACCGTTCGCCCGTATCCGGGGGGGGAAGCTTACGACAATGGTTTTGCCGGCATTTTCCGGCTGACGGGCCAACTCCAGCGCGGCGAATGCCGCAGCGCCGGAAAAATGCCCACCAGAACGCCCTCGCAGCGTCCGATGAGGCGGGCGGTGGAAAGGCGTCCTCGTCCCGGACGGGGAACACCTGGTCGTATATCCCGGTATCGAGGACGGGCGGGACAAAGCCGGCGCCAATCCCTGGATTTTGTGGGGGCCGGCGCTGCCGCCGGACAGTACCGGCGAGGAGGCGGGCTCCACAGCCACCACCCGTATACCGGGATGGCGCGATTTCAGGTATTCTCCTGTGCCGGTAACCGTGCCGCCGGTGCCCACGCCCGCGACAAAGATGTCTATCCGGCCCTCCGTATCCTCCCAAATCTCCGGCCCTGTGGTGGCGCAGTGCACGGCGGGATTGGCGGGATTGAAAACTGTCCCGGCAGAAAGGCCCCCGGGGTGGAGGCGGCCAGTTCTTCTGCCTTGGCAATGGCCCCTTTCATGCCCTTCGCCCCTCGGTGAGCACCAGCTCGGCGCCGTAGCCCTTCATCAGCTGGCGGCGCTCCACTGACATGGTTTCCGGCATTACCAGGATGGCCCGGTATCCCTTGGCAGCGGCGATGGCGGCCAGGCCAATACCGGTATTGCCGCTGGTGGGCTCGATGATGACAGAGCCGGGCTTCAGCTTGCCGCTGCGCTCCGCCTCCTCGATCATGGCCTTGGCGATCCGGTCCTGACGCTGCCGGAGGATTGAAGCTTTCCAGCTTGGCCAGAACGATGGCCTTAAGCCCCTCAGCCTTTTCCAGATGGGTCAGCTCCAATAATGGGGTGCGGCCCACCAGCTGGTCGGCGGACGTATAGATATTCATAACAATGCCTCCTTATGGTGTCTTATCGTATGGCAGCAAATCCCTGTTCCAGATCCGCCAGGATATCGTCGATATGCTCGGTGCCCACGGAAAGCGGACCGTGTTCGGCTTGATGCCGCAGGCCAGCAGTTCCTCTTCGCCCATTTGGGAATGGGTGGTGGATGCGGATGGATTACCAGTGACTTCACATCCGCCACGTTGGCCAGAAGGGAGAAAAAGCTTCAGGAGATTCGGTGAAGCGTCTGGCCGTTTCGCCGCCGCCCTTGATCTCAAAGCGTGAAAATGGAGCCCGCCCCGTGGGGAAAAATACCGGCCGTACAGCGCCTTGGCGCTCCGTTGGCCAGGAGGGGTGGTTAACCCGCTCCACCAGAGGGTGGCCGGATAGATAATCCACCACCTTTAGGGGCGTTTTCCACGTGCCGCTCACCCGCAGGACAGGGTTTCTAGCCCCTGCAGCAGCAGAAAAGCGTGGAACGGGCTGAGGGCGGCGCCGGTATCCCGCAGTAGGGTGGCGCGGATCTTAGTAATATACGCCTGATTGCCGCAGGCCTCGGTAAACACCAGGCCGTGATAGAGGGATTGGGTTCCGACAGGCCGGGGGAACTTGCCGCCTTTGGCCCAATCGAAGGTTCCCCATCCACGATGACGCCGCCGATGACGGAGCCATGCCCACCGATAAATTTGGTGGCGGAATGGACCACCACGTCCGGCCCCGTGTTCCAGAGGGCGGAGCAGATGGGGGGTGGCAAAGGTATTGTCCAATGAGGGGCACCCGTGACGGTGAGAGATCTCAGCCACGGCCTCCAGGTCGATGGGATCGGAGTGGGGTTGCCCAGGGATTCGCAATATACCGCCTTGGTAGTGTTCCAATGGCGGCCTCAAAATTCCGGGGATCCGATGCGTCCACAAAAACGGTGTGTGGATGCCGAAAACCTCCAGTGTATTGGCAAACAGCGTGTGCGTGCCGCCGTACAGGGAGGCAGAGGATACGATGGTATCACCGGCGCGGCGATATTTTTGGATGGCGTAGGTGATGGCCGCCATGCCGGAGGAGTGGCCAGCGCACCCACACCGCCCTCCAGGGCGGCGACACGACGCCGAAGGCATCGTTGGTGGGGTTGGTCAGCCGGGAATAGATATTGCCCGGGTCGGTCAGGCCGAGCAGCCTGCCGCCTGGGCGGAATCTTGAAGACGCATGAGGTGGTGGCGTGAATGGAACCGCCCGGGCACCGGTGGCGCTGTCCGGCAGTTCCTGTCCGGCGTTACCTGAAAGGGTCTCAAAACGGTAGGGGACTGGCTCACTAAACACAGCATCCTTTCTCATCGAGTGATATAGACAGGGCTCCTGCAGCCGGACCGCACCATTCGTCCCTGCCGGATATTTTGCCGGAGCAGGCGCCCCCACAGC
>VOFB01003595.1_pt1 | contig 21446 bp, 30 predicted proteins | sample 5384141 | NCBI WGS metagenome assembly VOFB01 (sample SAMN12384721, study PRJNA508395) | human gut metagenome | isolation source: healthy gut A | host: Homo sapiens | reverse complement strand
GAGGCAGTCATTGAATATACTGGGATAAAATTTCATGGGACATCTCTCCTGCGTTTTCACAAAATGTAATGATGCTTCAGATTTTGTACCTGCCAGTATGTTTGCGATAAAATAATCAGCACGGCAAAGCAGTGCTGATTATTTATCGTAGATATCAGGGTCCCAGGTACACTTCTGGAATCAGTTGTCACCAGGCGCTCCTGGCAATGCTCGCAGCGGGCGGCAAACCGGCAGCCGGGCTTGGGGTCGATCGGGCTGACGACCTCGCCCTTGATGACCTTGATCTCCCTTATTGCGCATGGCGATATCCGGCTCGGAATGGCGGACAGCAGGGCCTGCGTATAGGGATGTGCACAGGATTGGCAAACAGTTCGTCAGAGCTGGTGAGCTCCAGGCATTGTCCCAGATACATTACCATGATGTTGTCAGAGATGTGCTTGACCACGCTCAGGTCATGGGTCACAAACATGTAGGTCAGGCCCATGTCATCCTGCAGGTCCATCAGCAGGTTGAGGATCTGCGCCTGAATGGAGACATCCAGCGCGGAAACCGGCTCGTCGCAGACGATGAACTTGGGGTTGACGGACAGCGCACGGGCAATGCCGATACGCTGACGGCGGCCGCCGTCCAGCTCATGGGGATAGGCTGTCGCATAGCGCCTGGCCAGGCCCACCACGTCCATCAGATGCGCGGCGCGGTTAAAGATCTCGCGCTTCGTGGGCAGGGTCTTGTTGATGATCATATACTCGGCAATGATCTCAACCACAGACTTACGGGGGTCAAGGCTTGCATACGGGTCCTGGAAGATAATCTGCAGCTCCTGCCGCATACGCTTCATCTGCTGGGCGTTGTACTTGGTGATGTCATCGCCCTTGTACAGGATCTGGCCGGAAGTCGGCTCGATCAGGCGCAGAATGGTACGGCCCAACGTGCTCTTCCCGCAGCCGGACTCGCCGACTACACCGATGGTCTCGCCGGCGTATACTTTCATGTTGATCCCGTCGACTGCGTGCAGGAAGGCTTGTCGCCTACCTTAAAATACTTCTTCAGGTCTACGGTTTCAATCAGTGGGATTCTTTCTTCTGCCATAGCTTAGCTCTCCTTTGACTGGTGAAAGAGATGGCAACGGATGGAGTGTGTGCCATCGGTATAGACCTCCGGGTTTGCACCTCCTTGCAGATCTCCATGCACTTGCCGCAGCGCGGTGCAAACTTGCAGCCCTTAGGCAGATTGGTGGGGTCCGGCATTAACCCGGCAATCGGCTGCAGCCGCTCCGTTTTCGACTTGATATTGGGCAGTGAGGCAAACAGTCCGTCTGTATAGGGGTGGTGTTTGGAGTGGGTAAAGATGTCTTCGGCAGTGCCCATCTCGACAATCTCACCGGCGTACATAACAGCCACGTTGTCACAGGTCTGGGCCACAACGCCCAAATCATGGGTAATCATGATCATAGAGGTGCCCAGATGGTCACGCAGATCCCGGATCATCAGCAGCAGCACCTGGGCCTGAATGGTAACATCCAGAGCGGTGGTGGGCTCATCAGCGATCAGCAGATCGGGCTCGCAGGACAGGGCAATGGCGATCACGACGCGCTGCCGCATACCGCCGGAGAACTGATGCGGATACTCATTCTTTCTGGCCGGGGGAATTCCGACCATGGTCAGAGTCTCATCCACGCGCTTATCGATCTCTTCCTTGGAGTGGCCCGCCTCGTTGTGGACATGCAGCGCTTCGGCGATCTGCTCGCCCACGGTCAGCACCGGGTTCAGAGAGGTCATGGGGTCCTGGAAGATCATGGCGATCTTATCGCCGCGGATCTTACACATCTGCGCTTCCGGCAGGTTGATGATGTCCTCGCCCTCAAAAGTGATAGAGCCGGAGGTGACTTTGCCGGTGCGCTCGGGCAGCAGGCGCATGAGCGTCAGGGCCAGCGTGGTTTTACCGGCGCCGGTCTCGCCCACCAGGCCCAGAGTGGCTCCCTTTTTCCAGGGAGAAGGTAACGCCGTTGACGGCATACACAGTTTCCAGGTCGGTTTTGTAGATGACGCTCAGGTCTTTGATTTCTAGCATCTTTTCTGCGTTACTCATGATGATAATTCCTTTCTGCCGGCATCAGCTCTTCAGGCGGGGGTCCATCGCGTCGCGCAGGCCATCACCCAGCAGGTTCACGGAGAAGGAAGTCAGAACGATGGCCAGTGCGGGGAAGACCACCAGCAGAGGAGCACGCAGCATATCGGTACGGGCGCTGGACAGCATGGAGCCCCACTCAGGAGCGGGAGCAGGCAGGGACAGTCCAATGAAGCTCAGGGTGGACTGATAGATGACCAGGCTGGAGACATTCAGGGTCACGTTGACCAGGATGATGCCCAGCGTGTTGGGGGATGATATGGCTGATGATGATACGGGCAGAACTGGATCCGCCGGCGCGGGCAGCCTCAACATACTCCTGGTCGACCAAATTCAGAACGCCGGAACGAACCAGACGGACATAGTTTGTGAAGTATGCCAGGGTCATTGCGATGATCAGCACGGGGATGCTGGAGCCCAGGGCGGCCACGACCACCATGGTGAACAGCAGATCGGGGATGGACATGAAGATGTCCAGAGCACGCATGATCAACATATCGACCTTTGCCGCCGAAGTAGCCGGCGATAGCGCCCAGCGTGCAGCCGAACAGGCAGGAGCTGATGGAAGACGCAACTGCCACCAACAGCGAGTTACGGGCGCCATGCACCAGACGGGACAGAACGTCACGGCCATAGCTGTCGCAGCCCAGAGGATGCTCGGCGGACATGGGCGCCAGCTTATTCTGGGCGACCTGGACGACGCCCGCCTCATAGGGGGCAATGAGGTCTGCAAAAATAACGACCAGGATAATGCAGATCAACAGGAACAGGCCGATCATGGCACCTTTATTCTTTTTCAGGCGGCGGAAGATCTCTTTGGCCTGACTGGGACGCTTGAAGTTAATGTCCCCGTTATCGAGCGTTTCCACAACGGGACGGGAAGAAGATTTCGCCATTGAGATCACCCCTTCTTACTGTATTTGGCCCTGATTCTCGGGTCAATAAAGGCATAAATCACATCCACGCCGATCATCAGCAGAGTGAAGCAGATGGAGAGCGTTATAGCACAGCCGATGACCATCGGCTCATCTTTCTTGGAGATGGACTCAACGATCAGAGAACCAATGCCCGGGATGGAAAACAGCTGCTCGGTGGTGACCATGCCGGCCAGCAGGCAGCCGAAGCGCATGCCGATGGAGGTGACCACAGGCAGCAGGGCGTTCTTCAGCGCGTGCTTCCAGATGACGGTGCGCTCGGCAACGCCCTTGGCCCGGGCGGTGCGCACATAGTCCTGGCGGATCGACTCCAGCATGGAGGACTTGGTAAAAAAGCGCAGATAGGCAGACAGCTCACAGATTGTGGCTGAAACAACTGGCAGCACGTAGTGCTTGATCGAATCCAGGCCATAGGATGGGAACAAGTTCAGCTTCAAAGCAAATATATACATGAGCACTATGCCGACGACAAAGCTTGGCACGGCGGCCAGGAAGAATGCAATCATCGTCGGTATGGTGTCCAGCAGTGTATTTTGCTTGACTGCTGACAAGATTCCCAATGGGACGCCTATACAGACTGATAGGATTAAGACCAAAATGGCAAGGCGCAGCGTAATCATAAACCGGGGCCAGAGATCTTCAAAAACATTCAGCTTTGTAGAATAGGACTGGCCAAAGTCACCCCTTGGTGATGACGTCTTTCAGGTAATTGAACCAGCGGACAGGGGACCGGATCATAATAGCCCAGTTCTTGGTTGATCGCCTCAACCTCTTCGGTGGTAGCGTTGACGCCAAGGATCATACGGCCGGGGTTGCCGGGCGTAATATTCATGACGAAGAAAATGATCAGGCTGACGCCGAGTACGGTGGGGATCAGGAACAATAGGCGCTTGATAACATATCGATGCATAATTTCCCAGCTTTCTTAAAGGAAGATTTCCAGTAAAACGTGCACAGCAAAAGGTGTGCACTTTCCTTGCGGTCTATGGGGAATAAAGTTGTGTGCAGGCGACTTTTTCCAGCCGCCTGCACACGATTCTTTACTAAGTAACGGCTTTTAATTGAAGCAGTCGGGTATGCCGATTAGGCATTCCAGCTCCAGTCATAGACACGATAGTCGGTGGGAACGGCAACCGCATTCAGATCCTTGCTGTAAGCCACGCAGGAGGGGAGGGTGATCAGGGGGACCTGAGTGTGGGTGTCATAGTAAGCGTTGTACATCTCGGTGTAGATCGCCAGACGCTCAGCTTCGTCGGAGGTGGAAGCGCCCTCCTGCAGCCACTCGTCAAACTTCTTGGACAGGTCGTTGAACTTGCCGGAAGGACCATTGAAGAGGACGTTGGTGATGCCGACGGCGGTAGAGGCGGACTGCTGCTCGAAGTTGTTGAAGTCGTAGTTGCCGCAGTCATAGGCGATGCAGACCTCATAATCCTGCTGGACGTTCTTCTCGCCGGCGACGGAGTAGTCGGAAACGCTCAGAGTGGACCGGAAGCCGGCAGCCTCCAGCTGGGCGTGGACGGCGATGGCATAGGTCTCGTTGCGGCCGGCAGCGACGTTGAACACGCCGATGTCGACGCCATCGGGATAGCCCTCATCGGCAAGATCTGCTTGGCCTTCTCCAGGTCGAAGGGGATGGGGTTCTTCAGGGAGTCGGCAGTGGGGGCAGCGGTAGCGTAGGTGGGATTGATGTGCAGGTAGGTGGGGGGTGCCGTAGCCGTTGCAGACCAGCTGGTTGATGCCGTCGCGGTCCAGCGCGTACATCATGGCCAGACGGATGTTGTCGTTCCGGAACAGCTCGCCGTAGTTCGGAGATTCAATGTTGATGCAGAAGGTGATGACCTCGTTGGACTCCTTCTCCACGCAGGTGAATTTGTCGGAAGCCTTGATGTCCTCCCCAGTAGGAGATGGGAACGATCATGTAGTCGATCTCGCCGTTCTGCAGCGCGGTGATGGCGGAGGTGTCATCCTCGATCACGTGCCAGGTGATTCTCTCGATCTGGGCCTTGCCGCGGTGATAGTCCTCAAAAGCGACGGCGCCCAGGAGGTCATGGGGTTATAATTGTCTTCGTCCCACATGTAGGGGCCGGTGCCGGCCTTGTTGGCAGTCTTACCAAAGTCCTCGCCCTGCTCGGTAACTTCCTTCTGGGACAGGACCTTAATCTTGTGCAGCATGTGGCCGATGGGGGAGAAGGGCTGGTTCATGACGATCTTGACGGTGTTGTCATCGATCTTTTCCACATGGTCCAGCGTGCGGATGTAGGAGGCCATTCTGGCGGACTGCTGAGCAAGGCCATAGCTGAAGACGACGTCGTCAGCGGTCATGGTCTCGCCGTTGTGGAACTTGACGCCCTGCTTCAGGGTGACAATGTACTCGGTGGAATCTTCATTGGGCTCCACCTTCTCGGCCAGACGCAGCTCGTAGCCGCCGGTGGCCTCGTTCAGGTCGTACAGACCCTCATAGATGTTTTCATGAACGGTATAGTCGTGGGTGTTGGTGGTCATGTTAGGATCGCTGGTGGTCAGGCTGGCAGTATTGCGGAGGTTGACGGTGCGCACTTCGGGATCGTCACTGGAACCGGTGCCGCCGCCGCCGCAGCCGGCCAAAAGAGTGACTACCATTACGAGTGCCATGAGAAGAGACATACGCTTTTTTCATTTTGTTCCTCCTTTTAACCCTTTTGAAAATATATTCCTTTCAATGTGCACGTGGTGCACGCTGTCGGGCACGGGAATGGGTCCTGGATATGAGTTCAGCTTCAGCAAGAGCCGCAGACATATCCTTCGGTTTTGTGTTCTGCCGTCAAATGTTCCGTACGGCATTATCTCTGGACGCGGCCGGTGCTGTTTCCGGCAACCAGCGCATCCACCTCTTCGATGGAGACGAGATTGACGTCGTGCTCGATCGTGTGCTTCAGGCAAGAGGCCGCTGCCGCGAAATTGATCGCATCCTGCGGGCCTTTTCCTGTCAGCAGACTGTAGATCAGACCGGCGCCGAAGCTATCGCCGCCGCCCACACGGTCAACAATGTGAATGTGGTGGGTGGGGGAGAAGTAGGCCTGGCCGTCATGATAAAGCATGGCGCCCCAGTTGTTGTCGTTGGCCGACAGCGACTCCCGAAGCGTGATGGCTACCGTTTTTACCCCGAAACGGGACTGCAGCTGCTGCGCCACGGAAATATAGCCCTGTCTGTTGAGCTGGCCGCTTTCGACATCGTTGTCGGAGGCTTCGATGCCAAAGACATCCTTTGCGTCCTCTTCGTTGGAGATGCAGACGTCCACATACGAGATCAGCTCGGTCATGGTACGGGACGCCTCCTCCCGCGACCAGAGCTTTTTGCGGTAGTTCAGGTCACAGGAAACGGTCAGGCCCAACTGCTTCGCAGCCTTGCACGCCTCCAGGCAGATCTCCGGCAAACGGCCTCCCAGAGCCGGCGTAATGCCGGTAAAGTGGAACCAGTCCGCACCGCGGAAGATTTCATCCCAGTGGAAATCGCCCGGCTCCGCCATGGCGATCGAAGATCCGGCACGGTCATAAATGACCTTGGAGGGACGCTGAGAGGCACCCTTCTCCACATAATACAAGCCCAGACGGCTGCCGCCATAGGAAATGTGGCTGGTATCCACTCCGAACTGCCGCATGGCGTTGACTGCGCAGCGCCCAATCTCGTGATTGGGGACCTTTGTGACAAACGCAGCGTCCAGGCCGAAGTTTGAAAGGGAGACGGCGACGTTTGCCTCTCCGCCGGCGTAGGAGGCTTCAAACTGATTCGCCTGCACGAAGCGGTAGTAGCCGGGGGATTCAGGCGGAGCATGATCTCGCCGAATGTAATGACTCTTTTTTTTCATTTGTCGTTCTCCAGCGCTGCGACATACGCTTTGGCCGTTGCGGTGATCTCATCAAAACGGCCTTCGTTGACCAGCGTTTTGCTACAGAGGTTGCTGCCCACACCGGCGCCTACCATGCCCAGCTTCAGGAACCCGGCAATATTGTCGCGGTCTACACCGCCGGTGGCCAGAAGCTTTACATGATTGATCGCCGCACGAACCGACTTGACATAGTCAAAGCCCAGCTGAGCCGCCGGGAAGAGCTTTACGAAATCCGCTCCCAGGTTGTGGGCCTTCACGATCTCGGAGGGGGTCATGGCGCCGGGGATCGACACCAGCCCATGCTTCAGGGTCTGCGCGATGACACTTTCATCCGTGTTGGGGGAAATGATAAACTGGGCCCCGGCATTGGTGGAAATGTCAACCTGCTGCGCGGAGAGCACCGTGCCGGTGCCAAACAGCATCTTGCCGCCCAGGACGCGGCCGAGCTGCTGGAGCGTATCCGCAGTTTCCTGCGGGGGATTGGGGATTACTCTGGTCAAACGTGACTTCCAGTAAGTTGACGCCGCCCTCATGCAGCGCCTGGGCCAGCTTAACGCATTTCTCTCCGTAAATTCCTCTGACGATTGCAATGATTTTGTGCTTTAATATTTCTTGGACAACGCATTCCTTATCAACCATAGCGCAACTCCTATTCAGTCAATCAACGGAAATCACACCCGGCACAAGCAATGCCAAGTGCTCTCAGAATACGGGTTTACCGGCTTTGTGAGGTCCTCCGCCCTACCTGTAGGAAAGGCCGAAAGACCAAGCCGCTTTCGCCGAACTGAACGTTTTCCGCCAAGCACAGGGTCCGGTGCTGGCGTCCAAGAGATCGTTATGAACCTTGTGGATCGCATCGAATTATGCGTGTAGCGGAAAACGCGCTTTGGACGTATATAAGAACGCGTTTGCGAATCCGTCTTGCGATACTATAAAAGATTTGGCAGCGTTTGTCAAGTTATTCTGGTTTTCTTCGGGGATACCCGGCGGTTTTTCGTTGTGTTGCACAAGATTCGGCTTTTTCTTTTGGCTTGTATTCCTATAGACAGCGTGATATAATACGTATTTACAAACGGGCCCCCACTTTTTGGGTAATTTTGTTGTATGCGATACTACCTGTTGACGCACATTGGTTTTATATGAAATCACAAATATTTTTATATAAGAGAGGTAGATTTGGGAGGTAGTAACTATGGCTCAGGAGCATCGATCGACGCAGCGTGTACTGGATATCTTTGAATTGCTGGCCTTTGGAGAGCGCTCCACCGGCTACACGCTGACCGAGATCGCAACAGAATTGCAGGTCCCCAAAAGCAGCATCTTTCCCATTATCCATACGCTGGCGGCAAACCGCTATTTAAGATATAACTCCGATACGGCGAGATACCGCATCGGCCGGCGGGCTTTTTGAGATCGGGAATAACTACGTCAAAAATGATATTTTCTATTCGCAGGCCATCTCGATCATGCAGGACATTGTCCATCACTGCTCCGAAACTTGTCACATCGGCGAGCTTCAGGGGCGGGACGTCCAGTATCTGATGAAGGTCGAATCCCCGGAGCCCATCGGCATGGTCTCTGCGCCGGGGAAGCGGTTGCCGGCGAATTGCACGGCCCTGGGGAAGGCCCTTTTTGTGTGAGCATACTTTGGCGGAACTGAAGACTTTGTTCAGCGACGGGTTTCCGAGATTGACGAAGCACTCCATCGTGGATGCCAATGTGTTGTACCAGCAGCTGCTGGACGTCCGGCAAACTGCCATCGCCCGGGAGAAAGAGGAAAATAATGAATTCGTACAGTGCATCGCAACGCCGCTCTATAAAAACGGCAAGCCGGTACTGGCACTGAGCGTCTCCTTTCCCGACCTTCCGCTATACGGAGGAGAAGGGGAGACAATTCGAAAAACTCCTGCTGGAGGCAAAAATGAGCCTGGAAGCGATCATCTGAGGCCTTGCCCAGGATCAATCGTTTGCAGCTCTCCCGCCGCGGACCGCTCCGGCGGGCCGGGCTGTGTACGCTTTCTTCTTATATTACACATTATAATGTCAAGCCGTGTTTCAGACATGGTTTGCAGATCTTGCTTAGAATACTGCGCAGCAGCTTTTGCTCTAAGGGACGTCAGCTGTTCGCGGCGCGCCGCCGCCCGGAGATAATGGGAAAAATTTCTATTAAAAATAAAATTTGGACGCCCACAGCAACCGGCGGATTTCCTTTTTGGTAACTTTATAATTTTTTTATAAACACGCTTGACAGGCTTATGGAAAAGTGATATATTCTGCTCGGACGCATATAAGTACTTGTTTGCAATCTGGAACCGTCAAGAGTAACCTGAAATTTGCCAACGTATTTTTGCAAAAGGAGTGTTGAGTAATGATCTTTGGTATTCCTCATGAGCTGAAGGACCATGAAACCCGTGTTGGCTGTGGCCTCGTTCCCCGCAATGTTGCTACTCTGGTTTCGCAAGGACATACTGTTTATTTCCAGAAGGGCGTTATGGAGCCCGCCGGCGTTCCCGATGAGGAGTTCCTGAAGGCCGGCGCTAAGTGCGTCGACACGATGGAGGAAGTCTACGAGAAGAGCGATTTCATCGCGAAGTTTAAGGATATGACCGACGGCGACATGAAGATGCCCTTCAAGAAGGGCCAGATCATCATGACCGCCTTCCACATGGCCGAGGGCACCGCCAAGCCCGAGCAGGTCAAGGCCCTGGCCGAAGCCGGCGTGACCTGCATCTCCATTGAGACCTCCCGTTATCCCGACGGCTCCCGCGCCATGACCCGCCCCATGGGCGAGATCGCTGGCCGCACCGCCGTTCTGCTGGGTGGCCAGTACCTGCAGCGCCAGTATGGCGGCAGCGGCGTGTCCATCGTTCCTGTGATCGGCGCCCGCCGGGCTCGTGTGTGCATCCTGGGCGGCGGCCATGCCGGAATGTGCGCGGCTCAGGTCGCTGAGGGCATGGGTGCTGAGGTGGTCGTGTTTGATGTCAGCATTCAGCGCCTGGAGTACCTGCGCACCGTGCTGAACAACACCGCCCTGCGTGCCATGAACAAGGACGCCTTTGCGGAAGAGGTTGCGAAGGCCGACGTGCTGATTAACTGCATCTACGCTTACCCCGGCATGGAGGTTCCCGTGGTGACCAGAGAGATGGTCCGCAGCATGCGCAAGGGCTCCGTGATCGTGGACCTGGAGGGCGAGGGCATCGTCGAGACCGCCCAGTACACCACCATCAGCAACCCCTACTTCATTGAAGAGGGCATCGTCCACGTGGGCGTGACCAACATTCCCGCCATGGTTCCCACCACCGCCAATGAGAGCTATGCCGCCTACATGTTCCCCCATGGTTCAGGATATTGCCAAGTATGGCCTCAAGGAAGCGTGCAAGAGAAACTATGTGCTCAAGAGCTGCGTGATGATGGTCAACGGCAAGATCACCCAGAAGGAAGTGGCTGACAGCCAGCACTGTGAGTATGTTCCTCTGGACCCCGACACCATGCTGTAAGAGACAGAGGCTGCATAAAACCTTTGCGTTTTTCCTGATTTGACTGCGCGTTTCAGCGCTGAAACTGCAAGCAGAATACTGAAAATCGGAAAAAGTGCATATTTTGTAATTACAAACCGCGGTATAGAGTTTCTATACTGCGGTTTGTAATTACACATGCATAACACATAAAAGACGGCATCAAGGTGATGAATAAACTTTCAATTTGTCAGGAGCAAAGGGAACGGGTCCTTCCAGTGCTCTCCATTTGCATTGGGCAGGTTATTTGGGGATTCAGTTATCTCTTTACGCGCATTGCACAGAGGTGGGCAAGCCCCATGTTGTGCTCTCCATGCGCTTTTTGGCAGCAACTCTGATCATGACGGCATTGATCCTGTGCGGAAAGGGGTCCTTTTTCTCTAAAAGGGAAAAATTTCCGCGTACTGCTCGGCCTTGCTCTGCTTGAGCCGCCCTACTATTTTTTGAGAGCTATGGAGTTTATTACAGCAATGCCACCTTTGCCGGCACTGTGATGGCGTTTGCGCCGGTGGTTGGGATTGCGGCGGCAGTGGTATTTTTGGGAGAGCGGCCAAGCAGGAGACAGAAGATCTTTTGCCTTCTGCCCACGGCGGGCGTCATCATCATGACGGCGGTAGGGAGCTCCATGGGGATCATAAAACCTTTGGGAGTAGTCTTTCTCTTCGCATCCCAGATTGTGGCTGCGGCAATGAAGCTCTTCAACAAAAAGTCCAGTGAGGAGTTTTCTGCCTTTGAGCGGACCTACGCGATCATGATATCAAATGCCATTATTTTTACCACAAAATCTATGATAGATCTGCGTGGTAATATCCATGCATATGTTGAGCCGCTGAAGAACACGGAATATGTGTTTGCACTGATCATGCTTTGCGTTTTCTGCGGAATTGTGGCCAATCTTCTGGTAAACTATGCATGTGGCATGATGAGCGTCACCAAGATCTCCACGTTCAGCACGATTGCTACGATTTGCTCTGCGTTCGGCGGAGTGCTGCTGCTGCACGAACCGATTACATGGATGACCTTCCTGGGCTCTGCACTTATTATTGTTGGAATCTGGCAGGTAACAAGGAACGCTACCTGAACTGGTTCGCTAAGGTCAAAGCAGAAAGCCGGATGGCTTAATGTAAAAAACAGAATTCAAACAAGGAGGAATTACAATGAACAAGAAGCCGAAGATTGCACTGCTGCGCTGGGGAAAAGGGACAGGTCTGCGATGCCCTGATGCAGCTGGAGACCCTGCCCGGCAACAGCACCAATCCTGCGTCCTATCCCTTCGACGTGGAAATGGTATACGTGAAGGGCGCCAACGCGGAAACGGTGGAGACAAACCCCTGCCAGGAGCTGCTGGATGAGTACATCCGCGTGTGCAAAGAGCTGGCGGCCAAGGGTGTGAAGGCCATTACCACCAGCTGCGGCTTCAACGCCTATTATCAGGAGAGCCTGGCCGCGGCTGTTCCCGAGATCGTGTTCACCAGCTCTCTGCTGCAGGTGCCGTTCGCGCAGACCATCGTGGGCAGCAAGGGCAAAGTCGCCATTCTGACTGCCAATGTCAACGACCTGAAGGAAGAGCATTTTGCCCGCTCCAACATTACCCGCCGGGACAACCTGGTCCTCCTGAGCATGCACAACCAGCCGGAGTGGAGCCGCCTGTACAGCAATCCTGACGGGGGCGAATTCAAGCTGGAGGCCATCACCGATGAGATCGCGAACGTCCTGCGCAAGGGCCTGGAGGAGCACCCCGACATCGGCGCCGTGGTACTGGAGTGCACCGATCTGCCGCCTTACGCCTCCCGCCTGCGGGAAGAGTTCGGGCTGCCGGTGTTCGACTTCAACTCCCTGATGGGACATATCGCCATGGCGCTGAACGTGCACAAGCTGTATTAAAATCAGCGGCGGCCTGCAGCCGGAGCTATACAGAACTGCGGCTGCAGGCCGTATAGCAATGAGGGAAACAGCACCTGCTGTGAGAAAAGAGAGTATCATATGATTCAGTTGACGCCCTATGAGGAGCGTATGCTCCGCGGTGAATTCGGCACTGCCAAGCAGGTCGCTCTGCAGAAGATCATCGACTACGCGCAGATTTTGGGCGCCAAGGAGCTGGTGCCCATCACCAAGGCCCATCTGTGCTGCGGCTCCACTTGCGAGCCCTCTGACTTCCCTGACGGGAATTTGGACCGCCCTGACATCCTGGCCATGGGCTATCACGACTGGCAGACGAAGCTGAAATGCCCGGGTCTGGACCCCGATGCCTTCCAAAGCTTCAATGAGAGCACATATGTCATGGATGACGTGCACTGCTGCGATACATTCCAGTGGCAGTGGACCGGGCAGACCAAAGAATTCTATGAGAACAACCGGCAGATCCTCTCTGACGCGGCCGACCGCGGTGTGATGATCGGCTCTACCTGCGCCCCTATCTGGCCGGATGGCTGCCTGTGATGGGCGAGTACTTTCGTCACCACCGAGTCCAGCAATGTGCTCTACTGCAACTCCGTCCTGGGCGCCCGCGGCTACGGCGGCGGCGGCAACACCACTTTCTGCGCCGCAATCTGCGGCCGCGCCCCCAAGTGGGGCCTGCACCTGCCCGAGAATCGCCACGGCACTCACGTGTTCCACGTGGCCTGTGATACCAAGGACAAGACCGACTGGGACCTGCTGGGCGCTGCGGTGGGCCGCCGCCTGGCCCCCAATGCCGTGCCGGTCATTTGCGGCGATTTTGAACGGCCTGACCTGATCAAGCTGAAGACGTTCTTCACCGCTCTGGCTGTGACCAGCGGCTGCGAGCTGTGCCTGATCGTCGGCGTATCTCCTGAGGCGCAGACCTATGAGATGGCCATGGGCGGGCATGAGCCTGTGGCGGAGTACACCATCACCAATGAGATCCTGCAAACCTACTGGGAGGAAGTCTGCTGCCAGGAAAGCGGCCCTGCCGACTATCTTCAGATCGGCTGTCCGAACTGCTCTGCTGAGGAGCTGATCCGGATCTGGCGCTACATGAACGGCAGGAAGGTCAAGGAAGGCGTTCGCTTCTGCGTGTATACCAACATCGCCCAGTACGCCATGGCCGAGCAGTCTCACATCATCCAAGATTTGAAGGACTGGGGCGTGGAGATCCTGACCAGCGGCTGCATTCTCCGCACCATCAATGTGGCGAAAGGCGCCAAGTCGATCGGCCTGTCCTCCTTCAAACTGTGCAACGGCAGTAAGGATGAGCGGAGCTGCCCGATCTACTATGGCTCGGACGAGCAGGTCATTGACGCGGCGATCAGCGGTTATTGGGAGGTCCGGAGAAGATATGAGTAGGCAGAAAATCCTTCATGGCAGACCCGCCTGGGGCCCCGTAGTAGAGGGGTATGCCTTTGTCTGCCCGGACAGCATTGTGGGCTGGAACGGCGCTGACGTGAAGACCGGTGTGGTGACCGAAAAGGCAATGTCCACTATGGCGACAGCTTTGCCGGAAAAATTATTGTACTGCCCTGCAGCCGCGGTTCTCTGGGCTGGTCCGATACGTTCCGCAACAGTGAGAACCATGGTGTGGGCCCGATCGGGTATATTTTTCACCACCATGGACTCCAAATGCGGCACTGCGATCTTCAATACCAGGCGGCCCTGTGTGGCGGACTTCCCCGGGCTGCGACCCCTGCAAAGAGATCCATGACGGCGATTACATCAGACTCGATGGCATCAACGGTACTGTGGAGATTCTGGTACCGGCCGAAGACAAATAATTGATTTGAAAGGAAATACCACGATGGAATTCAAGAAGGAAAAGGTCTATAGCCCCCTTGTTGCCACCCCCACTCACAATGTTTCTCAGGCCATCAAATATGGCAATTTGGTGTTCGTCTCCGGCATGGTCGGCGAGGACGAGAAGGAAGTGCTGAAAGAAGGGACTGGAGGCTCAGTGCGAGCAGGCTTTCCCTCAATATGAAGAACGTATTGAGGCTGCCGGTTCCAGCCTGGAGAAGGTTCTGTTCTGCCAGATCTTCATTGCCAAGCGTGAGGACCGCGCCATCGCCAATAAGGTGTGGGACCGTTACTTCCTGGATATGGATGTGGCCCCGCGCGTTACACCGTTGTGGCGCCCACCGTGGCCGAGCCCTACCTTTTCGAGATCACCTGCGTCGCCGGCGTGTAATTGGCACTCAATCAAATATGGTCCATTTCCCTGCGCCGTGGAAAAAGCGGCGCAGGGAATTTTTTAGTTTTATGCAGGAGGGGTTTGTGGTCGGGACGAGGATTTGATATAATAACATCATCGACACAACAGCACTGCCGGAGCGGCCGGCATCCGCCAGTCAACGGTCAAGATGAACGGCGCAAGCGCCGCCGTTGACAGCCCCGCCCGCCTTTGCAGATAGGCAATCAAGGGGCGACAGCAAGGAGTGCTGCCGCCCACAGTATTATCAGAGAGGGAGAATTCTATGAGAAATCGGATTGTAAAAGTGACAGAAGTTGTAGTCAGAAGCGCTTTTTACATCATCTCAAACTATGTATTTGTTAGCATGGGACTATCATTTCATACTCAATGGATTTCAATTCTATTTTTGCTTTCAATGGTATGGTCTACTATTGATTACGGAAAGTCCATAAATGAAATAATCGAAATGAAAATATTTCAACGCATCCCTGATCGCCGCTTCCTTCTCCGGCGGACATTTTGGCACTTTGGCATCTTCCTTCTTTGACAGGTTATAATTTTGCCCCACATCCAGCCCGCACTTGCGCTTTATCTGTGAGATGTACAGGAAGATACCTTCAAACCGGTATGCTCCAACACATACGCCTTGATCTGCTCATAAGTCGCGCCCTTCTGGAAGCCGGACATATCCATATCTTCCAGCGAGAACTCCACCCGCACCTTCTTCGAGTCGATTTCTCCCTTGGAAAGCAACACCACCGTCTCCTCTCTCTGACTGCTGCTGATCCGGTATAAACTCCACGATGTCATCCAGTTTGCAGTCCAGAGTTGTACATAGTTTTTCCAGTGTCGTAACCCGTACATCTTCATTCCGACCAAGTTTGGCCATGGCATTGGTGCTGAGTCCAGCAATGCGTGTCAATTCCGTTTTGCTCAAGTCTTTGTCGATAAGCATCTTCCAAAGTTTCTTATAACTGATTGCCATTTTATAACTCCTGTCTCAGTAGAAAATGATTAAGCTTCTTATACCAAATCATACTATAGCAGATAAAATAATTCAAGCAGATCTTGAGAAACTCAAAATCTGCTTGAATTGTTTTGGGCTGAGATATAACTACACAAATCAAGGGTTCTTCTGCGAACAGGAAGGCAGCCATCTCTTGGCCATGCGAAAGAAAACCATAATTCTATTGGTTCATGTCCCATGCTCCCCTTCAGTTCGCGCTTGTACTTGTAATAGGTATTCCGGGCCAGGCCAGTTAAGCGCATAATCTCGGCATCACTGAGATTACCGTCGAACTCCTTGGAGAGTTTTCTGATTACTTCTTTCGATTCAATGCTTTTCCTCGTGACGACGATACTATTCTTCTGACGACCAATCTGCTTCCCATTCAGGCGTGCGGTTTCAATTCCTTCTCTGGTGCGCTGATGCAGATCCTGGACTTCTTTTTCGGACTGCTCAAAAGCCAGCCGAATCTGCTCCTTGGCCAGCTCCAACAGGTATCGATTGACGCCTTCTAAGATATAATCCACATTGCTGCCGGTCAGTTGGATGTTATTCTCCAAAGCCTTCTTATAGGTCTCAGTATTGATGTGGGGTTCTTTCAGGTAAACGAGGTTTACCCCTTTTGATATAGCTCTTCATAGGCGGCAAACCCCTTCTTTGGCATCTCCGCTCATACGGGAAACACTGTCAAACGACGATCTTCCCCCCTGGGCTGGATTCTGCGCATCAGTTTCAGCCATTCCGGCCGATCCAGCCGTGTCCTGGTGAACACTTCCTGCACAATGACAGCATCAGGGTAGGCAGCCTTGATATTCCGAATTTGCCGCTCAATGCTTTGCTTTGGCTTTGAGGTCCGGCAGTAGCCATACCGCATTCTCATCTACCTCGTACATCGTATTGTTGTTGAGACTCGATGGTCTCAATATAGACCATCGTTTTAACTAGTACTATGATTTACGCCAAGATCGATCTTTCAGCAACAAAGATTGAGACACTTGCAAAGGCAGGTTTATTTTGATACTTGTTATAGCAGGGAGCGATTCAACCAGCAGTTCAATGACAAACGCGTGTGGGATGCGGTACGATTGGAGCAACGGTGAAGCACTTCTGGTGTTAATAGTAGTCTGATGTCGTTCAAGGAGGTATGCACTATGAACATGAAAGATGCATTCCGTTTTCAAAACAAACTCAAAAACCTTATGTGTGAGGCCACCAGCATCCTGCAGGACCGGCGCAACATTGTCAAAGTCAAAACCACACATCTGCGCAGTAAGGTCATGTCGGATGCCCTGGATGCCGTGGTGGAGGAGACTGCGCCCAGCGAGTATGCCGGGCACGCCAACGAGGTGGCCGCCTTCATTATGCTCCTGCTGGAGGAGCGGGAGAAGCTGAGCAAGGCAATCCATGCGGCCAAGAGCGGACTGGATCTGGATATGGACAGTGAGGTCGGCCTGAACCGTCAGCGCCAGGAACTGGCCGAAGTCTTCCGGCATATGACCACGCTCCGCAACAGTGAAAAGACTATCGCCGGCGGTGGGTCCGGATTCCGTTTCAACGGTGAGGGCAACCAAGTTTCTTACCGCTGTGATGCCACGCAGGTCACTACCATCGACTTTGACCGGAATAAGATCCGGGGCATGGCCACGGCGCTGAGCAAGAAGGCAGACGAGATCTCCATGGCCTTGGATAAGTGCCTGGTCAATACCGAGGTGGCCTACGAAGCTCCTTTCGATATCAACGACAGCTTTGAGGAGATCCTCAACGACTTCATTGAAAAGGCGGCAGTTGCATAACTTTCCGAACCACACTTTCGGGTGTGGTGGGCGTGGCAGAATGGATAGGTCGTGATGATCGGTTCAGGCGCAGATGAATTATGAGGCTGCGCAACTCCAGCAGATTATGGACAGCATTTGCATGAATGTGAAATGAGCTCATAACTCATGATGAAAGGAACGCCAGGCGTTTCCCTCTGCGTTCAGCGCATTGCCGCCAGTCCTTCCACACGTTTATCCTCAAATGCAGAATTCAATCTTACGCTCCCCTGGTACACATAGTAATGATGTGAAAATCTTTTTTCAAGTCGCTTGCTCACCTGGGGCAGGGCAGTGGCCTGGTTGGGCCACTGCAGGCCCGGGGGTGGACAGGCGGATAAGGGTCTAAGCGGTTTTGAAGTTCTGCCATGCCCACTGTACCTGAAGAAATTCTCCGATAAAATGACCTGAGCAGCAGACGGCTGCCTGCTGCTCGAAAGAGACGATATGAGAAGTGGGGATGATGATTTCGTTCATTGGTACCTGGAGCAAAGCGCTCAGTGCGTAGAGATTATCTACGCTGGGAAGACTCTGCCCTCGCTGCCATTTGTAGATGGCCTGCGGCTCCTCAAATCCGAAATAGTGCTGGAGATCTCGGACTGTCAGGCCGCGCTCCTTTCGGAGCCGGCAAATATTCGCTCCGGTGGCCACAGGATCGATCACGGGAAACTGAATCATGGACATATGGATCGCCTCCATTCATCAGGATAATCTCCGCTTCAGCGGAGTATTTCAGAATACCCGATATATTTCGGAATGGCAAGCGATCTTGAACATTTGTAATGAGATTGTCATATAGGAGGCGTTCGTTGAAACAAACAGACTTTTATCAGGATATTGAGCGGTTCTCACTGCTGAATGCCTACTACGCATACATGGATACAGATGCGTATTTGGCTGACCAACTTTTTATCAAGCACCAGGTGCGGGTCCATTTTCGAGAGGAATATGTGCGGGATGGTTCTCCATACCGGGTCATCTTCTGCCATGTACGAAAGCGGGATCAGGAGCGTTTCCTTGCGGCACTGAATGAATTACCAGGTAAAATGATGCTGCTCGGCTATACAGACTATCTGGATGCCTGCCATGCCATTTGGGGAACCGAAAATCGCATAATGAGAAGGAAGTGACAGACTGTGATGCAGTTCGTACCACTGAACAAGCGTAGCAAGAAGGCGCAGCGGGAATTTTACGCCCAAAAGCGCGGCTCCTGGCATGGGTGAACCCGATTTCCCGGACTGTACAGAGTAGGAAGGCTTATGACAGAGCAAGAGTTAAACAATCGGATTACCGAAATCCTGAAGGTATCTGAAAAAGATGCGCAGCTGTGTCAGACCTCGGGTGGACGTCGGACTGGCAGGCAATACCGGCGCGTACAAAGGGCCAGACACGATGACCGACTTCTGTTTCTTATTCAACACAGCGGATATGCGCCAAACATAGGGTATATCATCGGAGATTATGAAGAAGACGACGCTGCTTCATTCCGGCCTGCACATCAAGTACATGAAATCCAGCAGTCGGCAGCAGTATCTGAAACGGAAGGCCAATCGCAAGGCTCGTAAATACTGCGGCCTGTCAGGTAAAGGAATCGGTATCGTAAGGTGTTTGACTATTGGTGGGAATTGTATTGAGAGACTGAATTTATCATGCAGCATTTGCTGTCATGCTTATATGGAACAGGGGCAGTGTGTTTTCCGTCAGAGAAACTACACTGCCCGTTTTTCATATGTTCAGCTAAATCCGAAAGAAATCCTCAAATTCTAAGGCAAAGAAATCTGCAAGCTCCTGAACAACGCTTATTTTATTGATCCCTTGATTTACATATCTGCTCACTGTCCGCAGTTCCATGCCGTAGTCCAATGCGAACTCCTCCTGAGATGAATAGCGCTCTTGAATCAATCGCTTGAGAACCAGGCCGGCCTTTTTTTGCTGTGGAGTGCAGCTACTCATCATCTTCACCCCCACGAGCATTTGAACGTGCCCAGACACGGGCAATCATTTCACGGTCACTCTCTTCTGAGGGTGTGTAAGGTACCCGGTCCTCCTATTGAGGTGGAACTGGGGACCGCTTTCAACCTCTCTACATATTCTTTATCAGTTCCAAGTTCTTCATCCGTCTTTGGCACGAAGATTACCGTCTCATCCGGCGGGTTAAAGGGATCTGGTCCGACTTCACAGTCATACCCAGCCCAGGTAATTTCTACGGTTTCCGTTGTGCCGGCGCTGCATCAACCACTTAAAGCGGAATTGAAATTTTGATACCGCCATAGCAAACTCTCGCATGTCTTTTTTCATGGAGGGATAAAGATTCACAAATTTCTGGACAGTTTCTATATCGTCCAGGAATTCCGCGCAGCGGTATGGCGCAAAGGATCCAAATGGAGACAGTCTGACCGTGTCGCCAATTTCAACAACGCCTTCCGACTGATATACCCCTCGATACTTCACAAGACGATCATAATAAAGATATTGATCTGGATCATAGCGATCCTCCAATTCCAGTACAGAGGCCAGCCTGTTGAACTCGGATATGTCGCTTTCGGAGAGATCGTTGGTCAGGGCCGCCTGAAATAACTCGTTCTCACGTTGAACCATGTCGAGAAGGAAGTGCACAGCTCCTTGATCTTGCTGAAATGACAAAGCTGCGCTGTTCCAATTTTTCAACCCCTGCATGGCTGCCCCCTGGTGGAATGTCCCCGGTACTTCTTTATCCATTTGTCGGAGCAATTTAACAGCCTTTGATACACACTGCGGTAATCGTACTGAACCGGAAGAACATCATGGTTATGTATTTGATCACCCAAGATGGCTTTTGAGGAGCCTATGCTCGGCCAGGCGTGGGCCGTAGCGAAGTTTCTCCAATTTCCCTTCTCAAATTCAGAGCGAAGTTTGAAGTAGGGGTATTTCATCATCCATGAACTGATTTCTCGTCCATCGAGCTGCATCAGGGTCTCAATCGGCAGCCAGAGATTTCGCTGCCTGGCCAAAGTCTTCTTTTGAAGTTTTCCATGCTTTTCAATGGGGTTTGGTGAAAAATCATTCTCGTCGTCCGGTGAGGCGTATCCAACGCAATGAAAGCGTAATCGATATACAACCTAATGAAATAAATCCCGGACAAAATCTTCGATATCGATTGCTGTTGGTTTCATGTCTATCCCCCCTTGACCTTGTACCACCATCATAACGGACCGAGGACAGTCGTAGACTATTTTGTCGCATGCAATGAACAGGGAGGTGAAAGCCGAGAATTGCTCCATGACAAGAAAAGCCCTTCCAATACATTCCAACCTGATTATAATAGTATATATCCTATTTAACAATCACCCGGGGGATCGATATGAAAAATGTGGTTGAACCAGTTGTTGTCTCCAACTATATAGAAAAGTTTGAGTACATCAATAATCCAGATAATACGAGACATGTATGTCGGGCGGCAGTTGAACAATACCGCGAGTCTTTCGCTAACCTGGAAGCAACGGGATCTACCTGAATGCTTATGAGGCGTGGAAGGCCAGCGCGAGAACCTCATCGACAGTACAACCAGCAGCCCTTCTATGCTTTAGTATCTTACGCAAAGGAAGAACCGGAGACCGTTCGGAAAATGTTCGGGATCTTGCTGATGACGGTGGAAATCTCGCTGAACGGCAGGAGAAAAATCATTGCATTCATCCAATCGAGCGAAGAATTAAAGGCAAAAATATGCGCCTGGGAGCTGGAGATATACTAACGACCAGCGCTCCGTGATGGCTTACCTGTCATGATCCAGAGCATAATTACCTCTATAAGGCTACCCAGGCTCACGAATTTGCTGACTGTGTTGAGTTCCTCGATGATTGGGGAGCTGGCGCAAACTTCAAACTGGATGTGTATATCGGATGATGTGATGAACTGGTAGCCGCAATAAAGGACTCACACTCAGCGTTGCTCCAAACCCACATGACGCCGATACGAGGAAAATGCTGATCAGCTCTAGGAGGGATCCGGCCCATCATGTCTTAGCTTCCTTTGATATGACTCCACTCCTCCCAAGTCTATAGCCTCT
>VOFB01002704.1_pt1 | contig 21461 bp, 37 predicted proteins | sample 5384141 | NCBI WGS metagenome assembly VOFB01 (sample SAMN12384721, study PRJNA508395) | human gut metagenome | isolation source: healthy gut A | host: Homo sapiens | reverse complement strand
CAGCCCCCAGCTGGTGGAGTTGTTCATGCCGGTGATGCCGAGGCTGAACATGAAGCTGGTACACGTACACGCCGATACCCACAAGGGCGATGGCGCCTGAACCCACCACGAGCGGGTTTTTCATCACAGAAGTCATAGCACCCTCCTAGCGAACGTAAAAGACCTGCGGGCGCGTGCCCTATCTTCCAACAACACCTCAGCGCCCTGATCACGGCGCAAGCGCGACACGGCGGAATCCGGGTCGTCCAGGTCGCCGAAGATGCGGGCATCGGCCGGGCAGCAGCGCACGCACATAGGCTCGTCACCCTCGTCGGTACGCTCCTTGCACAAGGTACACTTTCCATCACGCCGCGGGCGCGCTCGGGCACGCGGGCATCTCCGTAGGAGGCACCGGTGGCGCGCACCGGATCGTTCCAGCTTGAACGTGCGGGCGTTGTACGGGCATGCCGCCATGCACATGCGGCAGCCGATGCACTTGTCGTAGTCGATTTCCACGCGGCCCTTTTGTCGTCTTTATAAGTGGCGCCCGTGGGGCACACACGCGCACGCCGGGTTCTCGCAATGCTGGCACGCCAGCGGCAGATAGGTGCGCGTGAGGTGCGGATAGACTCCTCAGCGCTATCGAAGCGGTCGCACCCCTCGGTGAGCACGCGGTTCCACAGCATGCCATCGGCACGTTGTTCTGCATCTTGCAGGCCAGCGCAGGTGTTGCAGCCGATGCAGCGATGCAAATCAATGCCAATAGCGAGCTTCGTCATGGCTATTCACCAACCTCCTTTTTGATCTCGATGAGCGTGTCGTTGTGGGGATCATGGGACCGAACGGCAGGGCATAGCCGCGCGGATTCAACGTTCGTTGGAAACGCCTGCATGATAGTGCCGTCCAGGTACTGGCGGTAGGTGCTCTCCACCATAGTTGCGCTCCCGGCCGCACGGCCTCGTTCACGCGCAACACCGTGCGGAAAGAGCCGCGGTCGTTGAAGACCTCTACCGCATCGCTGTCCTCCAACCCGCGGGTGGCGGCGTCGGCCGGGTTCAGCTCGATATGGGGCTCGGCCACTTCTGAATCCACTTCGCGCCCGAGTAGGCCGAGTGCACGCGGGAAGCGAGAGCGCCCTGGTTGAACTGCAGCGGGTACTTCGCGCAGCGGGTTCTCCGGATAGGCCTCGCAAGGCGCCTCCCAAGCGGGAAGGCCTGGCTGAACCCCAGCAGCGTTCGTAATAGGGCTCCTGGCGACCCGAAGCCGTGCCGTGGTGAAGCCCACCTCCGGGGCGATGAGATCCTCCGAGCCGATGAGGCGCAGCGCGCGCCGGCTTCCTGCAGTTTCCCAAGGTGAAGCCAGCCATCTGCGGATCATCGGTGGTCAGAAGCGCCCGGGCGTACCCTCGCCATCGGCCGGAACAGGTCGCCCAGCCCCATGGCCTCGGCGATGCCCTTCGATGTAGAAGTCCGACTTTGCTTTCGAACAGCGGATCGAGCACCTTCAAATTGGCCAAGATGGGGCATTGGCACACTTGATGCCGCCCACGGAATCGGCGCATTGCCTGAACTTGCTGCACACGGCAGAACCAGGTCGACGAAGTCGGTCACCGAGCTGTGGTAGATATCGGCCAGGCACACAAAGTCCAGCGAGTCGAGCCACTCCAGCGTCTTGTTCCAGTTCGCGGCCTTCTGGGGGGGATATCGCCGAAGAACATCGCGCCGTGGATAGCGTCGCCCTTCACCACGTCGTAGAAGCCCTGGGGGCTCGGCGCCGGCGCCATGCCCTCGGGCAGCGGCCATGCGCCAAGCGCCGCCTCGTAGGGGAGTCACGTGGTAGCCGTAGATGCCGCAACCAGTGCCGCGCTTGCCGTAGTTGCCCGTCAGCGACGCGATGAGCGCGTAGCAGTGGCCGGCCACGTCGTTGTTGCCGAACTTGTCGATGCCGCCCACGCCGTTGTCGATAATGGAAGGGGCCGGCCGCATACTGCTCGGCCACATCGGCCACCATCTCGGCGGGAATGTCGCAGGTCTCAGCGGTCCATTCCAGGGTATAGGGCTCCATGTCCTTGCGAAGGCGCGTGAACTGGGTCACGTAGCGCTTGCCGTTTACGGTGAACTCGCCTTCCAGCGCCGGGACCGCACCCTCGGCGGTATGGGGCACTGCCGCGTTCGTCGCTTCGTCCCACATATAAAGGTCTTCAGCTCCCACCGGCTCGCCGGTTTCCGGATCGGTGCCCGTCACCACGTCGGCTAAACAAGCGCCCGTTTCGGCGTCGATCAAAAAACGGCAGCGCGGTGTGGGCCAGCACATGCTCGCGATCGAACAACTCCTCGTCCAGGATGTACTTCGTCATGCCAAGGAAGAACGCCGGGTCGGTGCCGGCACGCAGGTTCACCCACTGATCGGCCTTGCCCGCCGGGGGCTGAAGCGCGGGTCGAGGCAGATGAACTTCGTGCCCGCTTCCTGGGCGTCAAGCATGCCGCGCGACCAGGTGAGACTCGTTTCCACCAGATTGGTGTTGGCTAAAATGACCACGTTGGCCTCGGGCCACTCCCACATAGTATTCTGCGCGAACATGCCGATCCAGGGCGAGAACGCCATGATCTGGCCATTGCCCTGACCCATGTCGTAACCGTTCAAGCCACCGGCCTGAGCGCCGAGCACGCTGGCCAAAAGTGGTGGGAAGCGCTGGGGAGGCCTCCGTGGGAGAACTGGATCCACAGCGCCTCCTTGCCATACTTGTCCTGAATGGCCTTGAAGTTCTCGGCAATCATTTGGAAGGCCTCGTCCCAGCTGATGGCCTCGAACTCGCCGCTCCCGCGCTCGCCCACACGCTTCATGGGACGCTGGATGCGGGCGTCGCCGTAAATGTTCTGCACTTCGAGATGCCCTTCAGGCACACGTTCTGGAAGCGCTTGTCCTCGTTCTCGCGCGGCTGGATCATTGCCAAACGTCCGTCGCGCACCGTGCACTGCAGCATGCAGTTGCACAGGCAGTGCTCGTTGTGGTACGTAAAGCCCAGCGTTTCACTGGCCGCGGGCTCGGCCTGAGCCGCGCTGGCAGCGATGCCCGTCAGGCTCGCCCCCGCAGAGCCAGCCGCTCCGTGGCCGCAGCGGCCTTCAGAAAGCCGCGACGGCTGAGCATGGCGCCCCTCGGTTTCTGCCCATACTATCCTCCTGCTCTCGTGCGCAATCGGCGTCCTCGGCCGGCGCCGCATAGTCGCCTGCCTGCAGCCGATGCCCTCGATTCCGTTCCGACCCCTCGTCGGAATCGGTTTCTGGGTGCAGTCTGCGAAGCGTCAACAGGAAAAGCACTGCCCACTCCCCGACCCCGTGGCTTAAGCCCCACTTTCCGGAAAGTGGGCATTAACGTAGGCCTCCGAGCAAGCGCAAAACCGCTAAGATGCTAACCAGCCAATGAAACGACGAGGAGGGACGATGGCGGACAAGAAGAGCGATCTGCGCGTCGTGCGCACGCGCAATGCCCTGCGCGCGGCCTTCGAGGAGCTTATCGCCGAGACGACCCTCGACAAGATCACCGTGAAAGCCCCTCACCGACCGGGCCGGCATCAACCGCAAAACCTTCTACTTGCACTACGAGACCATCGAGGCCTTCTACGACGAAATTATGAACGGCATCATGGACGAGTTCTTCAGTACTACGAGAAAACGCCGGACGACCCTTTGGGATATGGACGGTCACGCCCGACGTTTCTTTCGCTATCTGGCCGCCCAGCCTCCCATGATTGAGCAGCTGGTGTGCTCGCCGAGCTTCTACGATTTCGGAGAGCGCATCTATGCCACCCAAATGAACCGTTACCGGGCCTTTGCCGACGAGCTGTTCTGGCGCGAGGGATCACGTCCGAGAGCGAAGAACTGATATGCGCGCTTATTCGCAACATGGCCCTGGAATGCTACCGCCAATGGGTGCGCGCGGGAAAGGTCGTTCCCATGGAAGAGGCGGCCCAGATTCTCGGCTCCATGACGTTGCACAGCGTCGAGCACCTCGCATGAGCCCCCGGCCCGAGCGATTAGAACAGCGACATTTGGTCGGAGTCGGCGGGACGGTTGGTGGAGCGGACTCTTCCTGCGATTCCAGCGGCACGGGCGCGTGACGAGCGAGCAGGTCGCGGGCGTCGGTGGAACGATCCAGCCACGCCAAGGCTTCCGGCGCCGTCAGCGAGAGGGGCATGCGGCTGTGAACGCGCCCCACCACGGCGTCGGGCTCGCAGGTGACCAGCACGAAGCGGTCGCCCAAACGCAGTCCCGCCAGCAGAAGCGCCGTACCGCCCGCACTCGCGAACCGATACTGGGGCTTGCGACCGCCTGTTCCGCCATCGACATTCCGCGTCTCGTAAAAGGCGCGCACGGGCACAATGCAGCGGCCGTTCTCGACCGCCTCACTCCACAGGCCCGATCCCGACAGCGCCGATTCGATGCGCGCGTTGAACACGAGCCCGCGCTTCCAGGAAACATCGACGCCCCACAAAAGGTCGACCCTCGTCAGATCGCCACCGCGATCACCGACGAAGGAGGCTCCCTCGCCGTCGGAAACCCAATCGCCTTCGATCCGCTCGCCATCCATCACAATAACCGAGCTTTCCGCGCCGGGATAGCAATCAAAGCGCGTCGAAGGGGCACGTCCACCGGCTTCCCGAACGCTGGGGGCACCGCCATCGCCGCCCCCGTGCCATTCGCCAGCGCCCGCCGCACGGCCCGCAACCAATCGAGCACCGCATCGGCCTCTTCCCCGCTCACCATCTCAAACCGATGACACACAACAGCCCCCTTCGGATTCGCGCCCGCACGCTTTCTCGCCCCAAACTCGCAGCTGAATAAGACCTATCCGGAAGATACTGTTTTGCAATATGCGTGAGCTTGATCTGCAAAACCCGCACTGTAGCGAAATCTATTGAATATAGACAGGTCGTAGGAATATACCAAGTATAGTAAATATAGCAAATCTATTTTTCGGACGAAGTGTAGCAAATATAATTCTCAAGCGAAGTAGAGCGAACGCAACCCATCGGGCTGCGCGTGAGAAAGCGAGGCGCCATGGCCGCCGATACCCTGTTCCTAGAATACCCGAAGTGCTCCACCTGCCAGAAAGCGAAGAAGTGGCTGGACGCGCACGACGTGGCCTACACCGATCGGCACATCGTGGAGGACAACCCCACGGCCGAGGAGCTGCGCGTGGCACGAGCGGAGCGGGCTGCCCCTGAAGCGCTTCTTCAACACGAGCGGCATGCTCTACCGCGAGATGGAGCTGTCGAAGAAGCTGCCCGACATGCCCGAAGACGAGCAATACGCCCTGCTCGCCACCAACGGCATGCTCGTAAAGCGCCCTTGCTCATCACCGCCGCCACCGTCATCCCCGGCTTCAAAAACCGCTTGGGAAGAGGCGCTGGGGGCTTAGTGCAGCGGCGAAACTGCGGGCTAAACCGCAGGCATCTCAGATAAGCAAAGCCGACAGCTAAATCGGCCCGACCTTCCCGCCAACGCGGGCCGACCGAGCCGATTCATGAAATAGCAAGTAGAGGGAGGCTTGCTATTTACCGAGATTGGGCAAGTGCTACCAGAGCCTCAAGGCTCACCCCGAGACTTCAGCTTGCGCTACCGCCCCGCCACCCGGAGCATTGGAAGCGCAGGAGCACCCGATGATCTTGGCCGAGTCCCCCTCCTCGAGCATCTGCTCGGAACCGTCCACGAAAGCCCGTCGATGCCGCTCACTCTCAGATCGCTTGCCACGCTGCGAACCGCGTAGTCGGGCAAAGACGCACAAGTGTCGCAGCGGCCTTGGAGAAGATGCCGCTAATGTACTCGTTCGAACTTAGCGAATCCTGCGTATAGACGAACGTACCGACAACTTTGGAAACAGCATCATGGCTCTCCGTCGCAACAGCTTCCTGCGAGACATCTTGGATCGCGACCGCGTCACAAGTCCCATTCGACTCAATGGCCATGGCTGGCGCAACTATGGCACTACTCGCAAGCATTGCGCAACCAACAACTGCCGTGGCCTTTTTCACAGTCTTGCTCATGATCTCCCTTCCTACTCTTCCACAACCACATACACCGACGCGGCAGTCTGGGTATCGAAGCCGCCCGCATCGCCAGGCTTCACCGACAACATGTACACGCCGGGCTCCGTAGGCGTCCACTTTGCCGTGAAATACACCCATTGGTCTCCATCGAAATCGGCAGGAACTTCGATATCAGTCCAGCTGTAGCCGTAGTCGGCGCTGAAGCGCACTGCCGAGGTGTGGTGCTCGTCGCACTGCGCCGCCCACACATAGCCTTCCAACGTTACCGTATCGCCTAACTTGTGGTCTGGCCGTCCTTGCTCGGAGTCCAGAAGGCACTGTCCAGCGGATCGCAAATCTGGTTGTAGATATCGGATCCCTCGGGCGGGAAACCTGTGTACCAATCGTTCCAGCCCGTTTTGTCGGGACGCTCCTCCCCAATGAAGTCAATTTGCGTGAGATACTTCGTCCATGAATAGGCGGGCCATCCGGGAACCACGTAACGCAACGGTGCGCCCTCTTCCGGGGAAAGAGGCTCTCCATTCTGGGCCCAGGCGAGCATGGCCCCTCGGCAAGATCCTCTTCAATCTGGCTGTACAACCCGTTCATGAAGCCGTCGGCCGTCGAGCGCTGCACCGTGACCATGCCGTCCTTCAAGCCACCGCACGCCTCAATCACATCTTCGAGCAGAACACCCGTGTACTCGATATTACCTACCTGGGTGCAATCGAATCCATTGCCGGCGCAGATGGCGCAAGTTCCCTTGGTCACCTCTCCAAGCGCCTTCAATTCATCAAGCGTGAAAGTGCGAGGGCTGTTCACGCCACCGCCTACTTTCAACTCGTAGGAAGCAACATCGATATTTTCGACCTGCCCGTTGACGCTGCAAAACAAGTCCTCGAGAGAAGATGTGCGCTGGTCTAGCTCAACTTTGTCAAGCTGCCAATCATTGACCACGTTGATGCCCGCGATGGTGTCTCCTCCCGACACATTTCCGCGCAGGGCAATCCATTCCTGCCATTCGGGACTACCGACGTTCTCAGGAAACCACCCAGCTCACCGGTGTAGATGTACTCGTCGAAGAGAACCAACTCCCCCATCATTGGTGGTCGCGTGACACGTGAAGCAGTTGCCCGTGAATGCCTGGTTATTGTAATGGGCCTGATGAATCGCTTCCCCAATCATGGGGCCGCCACCGATAGCTTGCGGCCGATGGCATCGTCATGCAGTCGGTGACCTTCGTCCCCTGCCCATAGGTTGCCAGATCTTTGTAGGGCAGATGCTGCCGATACCCTGAAACGAGCGAGTACAAATCGTCGCCGTGGCAAGACCCGCAACCGCGATTCCCAGCATTGATAAAGTTTGTCGTATAGTCGGCCTCGGGAAAAAACCCGGGTCACGCTCTGTCGATCCCCGATTGAGCCAAGGTGGTTGGCTCAGGCTCGACAGCTTCCACCTCGCGCGTTTGCGGCTGGCAAGCTGCCAGGCAGAAGACAGCCAACGACAGCATCAGAACGATTATTCCGACGATGCGTTTTCTTTTCATTAGTTCTCCTCCTTCTCATAGAAGTTGTTCATAGACACAGCCTCCTGCGGAACCACCTCCTTACTATTTCGCTGCACTATCAACCCTAATCTCGGCTAACGCATTCGTCTTGAGCAAAACAGACGAGTCTTTTCACGCATCTACGCAACCATTACGTAGGCGAAGAAAAAACAACCCGTATACTCGGAATCGTTCAACTGAAGGAGCCATGGCGGAACAACCGGAAGACAAAGGAAGCCAGAATAACACTGCCTATTAGCGCATCGTCTGCGCTGCTCGCCATGGGCTTTGGCCTTTGGTGGGCTTGGACGGATTCGTTTTACTTGGCATCGCCGGGAGCAAGCCCTTCAGCCACCTCCATGATTCCTTCCGAGAGATGCTTCATCTCTCTAGGCTGCGGCCTGGCTCTCATCGCCCTCCTGCTGAAACAAAGACGCCAAAGGAGAGAGCGCCCAGGGGAATCGTCTGGGCATCTGCGCTGTGCATGAGCGTGCTGCCTTTCATAGCGCGCGTCATCCCCCTTTATACAGAGGAATCATCATGGCGAGTTCTTCTGCTACTCGTTGCCGGATTCGCATCCGCGCCGCTCTTCCTCGAGTGGCTGTCGAAAATCGCCGGCAACTCGGACGAACCATCACTTATTGTTCCCTCTCGCCCTCGTTGTCGATGTTGCGGTCAACGGCAGCATACTTGCTCGGCGCCACCCTACCTTCTGCGAAATACGCTGTACTTCAACTTGTCTTACCCCTTGTCTCAGCTGTCGTCTTTGCAAAAACGAAGCCAATTTCCTCTGGCAACAAACCTATGCCCAAACCATTGCGAAAAGAGCATGCCCCCACGGCGCAACTCCTTGGATCTTGCTCGCAGGGATCGCTTCTATTCGCGTTTGATTTCGCCTTGCTCCTTGAGTGTATCGTCGATCCCGGAAAGCGCGTCTGCTCTTCAGTCCCTGCGCCTCTTAGGACCTCTAGCCTCGGCCGCACTCTTTATCACTATAGAAAACATCCTGCACAAAAGAGGCAGTCTGAGCTGGGGACTCAAATTCATCGTGACGCCCTCACTTGCCATGGGCTTCCTCGCCCTCCCGTCATTGGTTTCCAGGTGCCCGCCATCTCATGCACGATCACGTGGATTGGCATCGACTTTGTCTTGACGTTCTTCACGCTTCTCTGTCAGATCATTCGGCGAGTCCAAATACCTGCTCGCCCGCTTCTCGCCCAGGGTATAGCCAGCAATTGCATTGGTCTTGCACTGGGAGCGTTCGCAGGAAAGCCATCTGCATGATGGCCAACCATCGCCGCTCTTGTTCTCGATAATCGCCCTCATCGTTGTCACTTCCATTATCTGGATCGCCTTCTGGATGATCGATGACCGAAAAAGTCGATACTCTTTGGGGCCTCGACAAAAAACCAGCACAGCTTGTTCGACGAACGTATTTGCCAATGCTGCGACGCCATTACCGCAACCTATGGACTCACCCACGCGAGCACGAGATCATCGTCATGCTTGCCCATAACCGTACCGTGAGCGATATCGCTGGCGATCTGATCATCTCCGTCCGAACCGTAAACACGCACATGAACAATATCTACACAAAGCTCGATATCCACTCGCGCAACGAGCTATCCGATCTGCTGAGATCCACGCAAGGCGACGTGCGGTAGCGGAGAGAACAGCGGCCCATGCTGTAGCCCGAAGCCATCAGCAGGAAGGAGGCCCGTGGGCACGGGATCGGAATACGAGCGCTACGAAGAGCCCTACTCCCACGAGGTGCGCGACCGACGCGTGCGCGGAGCCCGGGGCCTGCAGGCCGTCGACGGGCTCACCACCAGCGCCGCCTTCGACGAGGCGGCCGAGCGCTACGTGGCCGGCGACATCAGCGCCCGCGAGCTGAGCGACATCGTAGACGACTACTACGACCAGAAGGTCGAGCGCGGACTCAACCGCTACTCCCAGGAGGCCGACCTCGTGAGCGCCCGCATCTGCGACGCTCTGGACTCCAACGGGTTCACCTTCTCCCCCGCCACCCTGCGCGCCATCCACGGTCGCCTCTTCCGCGGCCTTATGGCAGAGCCCTTCTACGAGCAGCACTACCGCGACTACAACATCTCGAAGCGCGAGTTCGTCCTCGCACGGGAGTCGGTGGCCTACGGGGACTACGCCTCCCTCGAGGACGATTTGGAAACCGCCTTCTCGGAGTTCAGCCCCGCCCGCGCAGGACGGCGACTACACCGCCTACATCGCCTCGGTGGCCGACTTCATCGCGCGCGTCTGGCAGATTCACCCCTTCGCCGAAGGGAACACGCGCACCGTCGCCGTGTTCCTCCAGCAGCTGCTGCACTTCCATGGGTTTCCCCAAGACTGCAGCAGGCCTTCGACCGATCGTCGCTGCAGTTCCGCAACGCGCTCGTGCGGGCCAACTACCGCAACATCCCGCTCGGCGTCGAACCCGATCCGACGTTCTTAAACGAGTTCATAGGCTGCCTCATCGCGGGTCGCCCCTTCCCCTACCGCAACCGCGACATGGCCGCCGCCGAGCTGTTCCGCTCCAAGGGCCTCATCCCTCCGCAAGAGGAAAGCCCCCGACGACTCGGGTAAAACAAATGCAGTCCCACGCCTCGGCGCAGGGGAACGTCGGATCAGGTCGCGCCCGAAGCATCAGAAGTCGTCGACGCCGATGGGCAAATAAAGAGCCACCAACTGCTCTTGCCAGAGCCTCGGAACGACATTCTGGCCAAAAATCGACTGCAAGCTGCGTCAGCGCCTAGCATCTCCGCGACGAGCAACCAATCGCAATCCTCTGATCAGGGGAAATACAGAACAGGCGCAACCAACTTTCGCGAAAGGCAATGCGGTGGCCAAAAAAGGAGCCCGCAATGCCAGTTGATGACCCTTTTTGGCCAGGATTCTCGCGCAACCCTTTAACCTCATGAAAGCGTGGGCGGGCTGGGTGACGCTGGGGGCTCGGGGCTTCGGAGAAGGCGGCTGCATCGGCGCCCGCTGAAGCCGGTGATGTCGAAGCGGGCGAGGAGGTCATGCCGACCAAAAAGCCGCCCGGGGGAGGCGGGCGGCTCGCTCGTAAAGGCAGGCGCAGGGAGGGAAGCGCCCGCGCGCGGAATTGGTCGGAGGTCGGCGAACTAAGGCTCCGCAGGCCCTCGTAGATCCGAGGTCTTTGGAACCTCGCGGCCTTCTAACGGCTAGGAAGCGGTCGACTGCTCTGGACCTTCCGGTTCTTCGCAGTTCTTCCAACTGCTGACATACGGCCAACGCTGCGGCGTAGGCGGCCTGGTAGGCCTCCACTTCAGCGGCCAGAGCGGCGAGCGATTCCGCTGGTAGCATAGCCGCGCGGGCTTCCTCAACCGTGTCGAAGCCTCGCCTCCGCTCGGGCCAGGGCCTGCTCGGCGTTCTGGGCCGGCCCCACGCGCAGACCGCTGGGTGCCTGCGGCCATGAGCGCCAGACGCGCCTCTCCCCCTGCTGCCTGCTCCCCTCGGCTTCGGCCGCGCGCTCACGCGGGCCTCCGCCTCGGTCACCAACGCGTCGGCCCGGACAAGCTCGACCTTGATAGGCCGCCGCCTCGCCAGGCCATCCACCGTGGCGGCAGAGCGGGCGCGCGCCACGCCGCGCCTTTCTCTTCCATCGCCGGCAGCTGGGCAATAGATGCCCAAGCGCCCGAACGCCTGCTCAACCTCTGCGCCTTCCACGACCTCCACGCCTTCCGGCCCACAGCCGGAGGTGGCCACCGCAGCAGCGACCACCTCGGACTTCAGCGTCTTCGCAGACACTAGATCTCTGGTACACGCCGGCCAGCTGCTCGCCGAGGCACTTGCCCTGCACGAGGCAGCGCCCGTGGCTGCTGCTGTTGCCTTGGATGTTGATCGGGTAGTCCACGGCGGATGTCGCCGGCGCAGTTGCCGATGGCGTACAGGCCGGGGATGGGCTCGTCGTTCTCGTTCAGCACCTCGAAGTTGTCCGAGATGTGGATGCCGCCCGACGGCGAGCAGACCCGGCGCCACCATGCACAGGCGGTGAAGGGGCCTTCCTCCACGGGGAACAGGAAGTGGTTCTCCTTGAAGAAGTCGGTATCCTCGCCGGCCTTGCACAGCTTGTTGTAGCGCTCGACGGTGGCCTTCAGCTCGGTGGGATCCACTCGATCAGCTCGGCCAGCTCCTCCAGGGTGTCGGCGCGCTTGTAGTAGTCCGGCACCTCGGTCGGCCGTTCTCCACGGTCTTGGTGTGGCCGTCCACGGCCGCCTGGTAGTCACGAGCCGTAGGGGGCGGAAGGTGTCCCAGAACATGCCGCCGCCGTGCTCAAACGAGCCCAGAAGGTCGTTCTGCCAGTTGGCATCGAAGATGGAATAAGCCATGGTCGGCGCCGCCGTTGTACGCCATGACGCCCAGGCACTTCGCCCTGAACCCAGGTGGCCTCGTTCGTGAAGCGCTTGCCGTCGGGGTTCACGAACAGGAAGGGGCCGTGGAAGGTGGCGGCGGCCTGCGGGTGCATCATGGTCGGCCGGGGCCCTCCTGGAAGGCGCCGCCGGCCCAGGCGGCCATGTTGTGGCCGTCGCCCACGTTGCCCTGGTCGGAGCACAGACGGGTGAACACGCGGTTGGCCACCGGGGCGAACGCTTCGATGTACTCGTCGTTGTAGCTGATGTCACCCGTGGCCAAAACGACGCCCTTGGAAGCGTTGTACTGCACGTACTCACCGCTCTTGTTCTGGCAGATGGCGCCGGTCAGCTTGCCGGACTCGTCCTGCACCAGCTGCACGGCGGGCATCGTCAGACGAACTCGGCGCCGGCCTTCAGGGCCCGGCCTTCGAACATGTACTCGACGAAGTCGGCCATGGTGTGCTCTTCGAAGATGGGGCCGCCGCTCATGAAGTGGTAGCAGGCGATCTCAGGGTGCACCGTGGAGTTGGAGCCCACGGTGACCATGCACTTCGCGCCGTTGGCCTCGGCCATGTCGAGCAGCCAGTTCATGCAGCGCTCGGACTCGCGGAACCACTTCGCCGACGAGCGACTCGCGGCAGCGGTTGCCGCAGGTGGACACCCAGCGCTCCATCTCCAGGGACTTTGTCGAACTTCAAGCCCCAAATCGTCCAGGGCGCGCGAGGCGATGGCGCCGGTGCCGCCCACGCCATGGCCGTTCAGCACGGCGTCCTTCTCCACCAGGATGACCTTGGCGCCGTTCTCGGCCGCGGAAAGGGCGCAGCAGGTGCCGGAGTAGCCGCCGCCGATGACGAGCACCTCGGTGTCGACGGTCTGGGAGATCTGGTCGGCCGCGATAGGCTCGGGCTTCACTTCCCAGGTGTTAGCTTGGCGGTCTCGCCAGTTTCGGCCAGCGCCGCGTCGGCCTTTGGTGGCCTCGGTCTGCGGTGCGCATCCGGCCAGGCCGAGCGCGGCCACGCCGGCGGCGCTAAAGGCAGCGCCCTTGAGCAAGTTGCGACGAGAAATTCCAGTCATGTTTCCCTCCATAGTCTCGGTGACTGAACGGTTCCGAAGCTTTCGCGGCAGCTACCTGGGCCCTTCACCCAAGCTGTCCACGAAGCCGGAACCGACGCCCCGGCCCTCTCATTGGCGGAACGCGAGAAGCACTATGCCCTCTTCCGCCCTTTTCGCGTAAGCCACCAAATTGGGTAAATTCGCAGCAGCGGGAACCCGAAACGTGGCGCGGCATCACGCTTTTGAGGGGACATATTTTGGGTTGTTTTTTGAAAAATTCCAGGTCATAGCCAAGCATCATCGCAAACTTGTTGGGTGCGCCGCCTCCGGCCACCGGCTGCGGCTGCTAAATGCACCAGGAGGAAGGATGCCACATGCAACGCGCCAAAAAGGCTTTTGAAGGTCTGCGAATACCCACCTCGGCTTCGGCTTTTCTGGACCGTCACCTTTATCGTGCTCGCAGGGTTCCAGGGCGCAGGCGCCGTCGCCGATTATTGGCAGATCTACATTCTCACCGAACAGACGCTCATGCCCCTGGCCGTAGGGAGCCCTGGGCGCCCTGTGCGCCTTCCGCCGTTGCGAGCTTCCCCATTGGACGGCCTCGGCGGCGAGCTTCATGCTCAGCGGAGCCGCGCTTCTCTACTTTCGCGTTTCATTTCGGCCAAAGCGACGGCGCCATCACGACGGTCGCGGGCGCGTGCTCATGGGCGGCTCCTGCGCTCTGTTCTTCCTGCTTTGGGAGATGTTCTACGTAACCGAAGGCCAGCAACGCGCCCTCATCTGCATTCCCTTTCGGCCGCCATGTCGGTGGCCTTGTATTCTCATTCGCCTTTTACCGCCCGTTGCCGTAGCCCTGGCTGCCGTTTGCGTGCTCCCCTTCTTAGCACTTCTCTGCCTTCAGAAGAGCCTCGCCGAAATTGAGGCCGACGCCACGGCGCCCCTCACGCCCCGCCCTGAGACGCGCCGTGGGCGACCTATGGCGCCCGCGCTCTGCGTCAGCATCCTCGGTTTTCGTGGAAGCTCATCGCCGGCATCGAGCCGGCCCAAAGCTCCGGCGGCGCCGCGGTGCTCGTCGGATTCGCGACGGCGGCCCTTTGGTGGTGGCCCCTCGAGCTGTTTCTTTCGAAGGGCTTCGACATCCTGCATATCTGCCAGGTACTTTTCCCGCGCTCACCGTCGTGTTCCTGCTGCCGTCGTTGTTCGGGCAGCAGTACACAACGCTGCTCGTGGCGTTTCTCATGTTCGGCTTCGAGGTGGTGAACCTGCTGCTCATCATCACCTGCGCAGTGTATACCATTCGAAACGGACTGCCCTCCTCACCGCTGTACGCCCTGTGCATCGGGCCCGTCCTGCTTTCCATGGCCGTGGGCAGCGGGCTGGCCGAGCTTCTGGGGCCGGCGCTCCGATGACCTCGCCCATTGGACGAACGTCATCCTGCTTTGCGTGTTGCTGCTGTCGGTCGCACTCAGTCTGGTCACGCGCGGAAAGGGGCCAGGCGCTGGCCTCCATGACTGACGCGGAGCTGCTGAGCCGTGGCACAACGTTACCGGCGGGGACGGTGCGGTAGTCGCCGGGATGGCCGCCAAGGTGCTAAGCCAGCCAACGGCAGCGCGTCAACGGGGAGACGCACTGCACTCCCCGGATGCGACAGCAGCAGACGCCACACGAGTTCCCAGTGACGGCCCCTCCGAGCAACAGCGCCGCATTCGCAGCTACCTTGAGGAGCACGGCCTTTCTCCGCGCGAGATTGAGGTGGCCGAGCTGCTCATGAAGGGCCATACGGTATCGGCCATCGCCGGCAAGCTGTTCATCTCGGAAAAACACCACTCGCGGCCATGCCAAAAGCATCTACAAGAAACTCGCCATCCACTCCCGCCAAGAGCTAGTCGACCTAGACGACCAGCTCACCCGGGCGTAACGTTCACTGAATGCCCTGGCCGCTATCGAACCCATGCCGCGGTGTCGCGAGGTGCTTGGATGTCGAACGGCATCGGAATTCTACGCCACAGCTTCCTCCGGCAACTTGCAGACGTCGACCCAGGTGCTGCCCGGTGTGCAGGCGGCCAGCTCGTCGGGAGCGAGGGCGATGGCGCTGTTGGAGCTGCCGCAGGCCAGGTACACCACGTCAAAGCGGCGCAGTGATTCATCGGGTACACGTCGCAGTCCTCGTTCACCGCGAAGGGGCACACGCCGCCCACCGCGTGGCCGACGCGCTCCTCGGCCTCTTCAGCAGGAAGCATGCGAGGCTTGGTTCCAAACTGGGCCTTGAACTTTCGGGTTCGCAATGCGGGCATCTCCCGCGCACACCACGAGCGCCACCCGGTCGCCCACGGCAAACGACAGCGTCTTGGCAATGCGCGCCGGCTCGCAGCCCACGGCCTGAGCCGCCAGTTCCACGGTCGCGCTGGATGTGGGGAATTCCATAACATCCCCTCGCGCCCGAATTCCGCAAAATACGCCTTCACCTTATCGATCGCCATCTCGCGTACCGCCTTTCGCCACCATCTTCGACGTTGTGGAATAATAGCACGACACACATCTCCGGGAAGCCCTGAGGAGGACTCATGATCTCGTTCGAGAACGACTATTCCACCGGCGCCCATCCGCGCATTCTGGAAGCGCTGGCGGCGACGAACCTGGAGCCGGCGCCGGGCTATGGCAGCGACCGCTTTTTGCGAAAGTGTGGCGGCCCGCATCCGTGCGGCTTGCGATGACGAGACCGCCGACGTGTTCTTCCTCACGGGCGGCACCCAGACCAACGCCGTGGTCATTTCGGCTCTGCTGGCCGGGCACGAGGGCGTGATCGCTGCCGATACGGGGCACATCGCCGTTCATGAAGCCGGTGCCATTGAAGCCACTGGGCACAAGGTGCTCACCGTGCCCGAATGCGACGGCAAACTGCGCGCCGCCGACGTGGAAGCTTATCTGGAGACTTTCTACGCCGACGCCAGTTACACCCACATGGTGTTCCCGGGCATGGTGTTCATTGCGCATCCCTCCGAGCTGGGCACGCTGTACTCTTTGGCCGAGCTGGAAGAACTCGGCGCTCTGCCGCCGCCATCAGATCCCGCTGTACTTGGACGGTGCGCGCCTCGCCTATGGCCTGGCCGCTCCCGACACCGACGTCTCCCTGGCCGACATCGCGCGCCTCACCGACGCCTTCTACATCGGCGGCACCAAATGCGGACTCTGCGGCGAGGCGGTCGTCTTCCCGCGCGGCGGCATGCCCCCGGCACTTCCTCACCCACGCCAAGCAGCACGGCGCCCTGCTGGCCAAGGGGCGTCTGCTCGGCGTGCAGTTCGACACGCTGTTCACCGACGACGTCTATGGCGAAGTGGGACGTACGGCCGCTGCGGCCGCCGACGAGCTGCGCCGCATCCTGCGCGAGGCCGGGTGCACCTTCTTCCGCGAAAGCCCACCAACCAGCAGTTCGTCGTTCTGGACAACGCCCCAAGTCGAGGCACTGGCCGAGCGCGTCCGCTTCAGCACCTGGGAAAAGCTCGGGGACGGCCGCACCGTCATCCGCCGTCACCAGCTGGTCCACCACCCCGACGATCTCGCAGCCCTGAAAGCGGCCCTGCACGAAGTGCTGTAGGCGCACGACTGCGACAGCGGAGCTATCAAGGCGCGACATGCATATCGTTTCAGGCACCACGGAAAGGCAAGGCTGCAGGGCTGCAGGGCTGCAAGCTGCAGGCAGCGGGCACTCTCAGGCGTTGCGAGCATTGCGAGCCCCCAGGCCGCGGGCACTTCAGGCGTTGCGAGCATTGCGGACTGCGGTCGCTGCGGACGCACCGTCCCAAGCGCCGTGAGCGAACCGAACCAAAATCATCCCACTCCAGCCGGTCTTGCTATCTAGCGTAGTTTCCATCGAACCCGGTGGAACATTATTGCGTTTTGGTGCCTCGGCTTTCAGCAGGTGCACCACGACTCCCGACAAGCGCTCATTCGCCTTGCTTCTGCCTCCCCGGCTGCACCAATTCTGCAGTTTTTCGCCAAACTTCGCCGGAATAGCCTCGCACTATGCGGTTTTGCACCAAAACGTTATTCCTCGCCAAATGAGAGGACTCCCTACCGCTTCAAAGGTGCGTCGAAGGCTCAAGCGGCAGGCCAAGCTGCCGATGTAGCTTCAGTTTTCGATCACGAGCATTTCTTACACATGTGCGGTTGCGCTTGCCCAAAACCCGCAGCATCGACTGCGCTATCGTGTCGCAAGCAAACAAACTCTCAAGCTCGTTGTCGGTGACTAGCACCACGTCGATGCCCATGGCTCGCAACGCATTCACGCGGCGCGAGTCTCGAGCACGGTGCAATTCCCTCGTGAAAAGCCCTGCTTTGGTACTCCATGGCCAAAACGAGCTGATGGCCAGAACAGGTCGCATCGCAGCATTCGTGTTTCGGCGATAGCATAAGCCTCACCCGTGCATTCAACCTCATAGCCCATAAGGGAATGCCCAGACCGTATCCGCCCAACGCCACTGGCAGCCCGAACAACAACGCACATTTCGCCTCACGCGGCGACTCCGCCCTTTGGCAATGTACGACAATGCGCGCTGAGCACGCTTTGCTCCATGCATGCCGGGATTCATGCGCAAGAACTGGGCAAGCTGTCAGCGTAGTCATCAAAGGGTCGGCATGGTATCGCGTAGGCTCACCCGCTTTTCCTCTGCGATAGGTGCCGCCAAAGCTCATAACCCAACTCAAGCAGTTCGATCAACGAAAGCGACGTTGCCATTTGCACAAAAGGTGAAGCGGTACGCTGGTCACCCTTGTCCCTTCACCCAGCGAAAGCAAGCCCGTGCCGCCAAACGGCTTCCCGCTGCGATGAAATTCGACAACATCGGTGCGGTGGTTGTGAGACGTAGAAGCGCTTGTAACATGGAGGGGCCGAGAAAGGGAGAGCGCGGGGCACTGCTCCAAAACGCGATCGCTTGCCAACTGCGCATCCTTTAAGGACGGTGCTTGGTCGGGGAACTTTCGGCTACGCATGGGCTGGGGCTTTTGGGACAGGGCAATGCCGTCAGTATTTCCAGCGCTGTCTTGTGGCTAAAGCAAACGATCCGCCGGGGAAGCGACGGGGAAGATGGCCGAACCATGACGCACCCTCTCGGGCCCGTCGTGAGAGGATCTTGCGAATCTGGTATGCAGAGACCCGGACACAACCTCTGAGCACGGACTGTTGGAAACAGGATTCGCACTGGCTCGTAAGCATTGCAGTGTACCATGAGCACAAACGCCTGTCACGGACTTCCGCAGGTCTTTCCTTTGAGTTTTGGCCGCTAATTTCGAAATCGGTGCATAGCAAGCGAGGAGAAGGCCAGCATCTGCCCTCAGAACTCGTTTATCTGCACCGAAAGCGAAAAATTTGCGCTACTTTTTCTCGGCAAGGAAATGATTATCCCCGAGCATGTGCACCAAAAACGCCAAAAATACGCCATGGAGAGCAAAACCACCGGCGCACATCTGCGCAGCACCTGTCACGGGCACCTGCGCGCCCGCATCGGAGTACCGCTGTATGCTGCGGGCACCATGCCCCAAAGCACAAGACGGGCCCAGACGCACAAGGTCAGGGCCCGTTTAGATCGTTCAGGTCGTCAACCAACGGTGCTGTCAGCCAACCGGGCGTTACCCGAGGTTAATCTGACGATGCAGCACGCGGGTCAGCACCAGGTAGTAGGCGATGCCGATGAGGATGAACACCACGCCCGTCACCAGGGCCACGGTGCCCACGGACATCAGAATCGCAAAAGCACCAGCGCGCCGAGCGCCGGGAACACCAGGTGCATGAACACGGACTTGGCCCTTGCGCTGCTTCAGCTGGAACCAGCAGAACACGATGACCGACACGTTCAGCATCACGTAGGTGGACAGCGCGCCAAAGTTCGAGATCTTCACCACGGTGTTCATGTCGATGCCGCTGAAATGGAAGAGCAGCGTCAGCACCACGGACAGGGCGATGATGAAGATGACGGCGTTCAAAGGCGAGTTCGTGCGCTTGTTCATCTTGGCCATGAACTTCGGCAGGCAACCGCCATTGGCCATGGTGAACATGACGAAGGCGATGGAATTCTGCTGCGCGATAGCGGTGAACACGCCCTGAGCCAAGGCCACGCCCACGGCGCATACCACCATGAGCCAGGGACCAGCGGCCATCTTGGCCACGGCGTAAGGGAACGCGTTGTCGGTATTGCCGGCAAAGGCCGCACCCGACGGATCGATGCAGGTGGCGATGAAGCACTGCAGCGCGTACAGCACGCACAGCAGAATGGCCATCACCATCATGGCGCGCGACGGCCCGTGCTTGGGGTCCTTCGCCTCTTGGGTCAGCGTGGCGATGGCGCCGAAGCCCGTAGGACATCACAGCCAGCGACACAGCGGACATGGTGCCGCCGAACTCGAACTTGGCGGGTTGAACAGGTTGGTCGGCGAGAAATTCGCGCTCTCGGGATGCTGCACGACGAAGACCACGCCGCATACGACGAACAGCGCGAGAATCGCCAGCTGAGCCACCAGTGCCACTTTGTTCACCACCATGGCGGTCTTCATGCCGATAAGCGACACGATGGCCACAATAATGAGGAACCCAAAGCACAGAGCCAGAATCGGCAATATCCGGCAGCATGCTGTGAATGGCGATAGCCGCGATGAGGTACACCATGGCCGGCTCACCAAGTACTGCAACATCAGCCAGCCGGCGATGAAGCCGGGCAGCTTGCCGAACACGTGGCTCACATAGGTGAAGATTGATCCCGAAGACGGAAATGCTGAATCATGATGCCAAAGGAGAACACCGAGAACAGCACGGCCACGAACCCGATGAGGAACGCGAGCGTGGGCATGCCGCCGGAGTCGGCGAACACGCCGCCGTAAACGGCCATGGGCGAGATGGGCACCATGGTGATGAGGCCCCATACCACCATGTCCTTCACGGTAAGGGTGGCTTTTGAAGTCGTCGCCGGACTTCTGCTGGTGGCCACGGTCGGCTTGGTCACCTTCTTCCCGTTGTTTTCCGGCATGGAGGCGCGGGCGGTCGTGGCGTCATCGGGGGCGCCCGTCGCCGCACCGGATGCAGCCGCGGGCTACGGCTACAGGTGCCTTCGGCGGCGCGCCCGTTTTGTCTTTCCGTTTGCACTCATTGAGAACACCTCTTTTTACCCTCGAGGGGGCCGCGCCGCCCGCATCCTCCGCGGCGCGACCCCCTTCCGAAAACACTTACTTAAAGACCCCTTTGGCAGCACCGGCGTCGTCGGCACCGGCAGTACCGGCAGCGCCGTCGGCAGCATCGCCGCCCTTGGTCGCGCCCGCATCGGAGGCGGTGCCGGCAGCCTTCTCCGGCGCAGCAGCCGTCCGGCACCAGCCCCGCGCGCAGCCTTGCGCGCCTGGTCGGCCGCAGCCTTGGCCTCCTTCACCTCGCGGCGAGCGGACACCAAGTCGCTGTCGGCTTCCACCTGCTGCTCGAGCGCCTCGGCAGCCACCGCCTCGGCATGGGCTTTGGCCTGCGAGGACTTCGGCCGCCAAGGCTGCCACCTCAGCCGCAGCCGCTCGCTTGGCGTCGGCCGCCGGGTCGCGCGGCACCGGTTCGGCAGCCACTTCGTCAGCAGGCGCCGCCGGCACTTTCGCATCAAGCCGCACGGGCTCGGTGCCTTCCACCGGGGCCGTCTTCTTCAGGCCCACCGTGGCCGACGTGCCGATACCGGCCTTCTCCGAAATCATCGCCGGCTGGCTTAGGGGGATGGCACCCAGCGCGCCGATGGACGTACCGCTGGTCTTCACCGGGTGGTTCATGGCCGCAGGATCGTCGCCGGCCTCAATAGCCGGAAGGACGGATGATCTTGCCCGGCACATACTCGTCGGGAAGCACGATCTGCTCGTTGGGGTTCCACAGCTTCTTTGATGGCATGCCCATGGGGTTTCTGGCCCTCGCTCATCAACTCGGACGGCGTTGGACAGAACCTTCTGGGGCTTCTTCAAACCCTCGATCTGCCAGGTGAACGGCGCGAACACATTGTTCGGTCGGCAATGATGGCGCTTGGAGGCCTGGTACACGCCGAAGCAGATGGCGAAGGTGACAACGATGATGGCCACGATAACCACCGTAGGTCACCGGGCTGCCCACTTCCTCGGCCACCTGGGCCGGCGGGATGATGGCCAGCACGATGCCGAACAAGCAGGCCAGAAGACCGAGGCCGGCCACAAGCCACGCGCCACGTTACCGCCGGGCACCTTGAACAGGCGCGGACGGTTCGGCTGGTCGTGGCGCAGCTTCAGAAACGAGACATGAGCACGTAGTACATCATGTAGAGGATGGTGATGGCTTCTGGGTGATGAGCACGACGAAACCCTCGATGTTCGGAATGAGGAAGCAAAGGGAAGGCAATAAGGGTCATGAACGTCATCTGCAGGTACATAAGGCGGCTCGGCATGCCGTGCTTGTTGGAGATTCTGCAGCGTCGGCAAAAAGTAAAATCC
>VOFB01000988.1_pt1 | contig 21472 bp, 34 predicted proteins | sample 5384141 | NCBI WGS metagenome assembly VOFB01 (sample SAMN12384721, study PRJNA508395) | human gut metagenome | isolation source: healthy gut A | host: Homo sapiens | reverse complement strand
CTAAAGGCATCAGAAGACAAAGAACAGATCAGATCCATTGAACATATGATTTGACACCTGTTTAGTCATAACAGTGAACCATCACTGACTGATGCTCAATCTTCTTTCCAGCCAGATAAAGAAACATTAAGAATTTTGACTGGTCAGTAATGATCCCAAAGATGGGCGAACTGGCGCGACCGTTTCCAGTGTCTGCACGATATATATGCCGGATCTGTGGATGGTATTGCAGCCTCGCCTTCAACGGCACGAGCGACCGCGGCATGCGAGACGCGAAATCCCACAAAGAGCCGTCCGGCGGATATGGAACTTATCGCTGCGGAGTTCGTGATCTGAACCGGCGGATCGACGCTCATACCCTGATGAGTTTGAAGCCCACGGCACGGACACAATCTCACTGTATGTTCCGCTGAGGAAAATGGAAAACCAACAACGTTGATGTGTGACACCGTGTATGAAGCATGTGATTTTGAGTCCCAGTGATCACCGGTGCACCGAAATGGACCTGATGCGCCTGAACCTGAGCATGCAGCCGCCGTGGATATGGAGTCGGTCATTGCCCCTCGATCCGGGCGGCGCTGCGTCAGTATATTGATGCGCAGATCCCCGGTTATTCGGGGCGCCGGAAGGATTCCGTGAGAGAGCGTCTGCTTTTTTGCGCCGCCGTCGTGTCTGTTTCCCCGGAAGAGCTGGTACACGCCTGGTGTGGCTATGCCTTGCCTCGGGCGATTCGGGCGATGACAGAGGAGGGAGGGGATTATCCTTCTGACGCCGGTCTATTATCCTTTTACCGCGTCCGCGATACGGACGCGGCGGTTCCCTGTCCGCCGCGGCATGAAGAGGGGCGCTACAGTGATTGATTTTGCGCTGCTGGAGCACGCGCGGGCGTGCCGCAGGGAGAACAAGGCGCTGCTGCTGTGCAGCCCACACAACCCGTGGGTCGCGTGGACAGCCTGCGGGTGCGGGCATGGCTGAGATCGCAGAGCGATATGGCCTGTTTGTCATCGCCGATGAAATTTCATTTTGGTATTCCTGGGGCATACGCACACGCCGTTTGGCACACTGGAGGGGTGAGATTGCCGGGCGCATATTTGTGCACCGCACCCAGCAAGACCTTCAATCTGGCGGGGATGAACCTGAAAACAATATCATAATCGGATCGGGCGCTACGAGAGCGTTTTGCCGGGAGGTTGCGTCGATGCCCCAGCCTGAACCCTTCGGCTATGTGGCCTGTCAGGCGGCTTATGATCCGGGCGGGCCATTGAAAGCCCTGCTGGCTATCGGCAGGAACCGCCGCTTTGTGCAGGTGGAGTTCATTGTGCGTGAGCTGCCGCAGCTACACGCAGTAGCGCTGGAAGGAACTGCAGTGGGTGGACTGCCGGGGGCTGGGATTGGAGCAGGATGCTTTGGAGGCGCATGACAGCCCACGGGCTTTTCTTTGACGAAGGGTATTTGTTCGGGCAGGAGGGCGCAGGCTTTAGGCGCATCAATCTTGCCTGTCCACGCCGTGTTCTGGTGCAGGCTATGGTTGCGCGCGGCATGCCGCCCTGAATGCATCTTCTGTGAATTCACCACTTTGTTTCGTTCTTTCAAAAATTTCTTCATCACTTTCCTTTGACGGCATGGTATTCTAATCATGCAAACAGGAAATCCCCCTTTCTTTGACTCTTTTTTTCAAAGACTGCCGGCGGTGTTGTGTGTGTCGCCGCCGGTCCATACCAAGCTTGAACCGGCCCGCGGAAGATCCCGGCGGGCCGGTTTGCGTGAGAAAAAGTTTTCTTTCTCCTATTAAGGCGAAAAGTCCAATTTTTTAAAAACTCTTGGATTTTTGAGACGGATTCTTGACGAAATATGAAAATTATGTGCAGCTATTGACATCTCCGGCGTTTGGACTAAAATATAAATGTAATCTTACATGCTTTTTTGCTACTTCCCACAAGCACGATATGATGTGGCGGGAAGTTCTTTCATGTACGGAATTCTGCAAAAGGAGGCAGCGTATATCATGGTGTGGATATTAAAGACCTGCTGCCGTCGGACGATGAGGGAAGACTTCGCATCATCCAGGAACAGGTACCCGGAAATCAGATTTCCCTGGCGCATATCATCGGCGGCCCGCAGCCGATCATTTATCAAAAGTTGGGTCTGAATCCCGATATCGATTATGATGGTGCGGCCATCGGCATTTTGACGGTGGTACCCTATGATCTTCGATCATTGCGGCGGATATTGCTACAAAAAGCGGCGGATATCTATTTGGGCTTTGTTGACCGCTTTTCCGGAACACTGATCATCACCGGAGAGTTGGCCGAAGTGACCACCGCCGTGGACGATTGTCCGCTATTTCCGCGATGAAATGGGATTTGCGGCCTGCCGCATTACCAAGCGGTGAGCTATCATGAATTGAAGGACGGAGCGTATGCGCAAATTATTTTTATTGGGCGCAGCGAATGCGGAAAAACATCGCTGACCCAGGCCATGCGCGGTGAAACGGTCACTTACCACAAAACGCAGTATGTCAACACGTTTGACGTTATTATCGATACTCCGGTGAATATGCCGAAACGAACCGCTTGGGCGGTGCGCTGGCGACCCTATTCCTATGAGGCTGATGTGGTGGGGCTGCTCCTCAGCGCGATCGAGCCATATTCCCTGTATCCTCCCTCGGTTACCGTACTGGCCAACCGCGAGGTGATCGGCATCGTTACTAAAATTGATCATCGGCTGGCCAACCCGAAGCGGGCGGCAGAATGGCTGAAACTGGCCGGCTGCCGTAAGATTTTTACATTAGTTCCTATAGCGGCGAAGGGATTCCGGAATTGCTGGAATACCTGCGCGAGGAAGGGGACGTGATGCCCTGGGAGAAAGCAAAAGAGCAGATGGACGCATTCAACCGCGAGGGCGGAAGCTACAGCTCTGTGGATGAGAAGATGACGGAGCAGGACGAGCTTGAGAAAAAGCGGGAATTTAAAACCGTGGTGGTGGGCGAGGATGTTCTTGGCCGCGAGATCACGGCCGATGGGAAAGCGTTGTTCCTTCCAAAGACGTGCCAGCCAAAACCCATGTGCGCTTTAAAATGAACTGTAAAATCTCCGGACAGCAGGATTGCAGTCCGGAGATTTTGCCCCATTCAAAAAACATCCCGTCCCCTGAACGCTTCAGGGGACGGGATGCAGCTTTTTGGAAAAGAACTTACTGAGCAGACACCAAACGGGCAGTATCCTGCGCAATCACCAGCTCTTCGTTGGTGGGGATCACCATAATTTTGACACGGGAATCGTCAGTCGAAACAATGGCTTCCTCGCCGTGCACCAGGTTTTTGCTGTGGTCGATTTTCAAGCCCATGAATTCCAAGCCGCTGGCGATCTTCTCGCGCAGCTCGGGGAGTTTTCGCCCACGCCGGCGGTGAAGATCAGCACGTCGATGCCGTTCATGGCGGCAGCAGCGGAGCCGATGCGCTTGTGGGTCTTGTAGCAGAACATATCGATGGCCAGAGCGGCGCGCTCATTGCCTTCCGCAGCGGCCTTTTTCCAGATCGCGGAAATCGGAAGACACGCCAGACACACCCAGCACACCGGACTTTTTGTTTAGAACGTTCATTACATCCTCGATAGACATGTTGTGGTTTTCCATCAGGTATTCGATGATGGAAACGTCGATGGAACCGCAGCGGGTGCCCATGGGCAGGCCGTCCAGCGGAGGAAGCCCATGGAGGTTTCCATACTCTTGCCGCCGGCGATGGCGTCCACGAGGAGCCGTTGCCCAGGTGGCAGGTGACGATCTTCAGGGTTTCAATGGGCTGGCCCAGAATTTTGGCGGCGCGCTTGGACACATAGGAGTGGGACGTGCCGTGGAAACCGTAGCGGCGGACATGATCGTTGACGTAATACTCATAGGGGATGGCATAGGTGTAAGCGCGGGGGCATGGTCTGGTGGAACGCAGTGTCAAACACGGCGACCATGGGCACGCCGGGCATCACTTCTTCGCAAGCCTTGATACCGGTGATGTTGGCGGGGTTGTGCAGGGGAGCCAGGGGATGCACTCTTCAATGGCTTTCATAACATCGTCATTGATCACCACGGGTGGGCGAACTTTTCGCCGCCATGCACCACGCGGTGGCCCACAGCGTCGATTTCCTTCATGGAGCTGATCACGCCGTTTTCGGGATCAACCAGGGTATTCAGCACGGTCTGATGGCTTCGGCATGGGTGGGCATGGCCACATCCACGGCGTCCAGCTTCTTCTTGCCGTCGAGCTGGGGCTTATAGGTAAATTTGCCGTCGATACCGATGCGCTCACACAGGCCCTTGGCCAGGAGCTGCTCCGTTTCAGGGTTCAGCAGCTGATATTTCAGGGAAGAGCTGCCTGCGTTGATAACCAAAAATGTTCATCGTTCGATCTCCTTTTTTCTCATGTAGCGACGCGGGAAACGTTGCAAATGCGCCAGAATAGAATAAAATAAATTACAGTATTATTGTAGCCCATTTTATGTATGGAAACAAGTGTTAATTTGGCAGATTATACGCTGCAGGAGATAAATTTTTCATGAAGATTGTCGGAATTTTAACAGAGTTCAATCCGTTTCACAACGGACATGCATGGTTGTTCGCGCAGCTGCGGCACAGATTGGGAGATGACGCTTGTATCCCTGTGCCTGATGAGCGGTCAGTTTGTACAGCGGGGCAGCCGGCCATACTGCGCAAGCACGTGCGGGCGGAAGCTGCGCTGCGCTGTGGGGCGGATCTGGTAATGGAACTGCCACTGGCCCGGGCGCTTTTCGGCGGAAGGTTTGCGCGGGGGCTGTGTACCTGATGCAGCGTACCGGGTGTGTGACCCATCTGGCCTTTGGAAGCGAATGCGGCGACGCGGCGGCGCTGGAACGGGTGGCACAGTGTCTGGATTCGAACTATACCATGCCGGGCTGCGGCGTTTTCTCAACGAGGGAATGTCCTTTTGCGGCCTGCCGTCAGGCAGTGGTGCGCGGGATTCTCGGCCCGGCGGATGCGGCGCTGCTGTCTGGCGCCAACAACAACCTGGGGGCAGAATATCTCAAGGCAGTGCGGCAGTTGGGATGGTCCGCAATGACTGACGGTAAAACGCCGCGGTGCCGCCCATGACAGCCCTGACGCATCGGAATACTGCTCGCTTCGGCGGTGCGCCGGCTTATGGCAGCGGGAGACTGAAGGGATGGAAAAGGCCGTGCCTCCTGCTGCTGCAGACCTTTACCGTGCCAATGTGCCGCGGGCCGCGGCCCGGTGACTGCGGCGGCGGCAGCAGAGCGCATGATCCTGGCCCGGCTGCGCACTATGGACGCAGCGGCGTTTGCCCGTCTGCCGGATTGTACAGAGGGGCTGGAATACCGCTTTCTCCGCGCGGTCCGCAGCGCATGTTCCCTGGAAGAGCTGCTGGGCAGGTGAAGACCAAACGTTATGCGCTTTCGCGCCTCAGGCGCATGGCGCTGTGCGCCTGGCTAGGTGTGGAAGCGGGCGATGCCGTTCAAATGCCTCAGTATCTGCGCCTTTTGGGCTGCACGGAGCGGGGGGCGCGCAGCATTGGGGCAGATGCGCAGGACTGCGCAGCTGCCGGTGCTGGTGAAGAGTGCAGATGTGCGCTGCCTCGGAGGATGCGCAGCGGCAGTTTTTGCTGGAAGCGCGCGCGCTGGGGAGCTTTATGGGCTGCTGTATCCGGATCTTTCCAGCGCAAAACCCGGCGCAGAATGGCGCACAGGGCCGGTAGTGGTGAAAGCGCTGTAAAAAAGAAAATTTTGAGGTTCAAAGTGGGGGATTTCAGGGAATTGTAACCATTTTGTAACCATTGCGTCACTGATTTACTTTCTTTTTTGCGCAGAAGTGCCGTATTCTATAGCCGAGCAACACTGTCCCTGGGAGGGAATCATATGAAGAAAATACCAATTTTGACGACGCTGGCTGCAAGCCTGTGTCTGTGTGCGCTGTCCGCCTGCGGCGGAGCGCCGCAGACACAGATGATGAAGGCTGCCGCTGAGGGTGAAGGCGGCGCTGCGGTGCGTCTCACCAGCCAGCGCTTCACGAAAAAGAATATAAAAGCGGTGATGGGAAGGTACTTCTGGGAAGTTCTTACACGCTCCCGGCCATGGGGCGGGGCGATGACGACGATCGGCCGCCGCCGTTGATGTGTTCAACGACGATATGGCTTCCATACTGGAGGAGGAATCCAGCAGCTGGGACGAGGCAATGAAAGAAGTGGAAGAACTGTATTCGGATTTCGGTTCGGACAGTTGGAAGAGCGGCATGCACTGGATCGATGAAATCCACTATGAAAGCTGCCAGACGGATACCTTGGTCAGCCTTCGTTTCGAGCACTATGTATTCTCCGGCGGCGCTCATGGTTATACTTATTATACAAGTTATCTTTTTGCGCAGAAGGAAGGCCGGGGAAGTCACTTTGGCCGATAAGACGGACGACGCAACGCAAACGCTGTCCCAGGCTGTTACAGATGAGATCCTGCGCCAGATTGAGGAAAAGGATCTGAACATGCAGTACGGCTATTGGGACGATTATGCGATCTATGTGGCTGAATGGATGGACGGCTATAGTACTTATTTTAACGACGCAGGCGAACTGGAAATATTTTTCCGGCCTATGATCTGGCTTCTTATGCGGCCGGAGCGCAGACTTTTGTAATCCCGCAGAGTGTATATGCCCCTTGCCTGAATGATTATGGCAGGCTTTTTGCTGGGGATTTCCTGAAATGAAAAAGTGCAAAGCCGCGCCCCGGAGGTTTCGTCTCCGGGGCGCGGCTTTTGCGTGGCAGTGGAATCTTTTTTTGCGAACCAATTATTCTGTGATGTGAACGTGGTTGTGGATGTGCTCGATGCAGTAGCAGTGATAGCCCTTGCACCTCGAGCAGTAGCGGAACTCAAGGTTGGGATATTCGGTATCGGTTTTGCCGCACAGCGCATTTGTGGTGGTATCCCTTGTCTTTCATTTGTTCTTTGACTGCTTTTTTTTATAGTGAATGGTTTTGGAGGCCTGATGTGCCGCCCGGCCGGTGGTGCGGCGCAGCCAGCCCAGAAGTGCTTCGCCGAAAAAGAGGAAGAAATTGAGCAGGGCGACAATGGGGAGCAGCGCGCTGACGAAATTCAGCTGCGCCAGGGCTGCAACGATATCAAAGGCGAACAAGGCCGCATCCAGCCACGCCAGCCATTTGATTTTGACCGGGAGAATGAGCAGCAGCACCGTGGCATCGGGGGTAGAGCATGGCAAAAGCAAAAACATGGACATATTGATGTAATATGTGCTGCTTAACGTCCAGCTGACGCCGGTGATGAGGGAGGCGGCCACAACTGCGATCAGGGTCAGCACAAGGCCGCCGAAATAGTAGATGTTGAATTTGGCGGTGCCCCACTCCCGCTCCAGGGTGCTGCCGATAAAGTAATAGAAAAACAGCGAAATCAGCAGCCAGAAAGGGCTGAAATTCGTCGGTACGAAAATGAAGGTAACCAGACGCCAGATCTCGCCGTGCAGAAGGGAGTTGAGATTAAAGGTCAAAAATTGGATGGAGCTGGCGTTGTATCCTGTGAGCAGGTAGAGCAGATAGACGACCACCGTGCCGATCACAATAATCTTCATCAGATTGGGATGCCGAAGCCGGGATGCTGATAGCAAAATTCATCGATTTTGCGGTTGATGCGGTTCAAAAAAATACACCTCCGAATACTGCGGAAAATGGACGCAGCAAATGTGCGGATTTTCAATCAGATTAATTTTACACGAAAACAGGCTGCGTGTCATTAAAAAATTGTAAACAAGCGAGGTTTTTCTTGAAAAATTTTGGCCGAAGGATATTTTGTGCTTCCCAAAAATACACAAATATGTTATACTAACTTAACACTGCGGGCAAACGGAAGTGTTTGCAGACTCAGGAAAATCGTTTGAACCAATAAGAGAAAGAATCCAGATCATTGACTGTACATATAAAGGAGAAGTTGCTATGAAAAACAGAGTTTTCACATCGGAATCTGTGACGGAGGGACATCCCGACAAGATCTGCGACCAGATCTCTGACGCCGTGCTGGACGCCATTATGGCGCAGGATCCCGCGGGCCGCGTGGCCTGTGAGACCACGGCCACTACCGGTATGGTGATGGTAATGGGTGAGATCACCACCACCGCTAAGATCGATATTCCTCCATTGTGCGCAACACCGTCAACCGCATCGGCTATGACGATCCTGCCTATGGCTTTGATGGCCACACCTGCGCGGTGCTTACGACCATCGACAAGCAAAGCCCTGACATTGCACAGGGCGTTAACAACGCATATGATGCCAGTGCCGATGAGAAGATCGGTGCTGGCGATCAGGGCATGATGTTTGGCTACGCCTGCGATGAAACGGCGGAACTGATGCCTGCGCCCCTGGCCCTGTCTCATGCCCTTGCCCGCCGGCTGACCGCTGTGCGCAAGAGCGGCGAGCTCAACTGGCTGCGGCCCGATGGCAAGAGCCAGGTTACGGTGGAATATGACGCTGCCGGCAACGTGGTGCGCTGCCCCGCTATTGTGGTGTCCACCCAGCACAGCCCTGACATCTCCATTGAGAAAGCTGCGCGAGGCCATTGTGGAAACAGTTATCAAACCCACCATCCCGGCCCGGTACATCGATGCGGGCACCAAGTTCTTTGTCAACCCTACCGGCCGCTTTGTGGTGGGCGGTCCCGCCGGCGACAGCGGTCTGACCGGCCGCAAGATCATTGTGGATACATACGGCGGTGCAGCGGCCCATGGCGGCGGCTGCTTCTCCGGAAAAGATCCCACCAAAGGTGGACCGCAGTGCAGCTTATATGGCGCGTTATGTCGCCAAGAACCTGGTGGCTGCCGGCCTGGCTCGCCGCTGTCAGGTGGAGCTGGCTTACGCCATTGGCGTATCTGAGCCGGTTTCCATTGTGGTGGACACGTTCGGTACCGGCACTGTGAGTGATGACAAGCTGACGGAGCTGGTGGGATGCAACTTTGACCTGCGCCCCGGCAAAATCATCTCCTATCTGAACCTGCGCCGTCCTATTTATGAGCAGACTGCGGCCTACGGCCATTTCGGCCGGCCCGATCTGGATCTGCCCTGGGAGCATACCGATATGGCAGCTAAACTGAAAGCTTCCCTGTAAAAACAAGCAGCGATCACGCTCCGTCCGGTGAATTCTGTGCCGGGCGGAGCGCTGTGCGTTCTTTTGAACCTTTAAGGATTGTTTAAGCCCGGCGAATCTGCGGCGGAAAGGGAATGTGGATGAACGAAAAGAGCACTACAATCAAACGGCAGTCTGGTTTCCCGTCTTCCGCAGCTGATGATGGCCCTGATCCTCCTGCAGCCTGTGCTGGATATTCTTTCTTTCTGGCAGGATCAAGCCGGGGCGGACAATACGCTGACACTGGCGCTGCGTTTTGGCATGTTGCTGGTGGTGGCACTGGCGGGCTTTTGCCTGTCCGGGCGCAAGCGGATCTATGTGGCGTTGGCCCTTGTGCTGCTGGGCTTTGGCCTGTGCCATGCCGCCGCGGTGATTCAGGTGGATTTGCAGACACTGCCCGGTGAGCGGGAAGCCACAGGCTTTTTGGATGCTGCTGAGCGATTTTGCCAATTATGTGCGCGTGGCGCAGATTCCGGTTTTTACGCTGTGTTTTATCACCTTTTTGAAGCGCAGTGGGGAGAAAGGGTTTGCAGCCATCGAGCGCAGCTTTGCTGGTGCTGCTGATTGTGGCGGCAGTGGAAGTGGTCAGCGTACTCACGGAACGAATCCCTATACGTATCCCAATAAAAGCCTTGGGATTCTGGGCTGGTTTTATTTTGCCAACTCCCCAGAGTGCGATTCTCAGCATGATTGTTCCTGTGGCGATCATGGCGGCGATCCGAAAGGGACAAGCCGGTGGATCCAGCCGCTGTGCATCTGCGTACTGGGGTTTGCAGTGCTGTATTGTTTCGGTACGCGGCTCTCTTTTGCGGCAATCAGGGGCCACTGGTGGGGTCTGGCGTTCACATTGTTTGTAACGAACCGGAAACAAAAAGGTGCCATTGCCATGTTGCTGGTCTGCACGGCGGTGTGTGGGGTACAGTGTTTCAGTCGCCCATGTATGAAAACCAATCCCGGGTGGCGGAAAACGCCGTACGGAAACAGGCTTATATCGACACGCTGGTGGCGGGCGACGAGGCTTGGGCCAGGGATTACGGGCTGACAGGCGAAGCGCTGGAGCGTCAGCGCCTGGTGGGGGCTTACCATTTCTATTTGGGCGGCTTGGTGGAGAAATACGGCATCAGCCGTGTGATCGATCTTTACGACGGAACCACTGACGTTTCCGAGTTGGCCAACGTGCGCACCGCAAAACGCAGTTACTGTGAACTGATGCTGGAGGATTCACCGCTGTTGTCCCGCCTGTTCGGACTGGAATTGGGGATATGCGCTACCGCACGTGGAATTATGATGTGGAAAACGATTTTTACGGTATTTATGTGCTCTGCGGTCTTGTGGGCCTGGGGTTGCTGAGCGCATTTTTCCTGTATTTTTTCTTGTTGATCGTGAAAGCCCTGCTCCGGAATGCAAAAAATATTATACCAGTGAGGCCGGGGCCTGGGGCGTGGCACTGGTGATGGCAATGCTGCATGTGTTTGCCACAGCGGGGATTCTGCGCAGGCCAAATGCTTCATTTTATCTATCAGTAGTGCTGGCGGTGATTTATTATCTCGTAAAGCTCCGCCGCTATAAAGAAACGAAAACACAAGCGGGAAAGTTTCCCGCAGGCACATACAGAAAGGATGCTTCCCAATGACTGCTGCTGCAAAGCTTGAAAACCGCCAATCCCGGCTGCTCCGGAACCTGCCGCTTTTCGTCACGGTGATCTGCGCTCTGCAGCCGTTGATGGATGTGCTGTCCTTCTGGCAGTCGGAGCTCGGCATGGACAATACGCTGACGCTGGCGCTGCGCTTCGGTGTGCTGGCAGTGGTGGCGTTGATGGGTTTTTGCCTGTCCCGGCAGAAAAAAGTTTATATTCTTGCAGGCGTGGTCTGCGCCGCCCTGTGGGCGGGGCACTGCTATGCCAGCCTGCAGAAAGGTTATCTCAGCCCTTTGAGCGATGTGATCAATTATGTGCGCGTGATCCAGATGCCGCTGTTCGCTGTGTGTTTTATCACGTTCATGAAGCGCAACGACCGTTGCTTTGAGGGCATTAAGCGCGGCTTTGCCGTCAACTTTCTCATCATCACCGGCGTGCTGATTCTGAGCCTGCTCACTGGAACTTGCCGGCCCACGTACGATTTGAGTTGGCTGGGCCTCATGGGCTGGTTTTCCACCAGCAACGCCCAGAGTGCCATTGTGAGTATGCTGACTCCTGTAGTGGTATGGATGGCCTATGAGAGTAAGCGTACCTGGCTGGTATGGATCACTGTGGCTGCAGCGTACCTTCAGCTGTTCTACATCGGAACCCGATTGGCCTTTTGCCGCCATGCTGGCTACGACGGTGGGCCTTGCCTTTACGTTTCTGGTCACGCGGCATGTGGAATGGAAGCGGGTGGCGGCGCTGTTTGTGGCGTTGGTTATCGCTGCAGGGTGTATGAAATACGGCCCCATGTACAAAAAATCAAAATTACTATTCCGATTATACCTCGACCAGCAGGGCTATGTAGCTGAGGAAATGATGGAGAAAATGCCGGAGCTGGAAGAAGGAGTCGATTTCAAGGAGCTGTTCAAAACGTTGACCGATGCGGAGAAGCGCTATGTCTTGGCGCCGATCTATGCGTTTTACAGCAACGACCTGTGCCGCCGCTTTACGGTGAACACTGTAATTGAGGCATATGACTACACCTATGCGGTGTCCGACCTTACCAATGCCCGCAATCATAAGATCACCTATTGTAAACTCCTGCAGCAGGAGCACCCTGAGGCCAGTAAATGGTTCGGTATGGAGCTGGGCCGCATGACCTGGAATGGGAAAACTATGACGTGGAAAACGATTTCCACGGCGTCTATTTCCTCTTTTGGCGCGGTGGGGCTGGGCCTGATGCTCGCCTTTTGGGGTATTTTGTGCTGCTCATCCTCTGGGCGCTGAAAAAAAAGACGCCCGGAAGTATTTCACGCCTGCTGCCGGCGTTCGGTATTTCTTTCTGCATTGACATTGCCAATGCCTATTTCACGGCTGGCATGCTGCGCCGTCCCAATTCGTCGTTCCCATCTTTCGCTGTTGCTGGCGGTGATCTATTATCTGGTTTGCATCCATAAATATGATGGGAAACCACAGTGGCCTCGCGGCTTGCGTGCGGTAAACGGGGCAAGAGGGAGGCATCTTCCAAATGAGATTCAGTGTGGTGATCCCGGCTTATAACGTGGCAGATTATCTGGAAAAGTGCGTTGCATCCGTGCGTGCACAGACCTGTGCGGACTGGGAGGTCCTTCTGGTGGATGACGGAAGCACCGACGGGGTTACCGGCAAACTGTGCGATGTGCTGGGGCAGGGGATGACCGTTTCCGGGTGATCCATCAGGAAAACGGCGGCCTGGGCACCGCCCGGAACACCGGGATGGAGGCTGCCAGGGGCGAGTATCTTGTATTTCTCGACAGCGATGACTACCTCGCGCCCCATATGCTGGAAACGCTGCGCCAGCGTATTGAGGCGACGCACTGCGATGTGTATACGTTTGGCTTTTTGTGGATAAAGATGGTGATACCAGCGAGCGGCATCTGGATGATCTGCCGGTGGGAATACCGTTCACGCTGGCAGAGTATCCCCGTCTGCTGCTCGCGTCGCCCAACGCCTGGAATCGTATTTACCGGCGTTCCTTTTTCCTCGACAGCGGCGTGCGGTATCCCGGCCGCGTCTGGTTTGAGGACATCCGCACCACTATGAAGCTCTTTGCCTTGGCGCAGAGCATTGAGGCGGTGCCGGAGGCGCTTTATTATTATGTGGTGCGGCAGGGCAGCATCACCCGCAATGCAAAGGCCGACCGCAACCGGGAGATCCTGGATGCTTTTGATGATTTGCTTTCTTTTTATCGTCAATGCGGCAGCTTTATCCGCGCTATCGCAGTGAATTGTGCCGACTGGCCATCGACCATGTCTATCCTGGCCGCTTCGGTGCGTGTGCTGCCGGATCGATCGCAAACACCCGCTGCTGCGTGTATTTGCGGACTATATGCAACAAAAACTTTCCGGATTACCGGGAGAACCCTTATTTGGAAGAATTGAGCAAAGCGCGCTGCCTGGCGTTTTCCCTGCTGGAAGGCGGCAATACTGGGCGCTGTGGCTCCTGTTCCGTTCAAGGGGCCAGTGAAGAAAAGGACGACCAGTTTGAATCTGCGTGCAAAAATGAACGGAAAACGCGGCGTATTGCTGAAAAACACCATGATGCTGTATATCCTGCAATTTTCCACCTATTTTTCGGTTTTATTGTCGTTCCTTATGAGACCCGCGTCCTGGGGCCGGTTCTTTATGGTATGGTGGGCGCTGCGATGGCGGCGATGATCTATTTTCAAAATGTGATTGATTTCGGCTTTATCCTGTCCGGGACAGCGGATGTGGCGCTGCATAGGGAGGATAAAAAGTATCTCTCTCACCTGTTCACCGCGGTGGTGTGGGGCAAAGTGTTGTTGGCGGCTGTCTGTGCGGTGGTGCTGGCGGTGCTGTGCCAGTTGATCGCTGTATGGGGGATTATGCCGGCTTCTATTTTCTCTACTTTATTTCCATTTTCTCGGCTCCCTGATGCCCGATTATCTGTACCGCGGGTTGGAGCAGATGGAGATTATCACGGTGCGCGCAGTGTGCATCAAGGCGTTTTTCACAGTGATGATTTTTGTGTTTCTGCGCGATGAAACCCAGTACTGGTTGATTCCGCTGCTGAATATCATCGGAAACGGTGTGGCTTTTTTCGGTGTATATCTGCATCTGAAGCGCAAAATGGGCATTGGCTTTTTGTCGTGTTACCTTACGGAAGTGTTTTCTACGCTGCGGGATTCGCTGCCCTTTTTCTATTCCCGCATCGCAACCACCGTGTATACCGCCACCAATACCATTGTGCTGAACATCATCAGCGGCACCGGCGCTGTGACGGGTTATTATACTTCGGCGGACAAACTGATTACCACAGCCAAAAGCGGTATGTCGCCCATATCCGACAGCATGTACCCCTACATGGTCAAGAACCGGGATTTTCGGCTGATTCGAAAATCGCTGATGCTGCTGATGCCGCTGATCTTAGTAGGCTGTGTTGTGGTTGGGAATTTTTTGCCCGGCCGCTGTGCAGCTGGTTTTTCGGGCCGGAGTTTGCTGACGCGGCCCATGTGCTGCGGGTGATGCTGCCGGTGGTGGTGGTGATCCTGCCCAGTTATATCTTGGGCTTTCCGACACTTTCCCCATGGGGCTTGCCAAGCATGCCAATTATTCTACCATTGTTGGCTCTGTGTTTTATCTTGTGGTGATGGTGATCCTGTTTGCCACAAATCAGGTGAGCATGGTTACTTTGGGCCTTTTGACTTCGGCCACGGAAGTGCTGATCTTTTTGTATCGTCTGGTTGTTGTGTGGCATTACCGAGATCGGATGCGCCCGGACAATAGGGGAAGAGGGGGAGGCAACATGAGTATTGCAGCCAGGCTGGCCTCGGCGGCGTTGTGGGCCGAGGGACGTATGCTGCCTGTGCAGGGCAATAAAAATTGTAGTCTCCAATTTTTACGGCAGGGGCTACGGTGATCATTTGAAGCCTATCGTAGAGGAATTGCTGCGGCGGGAGAACGGGCTTGATATTGTATGGCTGACGGCGGATGAAGCGGCGGCCAAAAAGCCTTCCTGCTGGTGTGCGCGCGGCGTCCTATGCGCCGCGCAGCCGAATCCGGGAGCTGTGCACGGCAAAGGTTTGGCTGGATAATAACCGTAAGGAGCGCGTTTCAAGAAACCGGGGCAGTGGTATCTGCAGACTTGGCATGGGTTTGCCCTCAAACGGATCGAGCGGGATGTCGAGCAGACGCTTCCTGCAGGCTATGCGGCGTACGCTGCCCGGGACAGTGCGCAAACGGATCTGATCGTATCCAACTCCGCCCTGATGACAAAAATTTATCGGGAATCGTTTTGGTACGAAGGAGAAGTAGCGGAATTCGGTTCGCCCCGCAACGACATTTTGTTTGCCCCCGCAGGGATGTGAAGCAGAAAGTATGTGCGGCGCTGGGGATACCGGTGCAGCGTTCTCTGGCGCTGTATGCGCCGACTTTTCGTGCAGATGGGAGCACGGACGCCTACTGTGTGGACTATGCCCGGCTGCGGCGCGCACTGCGGCAGCGTTTCGGCGGAGACTGGGTCGTCTTGGTCCGACTGCATCCGCATGTGATGCAGCAGGCGCGGGCGCTGCACCTGGACGGAGACACAACGTTTGATGCCACGCGCTGACGATATGCAGGGAGCTTTTGGCGGCGGCTGATGCGGTGGTCAGCGATTATTCTTCGCTGATGTTTGACTATGGTCTCACCGGGCGGCCCTGTTTCCAATTTGCCGTGGATATCGAAGCGTATCGGCAGGACCGCAATTTTTTATTTTTCGCTGGATCAGATGCCCTTCCCGCTGGCACAAGACAACGATGCCCTGGAGCGTGCTGTTTTGGAGTGGAGGAAGAGGAGGCGGCGCAGGCTTGGAAAGGGTTCTGTGAGACCTTTGGCATCCGGGAGGACGGCAAAGTTCTGCGCGCTGTGCGGACTGGATCTTGGAGAAAATAAACACAAAGCCTGAAAGGACAGGCTGCGACAGATGCGCCTCAGGGGTGCGCGGCAGGAAAGGACGGAAGAAAGATGAAGCGCGTGATTACCTATGGAACGTTTGATTTGCTGCATTATGGGCATATTGAATTGCTGCGCCGGGCAAAGGCTTTGGGCGATTATCTGGTGGTGGCGCTTTCGACGGATGAATTTAACTGGAGCTGCAAGCAGAAAAGTGTTATTTTCCGTATGAAGAGCGTAAGAGAATGCTGGAAGCGATCCGCTATGTGGATCTGGTGGTCCCGGAAGAGAACTGGGAACAGAAAGCGACGGATGTGGAGAAATATCATATTGATACGTTTGTGATCGGTGATGACTGGAGTGGAAAATTTGACTTTTTTGAAAGAAAATGCGAAGTCGTCTATCTTCCACGTACGCCGGAGATTTCCACGACAAAAATCAAGCGGGATTTACAGAAATAAACCTTGCAAAAAGAGCCTGAAAGTTGCTATGATAATAAAGGTCCCGGTTTTAGCCGGGACCTTTTAGGCAGGTGTATGGGTGAGATGAAGAATCTTGGCTGTGCTATCCGTGATGACAGTAATGCCATAAACACGAAAAACTTGCTTTTTCTTTCTTTGCATGGTATCATGCAGAAAAACTAATATCCGGGTGTAGCGCAGTTGGTAGCGCGCCTGCTTTGGGAGCAAGATGTCGGGCGTTCGAGTCGCACCACTCCGACCAAACACGATAATCCGAACTACATTATCCAAGTGGGTAATGTGTTCGGATTTATCATTTCTATCGAAAGCATTCTGTGACGAGGAAAAGCAAGGAGAGGGGATCTTTCTCTCCTTGCTTTTTATTTGTGCCGCTGTATACTTTTAACAAAATAAGCGAAACAAAATCCTAGAAATATCGTCTAAATATTTAGTAGAGACTATAAATAAATGAAAGCAAATGGAAAGGAGATATCTCATGAAAAAAGCAGTATTCTCATCATTATGGGTCTCTTTTTGTTCATTGCAGCCGGATGCAGTAACACTGATGAACAAGTATCTGGAAATCTAACACCTGCCCCTGGCAAATTGAGTGTGTCTGATTTGAATGAAATCCTTGCTAATTTAGAACTGACCGAAAGCACGTTAACTTATTATGGTGAAACGACTAATACCTGCAAAGCCAACTTTGCAATTCGCACCGAAAAGCTACATTGAGAAATTACAAGATTTTACATGGGAGGAATATCATATCCCGACCGAATGGGACGGAAGTGATGGATATCGCTGTGTATTTACAACTCCCGGTATTTCTCTCACTGCCTACCAGTGTGGCTATGATAATGAATGTCTCCTCCGTGTAGAAACAGAATGTGGTGACGGAATATTCATCCTCCCTTTCATCGGAGATGAAAAGTCTTACACTACTGAACAGGTAAGTTGGATGCTCTGGGACACCTTTTGAACAATGGTATCAAGAAGCGTACACAGCAGAACTGTACAACGGTCATGCAGGAGTGTCTCTCACAGCGGATGAACTAGATTGGTTTATGGAGTATACTGCATCCGAGAGAAGCACCTATGACGAAGAATGGGGCAACTATACTAGTGCCACAGAGATTAGTTGCTTTTTTACCTCTCAATACGATGATCCCCGGGACATGAACGCGCAAGAATTCCTTTATTATTGTCCTGGACAAGGCAATCTTGAATCAGGCGACGAGGACGAATTCCGCTTTGTACAAGAAAAACTTGACTGGCGAAGCGGCGATGATAATCATCTTTTTCACCATTGAGGAAATGCCGGTGCCTTGTCATCGGTTGCCCCGCAGTTATATTAATGAGATTTTTGACAAAATATGCAGGAATCACTGTGGAGGATATGCACACCGACTGGTTGAAAGAAGCCTTTACATCCCAGAAACTGACTGTTTCTACACATTTACTAACGACTTCGGCCCTGGAATGTTCCTTCCTCGCTACGGCGAAAAAAATGGTGACATTGTTACGTTGTGGGAGTCTCCCAGTGCGGAAAGCGGAATCTCGGATATGCTGGTACTCCAGAAGAACGGCGAAAGTTGGCATATTCTCTCATCAGCCCTCTACTGAGTGAGTATATAAAAAAATAATTGCACAGTTTTAAATAGCTGGGAGTATAGAAACTGTTAGTTTCAAGGAGGCAATATATGAGAAAAGTATTTTCTGTCATTCTGGCTCTTACAATGATGGTTGCAGTATTCGGCTGCACAGCAAAAAAAGCAGCCCGTTGCCGAGCATAGTCTTTCTCCTGAATATGAAATAGTAGATTGGAACGTGGTCAGCATTAATCCATCAGATTATGGAATTACCTATGAGATGCTAACATTTATTGAACCACCTAATTTTTCGGAATTCACGCTTGCTAAACTCTGTGCATATCATCTATATACTGATGGAGCTGGTGCAGAAGGCTCTGGGGATAATCTGTATAAACGATTCATGGATGCTCCACCAAAGTGTTGAATTATTTTGCTCTGATTGGTGACCAAGTAGCACGGGGAGGACAATCTGGAAACGAAACTGCCGTTAGGGAACTTTGCCGCGAGATTGCATGTGCTGATGTGTTTTGGTATGGGAATACTCAAGAATTCAGTTCAATTATTAAGCAGTACCAGGAGATCTATCCCAGAGGAATATTTCAGAGATATTGACCTCGCTGCAAGAGGAGCATGATGCAGCTATTGATCGAAGTCCTTGAAAAAGCGTGCGGTATTGCTTCGTTTTTCTTTTTACTCTTAAGATGTGCCAAATAAGTCAAGGCGGGAGCAGTTTACTGCATGTCCCCGCCTTGATTACATCTATTCTTGTTGTTTGACCCGCTGTTGTGCTTTCCACTCCGCAAACTCCCCCGCTGCCCTTCCTCGCTCTTGAAAAGCGCCTGTATTTCCGGGAGCAGGACACGGGCCAGAGCTTCCACCTCGTGATAGGGTATCCCAGTGCCGTGGTCGTTGATTTTCCGTTTCCGTGCCATAGAGCCGCCCCCTGTCCTAAAGCCGGCCCTCGTCAAACAGATAGCCCTGAAACACAGTGCCGTCACCGGTGATGAAACGGCCCCTTGCGTCCTTGGGTAATCTGATCGGCGGCGCTGGTGTTGTCCAGGATGATTTGAGAGAGGACGCTGTCCGCCCTGCCGCATACGGAAATCCAGGTTGTTCTTGATCTGACCGGGGGGAATATTGGCGTCCGGGCGCTGGGTGGCAAGAATCAAATGGATACCAAATGCCCGTCCCAGCCGTGCAATCGTTGCAAGCCTGCTCTCAATCTGTGCCAGCAGTTCCTTGTCCCCTTTGCTTCGTCCCGTTCTGTCAAGCACCTCTGCCACCCTCGTCACAGCCGAACACCAGCCGGGGAAGGTTCTCTCCCTGGCTTCGTTGTAGGCGTCAAGGTTGGGAACCCCCGTTTTTGCCAGAAGTCCCGTGCGTTGCTCTAATTCCCTTACAAGATTGTCTAGTGTGTCCAGTAGTTTGGCCTCGGTGAAGCACATCCGGCATTTTTCGTGCCAGACTTTCGAGAAGTCCGCGCCGCCCTTGAAGTCAGCGATATAAACCTCGGCTCCCTTGTGGAGCGATTGCATGAGCAGCAGCTTCAACAGGACGCTCTTGCCGCTCCCCGTGGAGCCGCCCAGCAGCACATGGGGGATGTGGGCAAGGTTGACGGTCACAGGCCCCAGGAGGCTTTCCCCCAGCGTCAGAACGAAACTGTCTGATGAGAGGTAACTATCACTCCACCGCAGAATATCCGGTAAACTGGTTTGGGTGAGAACTGCATAAATCAGCACCCGACTCTTGCTCTTGCCATAGATGATTTTTACGATAGAAACATCCAAGGCCGCTTCCAATGCTGCCTGCTTCTCCTCCCAGACTGCGAGGGGGGATGCTCTGATTTCTAAACTCCCACACTGTCACACACGGGGATGCTCCTTGTCCTGCCGCTTTCGCAGCAGTTCAGGCACCATCTCGGCACGGTTGACCAGTCCAATGCCCGCAGTTGGTCTTGGGCTGCCTTTCTGCCAAAGGGGTATACCATGAGGACAGCCAGCACAGCGCCGCCCACGATGAGGTAAGCGGGAACAACATGGGTCATTGCGGCCAGCATGATAGGGGGACATAAATTCCACGCTCTGCGCATAGGCGCTGACCGTCTCGCTTGCTCCATACCCACACCATTCCAGCGAGATACAGAGCCACGAACAGCAGCTTGACAGCCAAATCAGGAACATCGCTTAACCGCTTCCAGAAGTTGCGCCAGACCGTCCGGCGCTGGATGTTGAACTTATCATTTCGGGTCACAGGGAAAGCCCCCTTTCTTCCGCTGGACGGTGGAGCCGTCCGGCAGGTATTCAATCACATTGTGGATACGCCGGAGGAACGCATACCATGTTTCCAACTGGTAACGCTGGATCTCCTGATACTGTGCCTCAAAGGGATATTGCTGGTGATATAGACTTTGGTATAACAGGCCACCCGGTCATTATAGCGCGCCGGGAGCATGATGGGATAAATGTCCAAATAGTTGAGCATGGCGCTGATGGGGATTTGAGAATGGAAATTCTTCAAAGACCAGCACCTCCTGACCACGGTAGGAATCAAAGCGGACGCCATTTTTTCCGCCATAGTCAGTGATACGGCAAATGCTTTTCCTGATTGTGGCGCTCGAAAAATCCCACGAGTCTTGCCCGTTCCGCTGGCACCAAAGAGATAGGTCACTTCCACCTGCCGCATGATGGTACTATACTTTTCCTCTAAGATAGACTGACGTACAGTTTCGATTTCCCGGTAATGGTAGAAACGGTCAGGATTGTCCTCCACCGCCTTCCATAGGGGGTCATACCCTCCCGGAGAGATTGAAGGAGCCTGTACTTATCCGGCGAGGACTCTTCCTTCTTTTCAGCGGGGGAGATCACCCCATTCTTCAAAGGTTTCGGGCACAGCGGTTTCCGCCTTTTCAGTGTCGGCCCAGCGACCTTCTTTACGGATATAGTCACGGTTATCTTTTGCGCTCCCGTATGCTTTCTCAATATGAGCGGTTGGAAACCTGCCCTTGATTGTGGAGAAGCGCATGGGCGAAGGAGAATACAGGAAGATATGCGTGTGATAGGTTCCGGTCGTCGCTACCTCGTCCGCCATGCAGAAATAGGCCGGAGAAAAGCGGGGCAGAATTTCCCGAATAGCAGAGTGGTCAAGCCCCTGCTTCCAATGGGTTATTGATGACCAGCGCCCACTTGCGGGCTTGTGTATTGTTTCCCATGTTGGCCTCCTTGTTGTTGCTACATGCTACATGGTTGCCATAAGGGTAATACTAACCCTTATGGCAACAGGGGCGGCGCTGACGCTGCCGCCGGGGGACATTTTTCTTGAGGAAAATATCTAATCCCCGTCTGCGCCCCCAGCGCCGCCCATAGCATTAGGTCTTAGAAGTTACCAGATGGATTCCGGTTGCCTTTGCCCCCACATGGTAGTCACCGCTTGGACCAGTAAATAAACACTTCCAGCCCGTCAAAGCGCACTTCCACATAGCCGTTCGGGGCCTCTGTCTGCTGCTGTCCGTCAATGCGTACATCGACTTTGTCCAAGCCTTTTTCGGGCAGGGCAACAGAGTAGCGATAGCCGAGGACGGTATCGGTACGCTTACCATCCTTGTACTCGTAAGCCGGGGACACCTCCACCAGCCACAGCTTGTTCCCAAGGCTCTTGGGGAGATAATCAAATCGGAAATTTTCATGGCAATAGTCCTTTTCTTTACAG
>VOFB01002257.1_pt1 | contig 21478 bp, 30 predicted proteins | sample 5384141 | NCBI WGS metagenome assembly VOFB01 (sample SAMN12384721, study PRJNA508395) | human gut metagenome | isolation source: healthy gut A | host: Homo sapiens | reverse complement strand
ACCGTTGTGGTTCCGCCCACAACCATGCGTCGGCATTCATCTCTCGGCGGATGCTTCCGTATGCGCCGCTCAGCATTCTGTTTTCGCTGCCATAAAAAGGCCTGTTGATCTTTTTCCGTCCAGCGAGCTTATAAATATGGCAAATCACATAAAGGCCTGTTCATATATCCCCGCAGCTCTTTCTACGCTTCTGTTGCCCAGCGGGCAATTCTCTCGCCCGTTCCAGATAATCCGGCGGTCTGTGGCAGATAGAATCGGAAACGCACTGGGTAAACACTTCTGTCCGGTATTCTGAAATAGCACGGTTCACGCTGGGAAGGGTTAAAATATTCCTTACATGCCGCTTCATTTCTCCCGGCTCAGACCCGGTGCAGGTCAGAAACATGCCGACACGTTTCTTTGGTCCAACCTGATAGGTCTTGCAGGCAAAGGTACAGCACAGCCGGTTGATCACGGTCATCATCTGCGCTGCCATACAGTTATAATAAATCGCTTCCGCGATAATGGCATCCGCTTCATGGGCCAGACGTAGGATGTCCATAAAATCATCCTTCGACGCAGACTCCGGTTTGGGGAGCAGCCATAACAGGCGCGGCAAATCCAATCCTCTTTCTCTGATATGGATCAAATGTAAACTGGTCATCGGCAAAGTTCTGACCATAGCCGTACACTTTGTAATCTACCAGATTCCAGCGTCTGATACGCTTTGCCGCTCATCAGCGTCTCTGCCAGTTTTGCCGTGTTTCCATTTTTATTTGGGCTGCCATTGATAAATAAAATGCTCATTTTGATTCCTCCATATATATCTCCTGAATCAGTGGGAAACGCTCCATGCCTTCGGCCAGCCGCAGTATAATGTCAGCTGCGTCACGATCTCCACCGCTTCTTCCTTTGTGATTCCATGTTCCTTTCCAATAGTATACAAAAATCAAGGCCTCCACAGAAGTCTCACTTTGTTCATCAGCTTATACTCAAAGGTTATTTCTGGCCAGTAAATATAATGTATGGCTGCCCGGAACGAAGCAGCCATACATATAGCTATTTTATAAAATTTGCTATGATAGTTTTTAATTTTATTTAAAAGCAGAGTGCAAACCCCTATTATTTGTTTTGTCTTTAACATACTCGCTATATTTATCTATAAAACACGAATTATATTTAATTATTAATCTGTTTAAACTGGGGCATAACTAGCGATTCCATATCACCCGGTTTTTCCCACTATCTTAAGCGGATACAGTATTCTGGGCACAAGAAAAGCCCGGAAAGTGGCGTACTTCCGGGCTTTTTGAACCTTTTTGGTTGCAGATTAACGCTTGCTGAACTGGGGCGCGCGACGGGCGGCTTTTGAGACCGTATTTTTCCGCTCCTTCATTCTGGGGTCGCGGGTCAGAAGACCGGCGGCCTTCAGGGGGTGCGGTACTCGGGGTTCACGGACAGCAGAGCCCGGGAAACGCCGTGACGGATGGCGCCGGCCTGGCCGGTGACGCCGCCGCCTGCGACGGTGCAGATGATGTCCACCTTGCCCACCATGTCGGTGGTGACCAGGGGCTGACGGACCATGAGCTTCAAGGTGTCCAGGCCAAAGTAATCATCGATGTCCCGGCCGTTGATGATGATGGAGCCGGTTCCATTCTCATAGACACGAACCCGGGCGATGGAGGACTTCCGCCGACCGGTGCCGTAGGCATACTTTCTCTTGCTTTCGTACATGTTGTGTTACACCTCCAAATCAATCCTGGGTCCAGGGTTCGGTCTTCTGGGCGGCGTGCTTTTGCTCCGCGCCCTTGAAGAGCTTCAGACGGGTCAGAGCGGCGCGGCCCAGGGTGTTCTTGGGAAGCATGCCCTTCACGGCCAGCTCCATGGCGTAGTCAGACCGCTTCTCCATCATCAGACGGGCTTTGGTCTCCTTCAGGCCGCCGATCCAGCCGGAGTGCCGGCGGTACATCTTCTTCTCCAGCTTCTTGCCGGTGAGAATGGCCTGATCGGTGTTGATGATGATGACAAAGTCGCCGCAGTCAACGTTGGGGGTGTACTCGGGCTTGTGCTTGCCGCGCAGCAGGTTGGCGGCAATCACAGCGGTCCGGCCCAGGGGCTTGCCCGCCGCGTCGAGAACGTACCACTTGCGCTGTACGGTCTCCTTCTTGAGTAAGGTAGTGGACATGGTTGTTTTCCTCCATTTCAAAAGGGCCTGGGCCCCCTGAGAGAAATATTTTTGACAAATCCGGCCAATGGGCGTACAATATCCCAAACGCGCTCGTTTTTTATATCACATGGCAAAAACAATGTCAAGAGCGAAATGGAGGAAATTTGATTTTCCCTGGGAAGATCTCTGAAATGCGCCTGTTTTCTCCTGTATGCTCCTGAAATCTCACGTCCTATTTTTTTGAAGAAAGGTTGATTTTTATGCAGAATCTGGTTGGCCTGGTTCGCCGGTGCGCCGATGACTATGGGATGCTCCAGCCCGGGGACCGGGTAGCGGTGGGGTTTCTGGCGGGAAGGACTCCCTGACTCTGCTGGTTCTGCTGGCTGCCCTGCGGAAGTACCACCCCTCCCGCTTTGACCTCCATGCTGTGACGGTGGATATGGGCCTGGCAGGGGATGGATTTTACCCAGGTCGAGGCCCTGTGCTACCGACTGGAGGTACCATATACCCGGGTGGAGACTCAGATTGCCCCCATCATTTTGAGTACCGTCAGGAGAAAAATCCCTGCTCCATGTGTGCCAAAATGCGCCGGGGAGCGCTGAATCAGGCGCTTTTGGAGTTGGGCTGCAACAAGGTGGCCCTTGGGCACCACTATGACGATGGGTGGAGACCTTTTTCCTCTCTCTGTTTTATGAGGGCCGCCTCAGCTGCTTTCAGCCGGTGACCAACCTGGACCGCACCGGCGTCATCCAGATTCGGCCTATGCTGTATCTCTCGGAAAAGACCATTGCCCACTTCGCGGCAAAAGAACGGCTTCCGGTGGTCCACAACCCCTGCCCGGCGGACAAAAACACCAAGAGGCAGGGAGGTCAAGGACCTGGTCTATGAGCTTTCTTCCCGGTATCCGGATCTGAAAGAGCGGGTCTTTGGCGCGATGCAGCGGCTGCCTTTGCCGGAGTGGGGGCCTAAGGGACGCTACAAACGCCCAGAGACACAGGGGAGCGATAAATGAGGTTCAGCACCGGCAGCGTAGGCTGGCGGCAAGGGCTTCCATCTGGGCAATGCCCGTCTCCTGGGATGTGATAATGGCCTGTAAAATGGGGACCAGCTCCGGGCAGATGTCAGACTGCAGGGTGATGGAGGCCATTTCCACCGCGCCCTTGTGGTGGGGGAGCATTTCCCGCAGGAAGTCACAATCCACCCGCCGGGTGGCCGGGCCCGGCATCCGATCAAACATGGTGCTCATGATGTCATTCATGTGCCGCTGATAGGGCATACCGCCTCCGGCGGATTTTCCAGCCGGGTACAGGAGCAGAGGATGGACTTCATGTTTTCAATGCTTTTGGTCTGCTCCGCAATGATCTGAGACGCAATTTCCCACAGAGTTTCGTTTTGTGTGTGAGGAAGAATGTTTTGGGACATTTCAATGGCGGCCCGGTGGTGGGGGATCATTTGGACGATGAAGTTGTGAGAAATGCTGCAATTCAGTGTGGCCCCGGTCATTCCTGCGATCATCCGGTCCAGGATGCCGCAATAGGCCTGCAGATATTCCCTGGAACCTGAGCTCGATGGACAAAACTTGTGCATATGTGGTCACCTCCATGCCATACTATGCGGATTTGGAGGAAATCGCTTCCTGATGAGGCAACCCCCTGCTGCTTGATTGCAGCAGGCTTTTCCTTTCATAGGCTGCATGCAGATTTATTTTGCTATGCGCCCAGTTTTTTGCTGTTGACTTTGGTCCGAATTCGTATTATAATTAGTACGAATTCGGATTAAGGAGGGCGCGGGATGAACGAAACCTTTGCGGAAATCCGCCGACTGATGCTGGCAACCAATCGAATCGATGGGGCCTATTATCTACTTTCCCGGAAGCTGGGGGTGAAAGAGAATATTCTGGCGCTGCTCTATGCTCTAGATGACGAGGGAGACCCATTCTCAGAAAAAGAATTTGCGAGGATTGGTTGTTCCCAAAGACGACCATCAATACCATCATCCGGGAACTGGTCCAAGCGGGTTATGTAACGCTCTGCCGGGAGGAGAATGGCCGGGAGAAACTCATTGCTTTGACCCAGGCGGGGAAAGACTACGCCAGCAAAATGCTGAAGGGCGTATACCAGGCGGAACAGGCTGCCATGGAAAAGACGCTACAACGATTTTCTCCACAGTTTGTGGATGCCTTGGACTACTTTGCCGATTGCATCTGCCGTGAGTTGGATCATCGGCTGCCAGAATCGAAAAAACAGAAAGGAGTTCCCGACCTGGGAGAGGGCGGGATAGAAGCATGAGAATTCAGCTTTCCGACCATTTTAATTATAAAAAACTGCTGCGTTTTACGCTGCCGTCTATTGTGATGATGATCTTTACGTCGATTTACGGCGTTGTAGACGGCTTCTTTGTTTCCAATTTTGTGGGGAAGACCCCTTCACTGCCGTCAATTTCATTATGCCGTTCCTGATGATTCTGGGCGCAGTGGGCTTTATGTTTGGTACAGGGGCAGCGCTCTCATTGCCAAGACCTTGGGGAGGGGGACCCCGGCCGGGCCAACCGGTTGTTTTCTTTTTTATCTATATATCGGCGGCCTGCGGTGCGGCGCTTGCATTTCTGGGTATCCTTCTCCTCCGGCCGATTGCCTCTTTGTTGGGGGCGAAAGGGGAGATGCTGGAGCATTGTGTGACCTACGGCCGCATTGTGCTGCTGGCGCTCCCGGCCTATACGCTCCAGTTTGAGTTTCAGAGCTTCTTTGTCACGGCGGAAAGGCCGCAGCTGGGCTTGGCTGTGACGGTATTGTCGGGCCTTACCAATATGGTACTAGACGCCTTGCTGGTTGCGGTGTTCCCTCTGGGGCTGCAGGGGCGGCGGCGGCAACGGCCATTGGCCAGTGCGTCGGCGGCATCGTGCCGGTGATTTATTTCTGCCGGCCCAATTCCAGCCTTTTGCGCCTGGGGAAAACAGAGTTTGACGGCAAGGCGCTGCTGAAGGCCTGCACCAACGGCTCGTCGGAGTTTGTAAGCAACATTTCCTCGTCCCTGGTCAGTATGCTTTACAATGTGCAGCTGCTCCGGTACGCTGGGGAGGACGGCGTTGCGGCGTATGGTGTATTGATGTACGTCAATTTGATCTTCCTGGCGGCCTTCATTGGGTACTCGGTAGGCACGGCGCCAGTCATTGGGTATCACTATGGCGCGGGCAACCACAGGGAATTGAAAGGCCTGCTGAAACGAAGTCTGATGCTGGTAGGAATCAGCTCGGTGGCGATGCTGGTGGCTGGAGAAGTCTTGGCAAGGCCCTTGTCTCAGATCTTTGTTGGGTATGACCAGGGACTTATGAATATGACCCTGCGGGGCTTTGCCATTTACTCCTTCTCCTTCCTGTTTGCTGGAATTGGAATTTTTGGCTCCGCTTTTTTCACGGCGTTGAACAACGGGCTGGTTTCCGCTATCATTTCTTTCCTGCGGACCCTGGTGTTCCAAGTGGGGGCGGTGTTGATTCTGCCCCTATTCTGGAAGCTGGACGGCATATGGATGTCCATGGTGGCGGCAGAGCTGCTGGCGACTGTCGTGACGGTTCTGTTTTTGATAAGCAAGCGGAAGCAATACCACTATTAAGAAAGTGCCGTATCAAGCGAGGGGCCCGCTGCAAAATTGCTCTCAATATTTTGGCGCGTTGCGAAATCGCGTTTTTAAAATTACTCCTAATATTTTAGCGGGAGAAGACACAAATTTCTGTGTTTTCTCCCGCTATCGTTCACGTTTAGAACGGGGTCTATTGCAAAAACGCATTTTGCAATAGACCTGTTTTCAACTTTTTAGAAAAGTTTGTGCTGCAAAAGTCACAGCTTGCAACAGGCCCCGCTTGATACCAGCTGATGGGGCAGAGGTTTTGACAGGAAGAGCTCAGCAGGCTGCCCATAGCCTGGTGCATCCAGAAGCAGGCAGCCGCAGTCCCGGTATCCCAAAGTTCGGTAAAATGCTGGGCAGACTCATCCGCCCGGGTGGAGACCAGGACCATCCTATGTCCGGCCCGGACCAGCTCCGACTCCCACAGGGCCATGGCGGCCCGGCCAAAGCCCTGCCGCCGGTGCGCTTCCTTCAGAAGCAGTAGGGTAAGAAAGGGAATGGTTTCCCAAAATAGTTGATACCGCAGGATTCCGACGATACCGCCGTCCGTTTTGATCCAACGGGTCATCTGCCCTGGGCGGCTCTGCAAAAGGCCTCCTCGGATAAATGGGAGTCCAAAGCGCGCCAAAGGGGCCAATCCTGGGTGGGGCTGGTTCAATTTGCAGCAAAGGAGCACCCCTTTTGTAGGATTAGGCCGGGAGCTTATTCCGGCCGGTCCGGGGATGATTTTGGTAGCGTCAAAGAGATCGGCCACCTGCCCAGCTTCCTCGGTGATGCGGGTACCGTTGATGGTGCGGCGGGCCTGGCGAACATAGGTGTTTTCAATCTGAACCCAGCTGGGGACGCTGGAATCCAGAGCGCAGAAGTACCGGAAGCCCCCCTCATAGAGGGTTTGAAATTTTGCACCCTCGTAGCTTGCCAGGTCGCTTCCGTTGGCATAAAAGAGAATGCTCACCGGACCCAAAACGGGTTCCAGCGTCTCCTTCCACTGCTTCACATCCTGGGCAACCTCCTCCTCGGGAGGCTTCGCGTAGCCAATGCCATCATAGGTGAAGCTGGCGAACTCATAGCCAGTATTCAGCAGGCACAGAGCCACCCTTCCTGGCGGACGCTTGCCTGTCTCATCGGTGAGGTCGTAGCCCAGGGGGCTGGGATCCCGGAGATCCCCAGGATAGCCCCCTGGGCTCCCCGGTAGGAGAAGTCTGGATGCTGGGTCAGAAAGGTCTCCAGGATGGAGACTAAATCTGCCTGTGGTGGCCTTACCTTCTGCGTCCACGTACTCACAGGCAATCTGCCCACCGGAGGCCACCACCAGCCGCCGTGCGAAGCCGTCGCCGGCCAGGCCCGTTGTGTAATGGGCCGGGACCAGGGAGAATCAGGGGCTTCTTCCCCTCAGGCAGTAGAATTTGACCGGGCTGATAGGTCCCGGTGTTGTCGGGGGCGGCCATATCCTCCATGGATACCAGCACATAGCCGCCAGCATAGAGCTGCTCCAGGACGGCGGTGAATTCGGAGACCGTCAGAGAATTTCGGGCGTAGTAGTCGGCGTTGTCATCTCCGTCAAAGGCCCGGGCCGTATCGGCGATCAGGGGTTGGAAGGAGATCAGGGGATCTTTCCCACATCCGGCCAGACGGTGAGAGCCGATTTGGCAGCGGTGTAGTCGGTGACGGCCTTCTCCACCTGGGCATCTGGATTGGTGCAGGTGCCCAAAAGCGTGAGGGCCCCGTCATAGTCGTACTGCGCCGCCAGTATGGCAGCCTGGTCCAGCAGTGCCTGATTTTCTCCTTCGGTCGGCAAGGTCTGGCTCTCTGAGGAGTTGGATTCCTGGGGCGCCGGGGTTCGGCTGACCAGCTTGACAAGGCCGATGATGAGGGCAACCACCACAGCCAGACCAACCAAAACCAGGATCAGGGGGAGATAGGCCTCTTTAAACTTCTGCCAAGGCGTCTTCTTCCGGCGCTTCCGGCGCACAGGGGGCCGGTCGTAAGATACCTGGGGATTGCTTTCGTTTTGACTCATAAATTCCTCCCGCCTTTCCGTTCCCGTGTTTACCTACATAATATCGAATTACAGCGGATTTTGCAATGGAAAACCAAAAAATTTGTAGAAATTTTACAGCTTTTTTTTGGGAGCGGAGGGAGGGGGGCAATGTCATCAACTTAAGCAATGCCGTTTTAGACGCACTGGTGCGCCCTGCGTACCCTCGGGGGAAGCCGGGGGCGTTCCTGCCCGGTGCGGGGTTACAGCCCTTAAGTTAATGACGTGATGTTGGAGGAGCTACAGGCCCGGCCAGTTGCCGGGCTTGGTCCAGAAGGGACAACAAGGTGGGAATCTGACCTTCAAACTCTACGCCATACCAACTGGCATCCGGGTTGACGGCGGTGGCGGAAATAGAGGCGGAGACGAACCGGGGGCAATCCGGGCCGCCTGTTCCAGGGTCAGTCCATTCATAAGACCACCCACACAGGCTGAGGCGAAGAGGTCGCCGGTTCCGTGGTAGGATTGGGGCAGACAGGGGCAGCCCGTAGGAAAAAGCTGCGTCCTGTCTGATCCAGGCCCAGGACGCCCACCTCGCCAGGTCGGACTTCCGCACCGGTCAGAAGCACTTGGCGGCAGCCCAGGTCCAGCAATTTTTCAGTAAATCCTCCATATACTGTGGGCAGGGGCGGGATCATAGGGGTGCCGGTGAGAAGGCAGGCCTCTGTGAGATTTGGGACCAGGATATCAGCCTGGGCGCAAACCCGAGCCATGGCCTGGGGAAATCCGGCCGAGGGCGGCATAGAGCTTACCCCCGTCTGCCATAGCCGGGTCCACAAAATGAGGCCGTCCGGCGTTCGGAAGTCCTGGAAAAATTCTATCACCCGGTCGCATTGGTCTGGAGAGGCCAGATAGCCGGTATAAATGGCGTCAAAGTGGATACTCTGAGCCTTCCAGTGACGGCAATAGGGATCTGGTCCGTCAGATCCAGACAGGTAAAGTCCGGAAACATGGTGTGTGTGGACAGTACAGCTGTGGGCAGGGCCACGCATTCCACCCCCCATGGCGGAGATCACCGGCAGGGCCACGGTGACGGAGCAGCGGCCCAGGCAGGAAATGTCCTGCAGGGTTACAATTCGTTTCATAGGCAAAAACCTCCTTTTAAAAGGATACTCCATGCCGTACACAATGGCAATTGCCAGAACCGGAATGAAAAGCAGGGCCAGGGAAAATGCAGGATTGAAGTCCTAAAAAATTCAAAAATGTGCACAAGAGAAAAACAATTGACCGTGGCAATTTCGTTCTGGAGCCAGACCTGGAAATGAGACTGGAGGAACAAGGGAAAACCGGACAGAAATTGAGAGGAATTCGCCAAAAGCGCCAAAAGAAACGGGCTGTATTTCGAAAAATGTTGTGAATTTGACGAGGAAAATATTCGGTTTCTTTGTCCGCCTCGGAAAGATTGTTGAGAATGCTCAAAAATGGGGGCGACATGCAGAAAGTTTTATCAAAACAGACAGTTCTTCGAGATTTGCCAAAAAATTGCAAAATAAAGTTGATTTTTGCCTGACAATGTGGTATGGTACAGTAAAACCGTTGGAAAGCGAAATTTTGCCATTTGGGCGTGACTCGCGGACAGAAAGGCCTTTGACTGCAAAAATTTCCGGTTATTTATTCGCAAAGATGCATAAAATATAAAATTTTTGCGAAAAACCCGCTGCCATATGGAGAAACCGACAAAATGGATACAACCGCTGGAAAATGCAAGATTGTGCTTGCTTTTTTCGGACTGGGCAGTATACTTTGTTATATGTTAATATTTTGTTGCCGTACGCGCGGCACAAAATATTATAAGCGGCTGGAATGTCAGCCAAAATTTTAAAGGAGGAAAAGAAATGAAAAGCTGTTAGCTCTGCTGCTGGCTGCGGTCATGGTCCTGTCCCTGGCTGCTTGCGGCGGCACCAACACAGACCCCACCGAGGCGCCCACTGACGGTGCCACCGAGCCCACTGAGGCTCCTACGGAGACTCCTACCGATGCCCCCACCACGCCTGTGGCTCGGGAGAACAAGCTGATCTTTGGTACGAATACCGATGTAACCGGTGACTGACCAACGGCATCGTTACCAATGGCGCTTCCGACATGATGATCTCCTCGATGATCAACGATTACGGCACCCTGGTTACGAATCAGGAAGGTAACTATGTGGAGAACAAGACGGTGCTGAAGAGCTGGGAACGGAAGGATAATGAAGACGGTTCCGCTACCTACACCATCTCCATCAATGAAGGCCTGGTCTACAACAATGGCGAGCCCATCACCATTAAGGACTATGCTTTCAAGCTGCTGCTGTTGGCATCCCCTGCCGGTGGCGGTATGCAGTTTACCGACGGTACCTCCACCACCGTGGTGGGCGGCGAGGATTACCGCGCTGTTACGACCGATGTGCTGCCTGGCGTGAAGATGGTTGATGAGTACACCATGGAGCTGTCCATTGTGCCTGATTACGCTCAGTACTACTACGCTGACACCTACGCTGGCATCACTCCCTGGAACATCGCCTACTGGATTGGCGAGGGCTATGATGTGGCTGACGATGGTGAAGGCTGCTACTTTACCAAGGACGGCGAGAAGGTCAAGGTCACTGGCGCCGATGTAGAGGAGCATTTCAAGAAGGCCATGTCCGCCGGTTCTGACGTTGTCTCTGCTGGCCCCTACAACCTGACGAAGTTTGACGCCGCCACCGGTCAGGCCACCCTGGACATCAACCCCAACTATGCTGGTAACTTCGAAGGCCAGAAGCCTTCCATTCAGACAGTTGTTATCACCAAGACCGAGGCGAGCACCTGGGCCGATGCTTTGAAGACTGGTGAGATCAATGTACGAAGGCATCGCCGACGGCAACGAAGTCAATACTCTGATGGACTATGATTGATGCCGGTGCCGAGCTGACATACGTACAGTATGACCGCGCTGGCTACGGCAAGCTGCAGTTCTTCTGCGACGTTACTCCCACCCAGTTCGTGGAAGTCCGTCAGGCCATTGCCATGCTGCTGGACCGCGCCAGCTTCACTGACACCTTCTGCGCTGGCTGGGGCTCCGTTGTGAACGGACCTTATTCCTCTGCCATGTGGCAGTATCAGGAGTCTAAGGACGTCCTGGCTGACAATCTGAATTCCTACGCGTTCGACGTGGACGCTGCCAATAAGCTGCTGGACGAAGGCGGCTGGACCATGAACGAGAAGGGCGAGGCCTGGACCGGCGAAGGTCTGCGTCATAAGGAAGTGACCGCAGAGCAGGCGGAGAACATGGACGAGTGCATTGAGCTGTCCGATGGCCGCATCCTGATGCCTTGGATCATCAAGTGGTGCTCCTCCGAGAAGAACAACGTTTCCGACCTGCTGGCGACCATGCTGGCTAACTCCGACAACGTGAAGAACTCCGGCATGTCTATTGTGCAGGACACTGTGGACTGGGATACCCCTGCTGAACGCCATCTACCGGAAGGATGCCGATGGCAACGCTGCTGCTCCCTACTACTCCATGACCAACCTGGCCACCAACCTGACCTCCACTATTTACGACTACTCCTTCAGCTGGACCGATGATCCTGCGAAGGTTGCTCAGGGCTACAACACCACTTTACCTGTATGACATGGGTGAGGGTGGCTTGGATGAGCTGTCCATGGACATGGTTTATAAGACCGCTGCTGGTGATGACGCAACGTATCTGGACTACTGGCAGAAGTACATCATCCGCTGGAACGAGATGCTCCCCCAGCTGCCTCTGTACCCAACATTCTGGTAACTGGTTACCCCACCTGGGTGGAGAACTATGAGGAGAATGCCTATTGGGATTTTTGCTCACGCTGTGTTGTATGCTTCCATTCCTAGTGCACAGTGATCCCAGTATGAGTGGCATTTAATCCCTGCGTTTTATGGGGACGGGCGCCTGTCCGTCCCCATTTTCATACCACAGGTTTGCTGGCAGGCAGGTCTGAGAGAACCTTGCGGTATGAGCCGCATCGCAGAGAAATACTAGGGGAACAACTCACTTTGGCTTCGTTTGAGTTGAAGAGACCCCGGAAATGGATGGTGTTTGTTTTGACAAAATATGTTTTGAAACGACTGGCGTACATCGTGGTGGTCTTCTTCATCGTTTCCTTCTTGATGTACTGCCTGTTCAGCCTGATTCCGTCAGATCCTGCTCGGACCCGGTTGGAGCCTATGAAACAAAAAGCTGAAGCCCGAGGTATACGAGCAGATGTACCAAGAGCTCCGAGATAAAATGGGTTTGATGACCCCATTGTTCTGCGTTACCTGCGTTGGATGGGCCTTGCCCCAGATAAGGAAAGCGGCGAGGTAAATGGTTTGCTGGAGGGATATTTTGGCTATTCCCCAGATGCGTCAAAGGATGCCATTGACGTCATCAAAACGCCAATGGGAAATACAATTTTCTTCAACCTGATGACTACGATCTTTACCCTGCTGATTACGATACCACTTGGCATCTGGTGCGCGGTTCATAAAAACAGTAAATTTGAACAAGGTATTCAGGCTATCACCATCATGGGTTACAGCGTTCCGCAGTATATCATTGCGCTAATTTTTGTTTTCGTCTTTGCGGTGCTGCTGCGTTGGTTCCCCAGTTAATGGCTCTGCAACGCCAGGCGCCAATTACACAGGAATGCGTGAAATTACAGACCGGCTGTATTATATGGCCCTGCCTATTATCGTCAGCGTGTTCAGTGCTTTGGGCAGCATGAGCCGTTATGTCCGTGCTTCCATGATTGACGCACTTAGCATGGACTGTGTCCGGACTGCCCGGGCCAAAGGTGTGCGGGAGCGGTGGTTATTTATTCCCATGCCTGGCGGAATGCATTGCTGCCTGTCATTACCTCCATTATTGGTTGGTTCCTGTCGATTTTCTCCGGCTCCCTGATTTTGGAGAATGTGTTCTCCTTAAATGGTATGGGCAAGCTGTATATTGAGGCTTTGAATGCCAAAGATGCAGAGCTCTGCCTAGCCATTCAGATGTTCTATACGATTGTTGCCCTGGTGGGCAATCTGATTACGGACTTGGCATATGGCATTGTGGATCCGCGAGTCCGTGTGAATAAGTAAAAGGAGGCGCTGAACGTGGCTAAAAATAAGAAAAGTAGTACAATTGGCAGCGCACTCCGCCGTATGTTTGGCATGCAGAAAAAGCAGCTGAGCTTCCAGGAGGAGGAGGCGCTCCAAAGCCCTGGCCGTGTAATTGCCAGAAACTTCTTTCACCGGCCCACTGCCGTGTTTGGTGTGGTGGTGTTTCTCGCAATTTTCCTGTTTGTTATGATTGGACCTATCTTTATGCCCATTAATTTGGGATATTCAGATGCGTCTCTGGCTAACATTTCTCCTGGCTATTTCATGATGGACGTCCCCTCAACTGATTTCTGAGGGCATCCATGACATCATTGCTGGTCCTACCTATGGTCTGGGCCTCAGCGAGAATGGTAAGCTTTATTCTTGGGGTTACACCGGATCAGTGATGTCATTAACATGAAGGACATTCCCGCAGAGCTCACTGATGGCAGCGTGAATATTGAATTTCTTGCAGCTGGCAGTGACCATGCGGTCGCAATTGATGAAGACAACAACTTTTACTTCTGGGGCAATGACCGCCTGCGTCAGGCTCAGTACGAGAGCAACTCCGAGCTGAATGCTGCTCTGCGCAGAGGTACGCTGCAGGTGAAACAGCTGGAGGCTGGCAACCAGTTTAGTATCATTTTGGACACGGAAGGCAATGTATACCTCTGGGGGTAATTCCTCTGGCAACGAGCTGGAATGCCGGGACAAGGAACGGGTTGCCGAAGGCGAAGACAAGGAGCCTCGGCAGTACCAGGGCAACATTGAGAAAGTTGCCGTTACGGATCATGCCTACATTGCCCTTTTGAAGGACGGCACCGTAGCCTATACCGGCTTGAAAAAGGACAATGCCCTCATTACAAACCTGCCCACTGAGTTGACCGACGGTTCCGTGCGCGTGGTGGACATCGCCGGCTCCAGCCAAAATGTGGCGGCAGTTGACGAGACTGGTAAGGTTTGGGTTTGGGGTGTTGCGACCCACGGCGAAAAGTCCGTGCCTGAGATGGCCTCAAGCCTGTGAAGATTTACGGAGGACGGTATCATTACACAGTGCTTCTGGAAGACGGTGACGTGATTTCCTGGGGCGATGATATGTATGGTCAGGCTTCTGTTCCCAGCGCAGTGGAAAACGCTGAAATTGCTGCGATTTATTCCGGCGGCAATCAGAACTACGCCGTGACAACGGATGGAAAGGTCTTGACGTGGGGCCTGAAGGGCTTCCTTTGCGGCACCGATGATTTGGGCCGTGATGTGCTGGCACGTATTGTAAACGGCGGTAAGATGACCATGACGGTTGGCGCCATTGCGGTTATCATTTCTACCATCATTGGTTTGATTTTGGGCGGCATTGCCGGTTACTTTGGCGGTAAGGTTGACATGGCTTTGAGCCGTGTGGCCGAGGTCATTGGCGGTCTTCCGTTCCTTCCATTTGCCTTAATTCTCTCAGCTATTATTCCAAGAGATATTACGGTGCTGCAGAGAATGTACATCATTATGTGCGTCCTGGGTGTTTTGAGCTGGGTGCCCGATTTCCGTCTGGTTCGTGCCCAGATTCTCAGTCAGCGGGAGCAGGAATATGTCACAGCGGCAAAGGCCTTGGGCGTGGGAGAGGGACACATCCTACGCAAACACATCATTCCCAATGTGATGAGCGTTTTTGCTGGTGTCCATTACGTTGAATTTTGCCACCTGCATGTTAACGGAATCCACGCTGTCCTATTTGGGTTTCGGCATTCCGCTTCCCACGCCTACCTGGGGCAATATGCTCAATAGCTGCAATAACTCCATTGTGATTCAGCAGTATTGGTGGCGTTGGGTGTTCCCCGCTGCAATCTTTGGCTTGTGCACCATCTGTATTAACCTGGTCGGTGACGGCCTGCGGGATGCCATGGACCCCAAGAGCAATGGACGCTAAGGGAGGAAGAGACGATGGCATTACTTGAAACAAAAATCTTCACACCTATTTTAAAACCCGTCGGGGCATTGTGAAAGCGGTGAACGGTGTTTCCTACGCCATTGAGCCGGGCAAAACGCTGGGTGTGGTAGGTGAGTCCGGCTCTGGTAAATCCGTTTCCGCCATGAGTATTTTGCGACTGCTGGACGGAAACGGCTATGTGATTCCGGTGAGATCCTCTTTGACGGGAAGGACTTAACCAAGATTCCCATGAGTGAGATGTACCACATCCGTGGCAATCAGATCTCCGTGATTTTCCAAGAGCCTATGACGGCTCTGAACCCGGTGTTTTCGGTGGAGCGGCAGCTTTCGGAGCCCTTCATCATCCACCGTCACATGAGCAAGAAGCAGGCTGCTGAGGCGGCTGTGAAGATGCTGGCGGATGTGAAGATCCCCAACCCGGAGGTTGTGGTGAAGCAGTATCCCCATCAGCTTTCCGGCGGTATGCGCCAGCGTGTGATGATTGCCATGGCCCTGGCTTGTGAACCCAAGCTCCTCATTGCCGACGAGCCCACTACGGCTCTGGATGTGACCATTCAGGCGCAGATTTTGCACCTGATGAACAATCTTAAGGAAGAGCACGGCACGGCTATTATGTTTATCACCCATGACCTAGGCGTCATCAACCAGATGGCGGATGATGTAGCAGTGATGTACTGTGGCCAAGTTGTGGAGCATGTGCCTGCACGGGTCCTGTTCTCGAAGAGTGCAAGTACTCTCATCCCTATACCGAAGGCCTGATGGCGTCGGTTCCCCGCCTGGATACGAAAAGCCGACCGGCTGGATGCCATTCCCGGCGCAGTGCCCCATCCCCTGGACCTGCCCAAGGGCTGCAAGTTTGCGCCTCGGTGCAAATATTGCACCAAGCGGTGCATGGAGGAGGAGCCCGAGCTGTTGAAGGTAGGGGAAAATCAGGAAGTTCGGTGCTTCTATCCGGAGAAGGAGGCGCGCCATGCAAAATAAAAGAAGAGCGCAAGGTTTTGCTCCAGATTTCCAATCTGAAGCAATACTTCCCTGTGGGGAAGAAGGGGCATGTTTGTTAAGGCCAACGACGGCATCTCCATTGATATTTACGAAGGCGAGACCTTCGGCCTGGTTGGTGAGTCTGGCTGCCGGAAAGTCCACGTTGGGCCGGTCTATCCTCCAGTTGTATAAGCAAACCGATGGCCGCACCATGTACTTTTTGGCCGCTCCATTGATGAGCTTGCGCCCCAGTATGTGTACAACACCTTCCGCAACCTGGGAGCCCGGAAGGAGCATATGTTGCCACCCGGAAGAAATACGAGGAATTCCAGGCGGAATACGACAAGCTCCCGAGCAGGAGCAATATCTGAAGCACGCCGAACTCACCAAACTCCGCAAGGAAGCCAACGATGCTATGCTGGATGTGGCAACGCTGGTGGGTGGCCTCATTGTTGCCAAGGATATGAAGCCTGTGGGATATTTACATGGAGGAGTTCAGATTTCCAAGGGAGCTCCGCAAAGCGGAAGATGCCCGCATGGAGCTTCAGCTGGATTGGATGACGCCGATTTTGCCCTGAAAAAGGCTAAGGAGGCTGGGAAGTCCACTACGTCTGCCGAGTCCTCCCTGAAAAAGGCTAAAGGCTAAAATGGCCCAGTGTGAAAAAGAGATTGCTGAAATTCACAGCCGGATTCAGTCGGTCCATACCCGGATTGAGAAGATGCGCAAGGAGCACCAAAATGATCCGGACTATGCTACCTATGAGGCTTATCACAGCGATGGCATCGATCTGGCTCGCCTGACCTATTCTGAGATGCGCCGCTTGCGCAGTGACCTGCAGCTCATTTTCCAGGATCCCTATTCCTCCCTGAACTCTAGAATGACCGTGGGTCAGATCATTGGCGAGGCATGATAGCCCACAAGTACTTCCGCCAAGAATGACGACCGGATGAAGGAAGATCATCCGAGTCATGGAGGAATGTTCTGGCGCCTTATTTCCTCCATCGCTATCCCCATCAGTTCTCAGGTGGCCAGCGGCAGCGCATTGTGCCCGCTCTCTGGCTCTGCGGCCTAAATTTGTGGTCTGTGATGAGGCCGTTTCCGCTTTGGACGTGTCCATCCAGGCCCAGGTGATTAACCTCCTGCTGGAACTGAAGGAGAAGCAGCATCTCACCTATATGTTCATCACCCATGACCTGTCTGTCGTCAAGTATATTTCCGACCGCATTGGTGTCATGTACCTGGGCAACATGGTGGAGCTGGCTCCTGCTGATGATATCTTCAAGCATCCTCTGCACCCTTACACAGAGGCGCTGCTCAACGCCATTCCCACCACCGATGAAGATGCAGCCAAGAAGCCCGAGGTGCTGGAAGGCGATATCCCCAGCCCTGTGAATCCGCCTAAGGGCTGCAAGTTCCACACCGTTGCAAGTACTGCACTGAAATCTGCACCCACGTGGTGCCAGAGATGGGAAGTCCGGCCCAACCACTTTGTGGCCTGCCATCACATTCTGGAAAAAGGCTCCAGTGAGGGCTGAGCATGCTGCTGCAGCGAAAGTAGACCGGGCCATGAAGTGGTCCCGGGAGCGCAGTCTTCGCGCCGAGGGAATTGACCCAGAGGAAGAGGGAGCTGAAAGCTGAGCTTAAAAGCACAGCGGGAAGAAAGATTCAGCCCCGTCTATGGAGGAATTGATCGCGGAGGAGAAACAAAAGGAACTGGAGCGTCTGGAAAAGGGTGACGTCAAGGCCATGATTTTGGCTGCCATGATCACCATTTTCCCCATCTGCCTGGGCCTTATTCTCCTGATCTGCCTGATCGCCTATTTCTTCATGGCCCGTTTATGCGCAATATTTCCTGATAATTTTGTCCCCCCTGAACGCGAAGGCTTGCGTTCAGGGGGTAACATTTTGTGGAAAGACTCATGTTGTCTTGAGACGCCGGAAAAGCGCTTACCTGCTTTCTGCGGGGACATTCAGCAATTGCTGGGTTCAGATTCTCCAGCTCTTTGAGCCACAGCCCGGCCGCGGCGTCGGAGGGCATGCGCCAGTCGCCTCGATGGGAGAGGGGTGACGGAACCCACCTTGGGCCCGTCTGGTGGCAGCTGCGTTTGAACTGCTGTTGGAAAAACGGCGGTAGAAGCTTTGAAGCCACCGCAGAATTTCTTCGTTGGGGTATCTTCCCCGGAAGGCCAGCCTCGCTAGGCGGTAGACCTTCCCGGGTGCATACCCGCACCGGACGACCTGGTATAGAAAGAAATCGTGCAGCTCATAGGGGCCAACCAGATCCTCGGTTTTTTTGGGAAATTTCTCCGTCTGTGGGAGGCAGCAGCTCAGGAGAAACCGGTGTGGCCAGAATGTCCCGCAGGACGTTGGACAAGGCTGTATCGGACTGGGCGGCCACATAATCCACAATGTGCCGCACCAAGGTTTTGGGCACACCGGCATTCACAGCGTACATACTCATGTGGTCCCCGTTGTAGGTTGCCCAGCCAAGAGCCAGCTCGCTTAGGTCCCCGGTGCCAATCACCAGCCCCCCAGCCGGTTAGCCAGGTCCATCAGGACCTGGGTCCGCTCCCGGCCTGACCGTTCTCATAGGTGACGGACCGGTCATCGGGGGGCAGGCCAATGTCAGAAAAATGTTGAGCCACAGACTGACCAATGGGAATCTCCCGGAAGGTTACGCCAAGGGCCAAGGCCATGTTTTCTGCATTGGACCGGGTCCGGCTGGTGGTGCCATAGCAGGGCATGGTGACAGCTATGAGACGCTTCCGGTCCCATTCCAGCCGGTCTGCCGCCCGAGCCATTACCAGCAGGGCCAGGGGTGGAATCCAGTCCCCCGGATAGTCCCACCACCGCTGTCCTGGCTTGGGTGTGATCCAGCCGCTTGGCCAGACCAGCGGCTTGGATGGAGAGGAATTTCTTCACAACGGCTCTGCCGCCCGATTGAGTCGGCAGGAACAAAGGGGTGTGGGTCTATGGTCCGGGTTAAGAGGGTTGGCTCCAATGGAAAATCCAAAGGTAGCTCCAGCAGTCGCCCCGGCCTGGAGGCGCAGTAGGTACTTTGCCGTGTCCGCTCTGTGATCAGATGTCGCACATCGACTTCCGACACCAGAAAATCCGGATCCATGGTTGCCGACTCTGCCAAAAATGATGCCGTTCTCCGCAATCAGGTTGTGACCGGCATACACCAGGTCTTGGGTGGACTCCTGGCAGCAGGCGCAGGCGTAGAGATACCCACATCAGCCGGGCAGATTGGCTGGCCACCAGATCCCGGCGATAGGTTCCTTTCCCGATCACAGCCGGAGAGGCGGAGAGATTGACGATGATGGTGGCTCCTGCCAATGCCAGGTCTTGCGAGGGCTGGCGGGGAGCCCAGAGGTCTTCACAGATCTCGCATCCTACAGACAGCTCCGGCAGCTCTCCATGGGTAAAGAGCACGTTCTTGCCAAAGGGCACATCCCGTCCCTGACTCAGAAAGCCGCTGACCCAGCCAAAGCCTTCCGGGGCTGGGGCAAAAGTACCGGGACTCATAGAACTCACTGTAATTGGGGATGTGTGTCTTGGGGATGATTGCCTGAACCTCCCCATCGTACAAGGCTGCTGCGCAATTATACAGCCGTCCGTTCCAGGCAAAGGGCAACCCCACAAATACCAGCACGCCGGCGCCGGCCGTGGTCTCGCCAGTTGGGCCAAACCGGCCAGCGCGCCCTGCCGCAGGGCCCTCCTGCCCAAAAGGTCGTGACAGGTATACCCTGTGAGGCACAGCTCCGGCAGGGCCAAAATCCTCAATGCCCAGACGCTTGGCCTGCGACACGGCTGCCGCATTGCTGGGCATTGTATCCACAGTCGGCTACCCGGAGGGGTACCGATGCAGCGGCTACTTTAATAAATCCATCCTTCATTTGCATTCCCTCACAATATGGCCGCCAAGGCGGCAAATCAAGTGGCGTTACTCCAGCTGATCCAGGTTCAGGCTAAAGGCCGGGAGAAACTCCCGAAAAAGTAGTCCAGCTCCGGCCGGCCCATAGCCTCCATGGCCTGCATGGTTTGCCTGGCCGCAGATTCGAATTCCTGGTTTCCGGCCTTCAGCTCTTCCACACACTTGATGTAGGCTGACAGCTTATCCGCTGCCTTGACAATGGGCAGGGTTTCCGGGTCATCCTCCTGAATCAGGTGCTCGTAGCTGGGCTGGAGAGCCTCCGGCAGCATGGACAGGAGCTTATCTCCACTGACCCTCTCCACCTGCTTGTAGGCTTTCTTGATCTCCGGGTTGAAATATTTGACCGGAGTGGGCAGATCCCCGGTCAAAATTTCCGAGGCGTCATGGTACAGCCCGCCGCAGCGCACCGGTCTGGGTCCGGACCAGGTAGACCCAGGATGTCCCGGCGGATGAGAGCCAGCCCATGGGCCAGTACGGCGGCCATGTGGCTGTGCTCCTGGACATTTTCTGAGAAGCTGTTGCGCATCAGCCCCCATCGGGTGATGTAACGCATCCGGGATATGAGCGCGTAAAACTCATTGGCCATGACGTAGCTCCTCCAGCGCTGCCGGAATATCCCGTGGGGTCCGGCAAAGGTGACGGCCCCGGCGGCCAGTAGCTCTTCTTCATTCCGGTAGCCCCAGCAGGCGGAGATGCAGGGAATCCCGGCAGCCCGGGCAGTTGCCACGTCTACTTCGGAATCGCCGATATAAATGGCCCGCTCCAGGGGGGGTCTCCAACTGCTCCAGGGCCCGCAGCACCATGTCCGGGGCAGGCTTCCGGGGCAGGTCCGGCCCCTCTCCCAGGGCCAGGTCGAAGGTGGGGGGAAATAGGTTTTCCAGAGGGCCTTGGTGGCATTGTCCGGCTTGTTGGAGACAATGGCCAGACGCCACCCCCTGCCGCCTGCAGCGCAGTGGCGGTGTCCAGAATGCCCGCATATGGACGGGTGGTTTCGTTACAGTGCTGGGGATAGTATGCCCGGTAATAGGCCATGATCTCCTGAAAATTTTCCGGCTCTCCCCCAACAGCCCGGCGCATTTGCTGAATGGCGCCGTTGCCCACAAAGGTGCGAACCTCCTCCAGACTTCGCTCCGCCAGGCCGAAGGCCCGCAGCGTGGCGTTGGTGGCGTTGGTGAGGTCCTGCAGGGTATACAAAAGGGTCCCATCCAGGTCCCATAAAATGGCTTTGTTCATTGGATTGTCCTCCGTTTTCTGGGTTACAGTACCTGGAGGATGTAGCCCTTCAGGTACCAGGCGTTCTCTGCTGCCAAGTCTGCCGGATGGTCCCGGCTTTGCATCATAGGCTCCAGGAGCCGGACCGGACGGCCCACGTCTCCGGCTGCCTCTTGCAGCATTTGGAGGAACAGGCGGGGTCATAAATTGGCTACAGGACCAGGTGGCCAGGGTATCCGCCAGGGGCGGACCAGGCGGATACACCGCAGGTTCAGCTCTTTATACCCCGGTAGGCCTGGAGGGCCCTTGCTGGCAAAGGCCGGTGGGTCGCAAATGACCAGGTCATACTGCCGTCCTGCCTCGCTATATTCTTTCACCAGGTCGAAGACATTGGCGCAGATGGTAGTAATCGTCTCCGCCACGCCGTTGCAGGCAGCGTTTCGGGACAGCATGTCCAGTGCCTCCAGGACATCATCCACCTTCCACAGATGCGGCCCCATACAGGGCAGCATGGATGGAAAAACCGCCAGGAGCAATACG
>VOFB01002009.1_pt1 | contig 21488 bp, 36 predicted proteins | sample 5384141 | NCBI WGS metagenome assembly VOFB01 (sample SAMN12384721, study PRJNA508395) | human gut metagenome | isolation source: healthy gut A | host: Homo sapiens | reverse complement strand
GGAGGGCGTGGCGGTGGACGGCGTGACCGTCGCGAAAAAGCATGGGCTTTGATCCCGCGCAGGTCTTTAAGACGCTGGTGGCGCGGGGCGCGAGCAGGCAATACTATGTGTTCGACGTGCCCGTGGCGGAGAGCCTTGACCTCAAGCGGAAAAAGCTCCGCGTTTGACTCGCCGACAGGGCGGTGGGCACTGGTGACGGAGATCTACGACGGCCTATCTGACGCCTTCCGCGCTCTGGGCGCGGGTCTACGACTATCGCCGCACTGCCCGAACTGCGGAAAAGAGATCAAGCAGCAGACCATCGACCAGATCGTGGATCAGGTGATGGCGCTGGGCGAGGAAAACGCGCATTCAGGTGATGGCGCCGGTCATCCGCGGCAAAAAGGGCGAGCACGTTGTGTTCGAGAACGCCCGTAAGCAGGGCTATGTCCGCGTGCGCGTGGACGGCGAGATTCACGACCTGTCCGAAGAATTTAAGCTGGCAAAGACGAAAAGCACAACATCGAGATCGTTGTTGACCGTGTTGTCATCCGTCCGACGCCCGCGGACGCATTACGGATTCGGTGGAAACCGCCTCGGCGCTGTCCGGCGGTCTGGTGATTGCGGATGTTATCGGCGGGAACCGCTCACGTTCTCGCAGAACTATGCCTGCGAGGACTGCGGCGTGTCCATCGAGGAGCTGACGCCGCGGATGTTCTCGTTCAACAACCCGTATGGCGCGTGCCCAGTGTGCACCGGTCTGGGCATCCAGAAGGCGTTGACCCGACCGCGTCATTCCGAACCGCCATCTTTCCATCAAGCAGGGGCGCTATCCATGCCTCCGGCTGGGGAACGCCGACACGGGCAGCATCGCGGCGATGTACTACAACGCGCTCGGCAAAAAGTATCATTTACGCTGGAAACGCCCATCGAGGAGTTCTCCGAGCAGGCACTCGACGAGCTGCTGTACGGCACCGGAGATGAGCCGCTCGAGCTGTCGGTCAGCCGCATCGGGCGGCGTGATGCGCCAGCCGTTCGAGGGCATCATCCCAACCTTGAACGCCGCTACCGCGAGACCAACAGCGAGTGGTCGCGCGGCGAGATTGAAGAAGTGATGAGCGAAAGTCCGCTGTCCGGCGTGCCACGGCCGCCGTCTGCGCCCGGAGGTCGCTGGCGGTGACGGTCGGCGGCATGGACATCGACGCGTTCACGGAAAAAGAGCGGTCGTCAGGCGATGGAGTTCCTCCACACGCCTCAAGCTGACCGAAATGCAGCACAAGATCGGTGACAGAGTTTCAAGGAGATCAAAAACCGTCTCGGCTTTTTGCAGTCGGTCGGTCTGGACTATCTGACGCTCTCGCGCGCGAGCGCAACGCTCTCCGGCGGCGAGAGCCAGCGCATCCGGCTGGCAACGCAGATCGGCTCATCGCTGATGGGTGTGCTGTATATCCTCGACGAGCCGTCCATCGGACTGCACCAGCGCGACAACGACAAGCTGCTCGCGACGCTCAAGCGTCTGCGCGACCTCGGCAATACGCTGATCGTGGTCGAGCACGACGAGGATACGATGCGCGCGGCGGACTATATCGTGGACATCGGCCCGGGGGCGGGCGTCCATGGCGGGGAGCGTCGTCGCGGCGGGCACGCCGGCGGAGGTCATGGCGAACGAAGCGAGCCTGACCGGTCAGTATCTGAGCGGGAAAAAGAAGATCGAAACGCCGAAAACGCGGCGCGCGGGGCAACGGTAAAGCTTCCTCACCGTGCGCGGGGCGCACGGAAAATAACCTCAAGAACATCGACGTGAGTGTTCCGCTCGGGACGTTTACCTGCGTGACAGGCGTCTCCGGCAGCGGCAAAAGCTCGCTCGTCAACGAGATCATCTACAAAAAGCTGGGCGCGGACCTCAACCGCATGAAGGCGCACGCGGGAAAGCACCGCGCCATCGAGGGCGAGGAGAATCTGGACAAGGTCATCTGCATCGACCAGAGCCCCATTGGGCGGACGCCCCGCTCGAATCCCGCGACATATACTGGCCTCTTCAATGACATCCGCGACCTGTTCGCCGCCACGGCGGACGCGAAGGCGCGCGGCTACGGCCCGGGGCGCTTCAGCTTCAACGTCCGGGGCGGACGCTGCGAGGCCTGCGGCGGCGACGGCCAGCTGAAGATCGAAATGCACTTCCTGCCGGATATTTACGTCCCCTGCGAGGTCTGCAAGGGAAAGCGCTACAACCGGGAGACGCTGGAGGTCCGATACAAGGGCAGGAGCATCGCCGATGTGCTGGAGATGACCGTGGATGAGGCGCTGGACTTCTTCCGCGACCTGCCGAAGCTCGAACAAGCTCGAACGCTGCGCGACGTGGGACTGGGTTACATCAAGCTGGGACAATCCTCCTCGACGCTCTCGGGCGGCGAGTCGCAGCGCGTGAAGCTCGCGACCGAGCTATCGAAGCGCGCGACGGTACGCACCGTCTATATCCTCGACGAGCCGACCACCGGCCTGCACACGGACGATGTGCGAAAGCTCTTAGAGGTCTTGCAGAAGCTGACCGACGCGGGCAACACGGTGCTCGTCATCGAGCACAATCTGGACGTCATCAAATCGGCGGACTATCTGATCGACCTCGGCCCCGAGGGCGGCAGCGGCGGCGGCACGCTCGTCGCCTGCGGCACGCCGGAGGAGGTCGCGGCGTGTGAGGCGTCCTACACGGGACAGTATTTGAAGAAGGTTTTATAAGCAGTTTCGCACCCTTTTCGGCGGTTTTTCATAAGCTGGCGCGAGAGGGGTGGAGAAATGCAGCTTTTGCAGGACGGCGTGATCGCGGCGCTTGCCGCGGTGGGGCTGGCGACGATCGTATGGTTCACCGTTAGGCGCTGACGCATCCGCGCGAGCGGGTGCGCAGCGAGACGGCGGTAATCGTGCCCGCGCGGGGCGCGGCGGAGGCGCTGGAGCACACGGTGCGGACGCTCGAGAGCGAAGCGCTACGCCTCGGGCGGCTTTTCGCGCATCATCATCGCGGATTGCGGCATGGACGAGACGCGCAGCGCGTGGCGCAGCTGCTGTGCCGCGAGAGCTTCGATGTGACGGTCTGCCCGCAGGGCGACCTCGCGCGGCAATTCGACTGAACGAAAGAGAATGGAGAGAGGGACATGGGAGAGCGCACGACGGTCATCGGTACGATCCTGGCGGTCGTTTTCCAGAATGAGGAGAACGGCTATACGGTCGCGCGCATCGTCACGGACGACGGCGAGCCGGTGACGGTGGTGGGCTGCATCCCCTGCGCCGCGCCCGGCGAGGAGCTGATCCTGACCGGACGCTACACGACGCATCCGCAGCACGGCGAGCAGTTTGCCGCCGACGAGGTGGAGCGGCATATGCCGACGGGCGAGACGGAGATCCTGAACTATCTCGCCTCCGGCGTGGTGCGCGGCATCGGGCCGGCGACAGCGCAGAAGCTGGTGGATCGCTTCGGCGCGGACACGCTCGACGTGCTCGACGGCGAGCCGGAGAAGCTCAAGACCATCAAAGGGCATCACCGACAAGCGCGCGCGGGAGATCGCGGAGAGCTGGCGCGAGCTTGCGGGTCTGCGTCGCGTGCTGGACTTCCTGACGAAGTACGACCTGCCGGTGGGGCTTGCGATGCAGCTTTTCCGGCGCTACGGCGCGGACGCGATGGACGCGCTGCGGCGCAATCCGTATCTCCTCAGCGGCGAGGCGTTCGGCGTGGATTTTTCCGTGTCGGACGGATCGCGCTGTCGATGGGCTTTCGGGCGATTCCTCCTGCCGCACGGAGGCAGGGGGTGCTCTTTGAGCTGAGCCACAACGAGCAGAGCGGCGGGCACGTGTTTCTGCCGCGGGAAAAGCTCGTGGCGGCGACGGCGCAGCTGCTCGACGGGGATACGGATACGGTGGAAAAGGCGCTCGACGATCTGCTCGAACGCGGAAGCGTCGTGCAGGAGCAGGTGGCGAACGTAGAGGGCTGCTATCTGCGGCGCTGTCACGAGGCGGAGACCTATGTGTACGCGCGTGCGCGCCATGCTTGCCGACAAGCCGGACAAGCTGCGCGGCGCGAAGAAGATCATCGACGAGATCGAGCGCGGGCAGGGCATCGAGTATGCGCCATTGCAGCGGCAGGCCGTGGAGCTGGCTGCGCAGGAGGAGCTGCTGATCCTGACCGGCGGGCCGGGCACGGGCAAGACGACGAGCGTGCGCGGCATCGTAGCGCTCTTTGAGCGCATGGGGCTGGACGTGCTGCTCTGCGCGCCGACGGGGCGCGCCGCCAAGCGCATGGGCGAGCTGTGCGGCAAGGAGGCGCAGACCATCCACCGCCTGCTCGGCATGAGCTGGAACGAGCAGACGGGCGATGTGACCTTTACAAAAAACGAAAAAGGAGCCTTTGGAGGCGGACGCGGTGATCGTGGACGAGACCTCGATGGTCGATCTGGCGCTGATGCGCGCGCTGCTCGCGGCGCTGCGGCCCGGCTGCCGGCTGGTGCTGGTGGGCGACCCGACCAGCTGCCGAGCGTCGGCGCGGGGAACGTGTTCGGCGATCTCATCCGCTCTGAGCGCGTTGCGACCGTAGCGCTCAAGGATATTTTCCGTCAGGCGGAGCAAAAAGCGCCATCGTGCGCAGCGCGCATCTGGTGAACGAGGGGCAGCTGCCGGAGCTGCAGAATACCTCCGCGAGCGATTTCTTCTTCCTCCCCCGCCGCGACAGCGTGCGTCTGGTGGACACGGTGGTGGAGCTGTGCAGAACGAGGCTGCCCGAAAAAGATGCACATTCCCGCCGAGAGCATTCAGGTGCTCACGGCGACGCGCAAGGGCGACACCGGCACGGCGGCGCTCAACCGCGCCCTGCAGGCGGCGCTGAATCCGCGGGTATGGGTCGGCGCGAAAAGCGCTTCGGCGACCTCGTGTTCCGCGAGGGCGACCGCGTGATGCAGACGCGCAACGACTATGATGTTTTTGGGAGCGCGAGGACGGCACGGCGGGCGCGGGCATCTTCAACGGCGACGTGGGAAGATCTTGCAGATCGACCCGAGCGGCGAGCTGATCTCCATCGCCTTTGACGACCGCGTGGCGGCCTACGGCGGATATGCTCGCGGAGCTGGACATGGCCTACGCTATGACCGTACATAAGGCGCAGGGCAGCGAGTACCGCGCGGTGATCTTCGTCAGTGCGCCGGCGGCGCCGGGGCTGATGGTGCGCGGAGTGCTCTACCCGCCATCACGCGGGCGCGGGAGCTGCTGATCCTCGTCGGGGACGACGTGAGCCTTGGGAAAATGGCGGCGAACGACCGCCGCACGCGCCGCTACAGCGGTCTGCGCTGGCGGCTCGGGAACGGAGGGACGGCATGAGTCTGAAAGAAAAAGTTGCTCGACCTGTTTTCCCGCCGCGGTGCGCGTTCTGCCGCCGGACGGGTGTGCATGGCGTGTGCGCGGACTGCGAGAGGACGCTCCCCTACGCGAAGGTGCAGCTGTGCGAGGGCGCGGGCTTCGGGAGGTGCGCCTCTCCCCTGCTCTATGAGGATGCGGTGCGCGAGAGCCTGCTGCGCTTCAAGTTCCACGGCGCGCAGAGCGCCGCCGAGGGCTACGGCGAGCTGCTCGCCCGCTGCGCGGCAGAGGAGCTGGGCGGCCAGTTCGACACGGTGACGTGGGTGCCGGTGAGTAAAAAGCGCGAACACGAGCGCGGCTACGATCAGGCGTACCTGCTGGCGAAGAAACGGCAAGGCATTGGGGTATCGAGCCGGTGCGGCTGCTGCGGAAAACGAGAAACAACGCCGCGCAGTCCGGGCTGTCCTCCGCCGCCGAGCGGCGGGGCAATGTGCTGGGCGTGTACGCGGCGGAAAACACGGACAGGATCCGCGGCGCGAAAATTCTGCTCATCGACGATATTCTGACCACCGGCGCGACGCTGGGCGAATGTGTGCGCGTGCTCAGAGAGGCCGGTGCGGCGGATGTGGTGTGCGCGACGCTCGCCCGCGCCGTGACGGAAAAGGAAAAGGAAAAGGACGGCGCAAGGCGCGGGACACCGGTGTGATTTGGCACACGCCCTGCGGCACATAGATGCGGCAAAATCACACACAATGCTATTGCAAAACCGTTTTTCAGCCGCTATAATAGAAAAGCAAGCGAGATAAAATGCGGATATTTCCGCTGGAATACAAAGGAAAATGAGAGAGGTAGCATTATGTGTTCACTGGCAAAGGACATCGGTATCGACCTCGGTACCGCGTCGGTTCTGATCTATGTAAAGGACAAGGGCATCGTGCTCAACGAGCCGAGCGTGGTGGCCATTGATAAGGATACGGGCAAGCTGCTGAAGGTCGGCGCGGACGCGCGAGGCCATGCTCGGCCGCACCCCCGGCAACATCATCGCCATTCGCCCCCCTGCGCGAGGGTGTGATCTCCGATTACGAGGTCACCGAGCGCATGATCAAGGAAGTTCATCCACAAGGTCATGGGCTTCCAGTTCTTCAAGCCCCGGGTTATCATCTGCGTGCCCTCCGGCATCACGGAGGTCGAGGAGCGCGCCGTCATCGACGCAGGCATTCAGGCTGGCGCCCGGAAGGTCTACCTCATTGAGGAGCCTGTGGCCGCCGCCATCGGCGCGGGCATCGACATCACCCAGCCCGACGGTCACTTCGTCATCGACATCGGCGGCGGCACGAGCGATATTGCGGTCATCTCCCTCTCCGGCGTGGTCGAGAGCGCGTCCATCAAGGTCGCGGGCGACCAGTTCAACGAGGCGGTCGTGAAGTATATGCGCCGCAAGCACAACCTGCTCATCGGCGAGCGCACGGCGGAGGAAATGAAGATGAGCATCGGCTGCGTCTTCCCGCCCGAGGAGGAAATGACGATGGAGATCAAGGGCCGCTGCCTGCTCACGGGTCTGCCCAAGCTCATCACCGTGACCTCCACCGAGATGATGGACGCCTTTGAGGAGCCGGTCGAGCATCATGGAGGCGGTGCATCAGGTCCTCGAACGCACGCCGCCCGAGCTGGTGGCTGACATTTCCAGCAACGGTATCGTGATGACCGGCGGCGGCAGCCTGATCCGCGGCTTTGATAAGCTGGTCACGGCGCGCACGGGCATCCACACGGTGGTGGCGGAGAATGCCATCCAGTGCGTTGCCGAGGGCACGGGCAAGAGTCTCGAAAGCGTCGGCGAGATGAAGGACGGCACGATGAACCTGAGCCGCCGCAAGCAGATCAACTGAACAGAGAGCAAAAGGGGCTTCGACCGGCTGGTCGAAGCCCCTTTCCTTTACGGAGGAAGGGCGCGGCCATTTGGCTGCGCCCTTCTGCCTTATTTCTTTTCGATGACCTTGAGGACCTTTTCGTAGCACTCCTCGGCGAGCGGGATGGCGTGGGCCAGCATGGCCTCGCCCTTGTGGCAGCACTCGTCCGCGTACTCCCTTGTCCTTGAGGGACGAGAGGTTGATGAGGACGTTGAGCCACGCGCTCTGCATGGCAGTCTTGAGCGTCAGCGCCGCAATGCCGAGGTCGCTCACGACATTCGGATTGGTCGTGCCGACAAGCGTTGCGAGCAGCTCGATGGATTCCAGACAGACCTCCATCATCGTCAGGGGGACCTCCGTGCAGTTGCGGAAGCTCGCCTGCACCGCGCCGCGGCGAATGGCCTTCTGGGCGTCATTCTCCTTGGGCAGGGCGAGGGATTCGATGAGCACGTCGAACACCTCGCTGTCGCGGTTCATCACGTCCACGAAGCGCTCCTTGAGCTCGTTGCCCTTGGCGATGGCGTCGAGAATGCGCTCACGGTCGTCCTCAAAGCCCTTTTTGGAGAGTGTGAGGCCGTTGACCATCATGGTCAGCGCGACGCCGATGCCGCCCGCCAGACCCGCGACCGCGCCGCCGCCGGGGGGGCGGGCGCGTCGGAGCCGACCGCGTTGATGAGCTCTGTGACCTTCATATCCGCAATTTTCATGGAAAGTCCCTCCTTAGGGGGTGTAAATTTTAAAACAGGCCCGTGATCCTGCCGTTTTCGTCCACGTCGATCTTCTCGGCGGACGGGATCTTTGGGCAGACCCGGCATGGTCATGATGTCGCCGGTCTTGGCGACGAGGAAGCCCGCGCCGGCGTTGACCTTGAGGTCGCGCACAGTGATCTTGAAGCCGCGGGGCGCGCCGAGCTTGCCCGCGTCGTCGGAGAAGGAGAACTGGGTCTTGGCCATACAGATGGGCAGATTATCAAAGCCGAGGTCGGTGAGCTGCTTGAGCTGCTTCTTCGCGGGGGCGGAGATGATGACGCCGTCAGCGTGATAGACCTTGGTGGCGATGGCGTTGAGCTTGGCCTCGATGCTGTCGTTCACGTCGTAGACGTACTGGAAGTGGTCGGGCTCCTCGCACAGACGTTGACGCCCAGCTCGCGGCACTTGCTCTCGACGAGCGCAAGCTCGGCGGCGGTGTCGGTGGGGAAGGCGTTGACGGCCACCACGCAGGGCAGGCCGTAGACGTTCTTGATGTTGTCAACGTGCTGCAGCAGGTTGGGCAGGCCCTTCTCAAGGGCTTCGGGTTCTCATTGTGCAGCTCGGCCTTCGGCACGCCGCCGTTGTACTTCAGGGCGCGGACAGTGGCAACGAGAACCACGGCGTTGGGGTGGAAGCCGGCGGCAATGCGGCACTTGATGTCGATGAACTTCTCAGCGCCGAGGTCAGCGGCGAAGCCTGCCTCGGTGACGGTGTAGTCGCTCAGGCGCATGGCCGTTTCCGTGGCTTGCAGGGAGTTGCAGCCGTGAGCGATGTTGGCGAACGGGGCCGCCGTGGATGAAAGCGGGGGTGTGCTCCAGCGTCTGGACCAGGTTGGGCTTGATGGCGTCCTTCAGCACGGCAGCCATGGCGCCCTCGGCCTTGAGGTCATGGGCGGTGATGGGCTGATCCGTCGTAGGTATAGGCGACGACCATCTTGGGCCAAGGCGCGCCTTGCAGGTCGGCGAGGCTGGAGGACAGGCACAGCACGGCCATCACCTCGCTGGCCACGGTGATGTCAAAGCCGTCCTCACGGGGCACGCCGGAGGCCTTGCCGCCCAGTCCGCACACGATGTGACGGAGCTGACGGTCATTCATATCCACCGCCCGCTTCCAGACGATGCGCCGGGGGTCGATGCCCAGGGCATTGCCCTGCTGAATATGGTTATCCAGCATGGCCGCGATCAGGTTGTTCGCAGCGCCGATGGCGTGGAAATCGCCGGTGAAGTGGAGGTTGATGTCCTCCATGGGCACCACCTGCGCATAGCCGCCGCCGGCGGCCCCGCCCTTCACGCCGAACACAGGGCCCAGGGAGGGCTCGCGCAGGGCGACGGCGGCCTTTTTCCCGATCTTGCGCAGGCCGTCGGCCAGACCCACAGAGGTGGTGGTCTTGCCCTCGCCTGCCGGCGTGGGGTTGATGGCGGTCACAAGGATCAGCTTCGCCTTGCGGGTCGCTTGGCGGATCCTTCAGCAACGGTCGAGCGATCTTGGCCTTGTACTTGCCGTAAAGCTCGAGGTGCTGCTCGTCGATGCCGGCGGCAGCGGCGATCTCAGTGATGGGCTTCATTTCGCTGCGCCTGGGCGATCTCAATAGCGCTTCGATGCTCGCGCGGACGACGCCTGCGGGCTGGAAATAGTCCTGCTCAAAGAGGCCGTCCGCGAGGCCTGCTCTCGGCGACGGCGCAGGCGATGGTGCCGCTGCCGCAGCTCCCCTCCCAGACGAGGGTGCCGGTATCCACGACCTTGACGAGCGGCGTCATGCGGTGGCTCGTGCGGTCGAGGAAAATGACGCCGTAGGCGTCCAGCCCCTCGATGGCAGAGAACAGCGGCTCGGCGGCGCGGAAGAAGTCCTCGCTCGGCGCGATGCCCTCGATCACGAGGTGGGCAATGCCGGCGAGGTCGACCAGCGTGCCCGCATGACCCTCGACCTCCGCCGCGCGCACGGCGCGCGGGAGCGGCATTTCGGCGCGGGCGGCGCCCCGCGCAAGATCGACCGCGGCGGTGACGACGTGATCGCAGCCGCTGACGCGGGAGCCTTACTTCGGAGAGACCGCCCGCTGCCGCGCGACGTACATCGCATAGGCGCGGGTGGCGTTGCCGCAGAACTCGCCGCCCATCATCTCCATGCGGCCGTCGGTGTCCGCGTCCGCGGGCAGGCAAAGCCGACCTGATCGATCTTCATATCAGGCAGCCGGCGCATCAGCTCGGCGGCGAGCGCCGCGCGGCGCTCCCTTTCGATGGGGTCGAGGACAAAAAGCGTGATGTTTCCGGCGGGATCGGCGCGCAAGACGTTGAGCTTCATAGAGATGCCTCCTTGCTTTTTTTCGTATGCCGCTTAAAAAAAAGAAGGTGTAAAGTCTTGGCAAGGCTTTACACCTTCTCGGGAAATGTGTCAACTCGGAAAATTACTCGAAGTCGGGGGATATACTCCTTGACGATGTCGAGCAGCTCGCCGGAGCGGATCATCTTCTCCACCGCGCGGATGTCGGGCCAGATCTCGCGGTCCACTTCGTAGAACGCGACTTCCTTGCGGACGTGCTGGTAGATGGCTTCGTGCAGCGGGGTGAGGCCCTGACCGTGGGTGTTCAGGCGGCGGCGGATGTCGATGGCCTGGCAGGCGGTCAGCAGCTCGTCGGCGAGGACGTCCTGCGTGTTCTGCAGGATCATCTTGGCCTTACGGGCGGCGGTCGTACCCATGGAGACGATGTCCTCCTGATTGGCGGAGGAGGGATGGAGTCCACGGAGGCGGGATGCGCGTAGACCTTGTTCTCGCTGACCATGGAGGCGGCGGCGTACTGGACGATCATGAAGCCGGAGTTGACGCCCGCCTGCGTGGTGAGGAAGGCGGTCAGGCCGTTGCTGAGCGCGGGGTTGACCATGCGCTCGGTGCGGCGCTCGGACGCGTCAGCGATCTCGCTGGCGGCGATGCCCAGGGTGTCGAAGGGGATGGCCATGGGCTCACCGTGGAAGTTGCCGCCGGAGATAACGGCCCTCGTCGTCGAGGAACATCAGCGGGTTGTCGGTGACGGCGTTGAGCTCGATCTCGACCTTCTCCAGGACGTACTCGAGCGCGTCGCGGCAGGCGCCGTGGAGCTGCGGGATGCAGCGCAGGGCATAGGCGTCCTGCACGCGGTCGGACTGGCAGTTGTCCAGGATCTCGGAGCCGGCGAGCAGCTTGCGCATATTCGCGGCGACGAGCATCTGGCCCTTCTGGCCGCGCACCTGATGGATGCGGGGATCGAAAGCGTTGCGAAGGCCGGTCAGACCCTCCATGGACAGGGACGCGATCACGTCGCCGAGCTGGGCGGCGCAGATGGAATCGTACAGGGCCAGCGCGCCGACGGAGGTCATCGCGCAGGTGCCGTTGGTCATGCCGAGGCCTTCCTTGGACACGAGCGTGTCGAGGGTGGCAATGCCGGCCTTGGCCATCGCCTCCGCGCCGGTCATCTTCACGCCCTCATACATGGCCTCGCCCTTGCCGAGCATGGGCAACGTCATGTGAGCGAGAGGCGCGAGGTCGCCGGAGGAGCCGAGGGAGCCCTTCTGGGGAACGACGGGGGTAACGCCCTTGTTGAGCATCTCGAGAAGCATCTCAACGAGGAGGGGGCGCACGCCGCTCACGCCGCCGCACAGGGCGTTGGCGCGCAGGAGCATCATGCCGCGCACGATCTCGTCGGCATAAGGCTCGCCGGCGGCGGTGCAGTGGCTGAGGATCAGGTTGGTGGAGAGCTGGTTGCTCATCTCCTTGGGGACGGCGACCTTCTGGAACTCACCGAAGCCGGTGGTGATGCCGTAGGCCACGCGGCCCTCGGCGGCGATCTTCTCGGCGAGCGCGCGGGACTTCTGCATGGCTTCGAGAGCGGAAGGGGCCAGCTCGACCGTGGCGTTGTAGCGCGCGATGGCGACAGGATTCAATGCGTCAGGCTGTGGCCGTCGACCACAACGTGCTTGATCGCGGTGGGATTCATGATCATGGTAGTTGCCTCTTTTCTTAATAGTTGCCGAATGGCACGATCTCGATGCTGTGATGTGAGAAGCTTTTTCCGGAGGCTGTGCTTCGATAGACGTCTGCCCATGACGTCCGGCGCACCTGCCGGTGAGTTGACTCAGCCAAAGGTGGTTTGGTTGATGGCTTTAGGATAGCACAAATTTTTGTGCAAAATCAATAGGAATTGCTGTTAATTTTTCTGTAATATTGTGCGGCATCACTATATTACGGCGCTGTGCTGCTGTGCTATCACAGACCGAACGAAAATCGGCGGAGAAAAGAGAGGGCTGCGGCGCGGGCGGAGCGAAAAAGGACCGCCGGTGTTCCGGCGGTCCTTTGTGCGTTATTTTTTTTCCGTTTTTTGGAGGTCTGCTTCGGAGCGGCTTCATAGTCCAACACGCGGATGGCGGGGTTTTTCTCCTTCGCCAGCTTGATGATGGCCTCCATCGGAGCGGGTGAAGAACAGCGCCTTTTCCATCGAGCTGTAGCCGATGTGCAGACGGATCAGATTCGGGTGCTTACGGTCCTCGGTGACGATGGAATTGATCTGCTCCCAGGGGAAGAAGTCGTACTGGGTCGTGATCTGCATCTGATAGAAGATCTCAAGTCCGCGGGTGGTGACCACGGCGTCCTTCTTCGTCAGAAGCGTCAGCGTATACAGAAGGGCGAACCCAAAGGAGATGATCGAAAGCGGAAGGTTGCTCCGCTTGGACATCAGGCCGAACAGCAGCAGGAGGACGACCAGTATCCAGCCGCCGACGGTGACCCACTTTTTCCGCGGCTTGGGCGGGCGCGAAACGTAGATCGGGGCGGGACGGATTCCCCAGGGGAGCGTTTGTCTCACGGCGGCAGTTCCTTTCTAAAACGGGGAAGGCGTGCGTGCGGGACGCACGCCTTATGTAAGAAGTAAATTACGCGTTGATCTTGGGGCCTTGCCGGCAGCGCGGCGGGCCTCAAGAGCGGCCAGAGCCTTCTCATGAGCCTCGGCGGGAGCGCCGGCGGGCTTGCCGGCCTTGGTCTTGCCGAACAGGTTGGTGTAGGAACCGTCAGCCCAGAAGATGTTGCGGCCGAGCATGGCGGTGACATAGGCATAGATGGGGTTGAGCAGGTTGACGAAGGCATAGGGAAGAAGACGAAGGAGCTCATGCCGAGCACGCCGGTCTGATAGCGCCGCAGCCGTCCAGGGGAACATGACGGCCCAGAGGGTACCGGCGTCTTCCAGAGTACGGGAGAGCATGTTGCGGCCGAGGCCGAGCTCATCATACTTGTCAGCATAGATGGGGGCGGGAACGCCAATGCCGAGGAACTGGTCGCACATGGTGGCGTCGCAGAAGATGGAGGTCAGCAGGGTGGCGAGGATCAGGCTGCCAACAGAGTGGATCTTGTGCTTGAGGCCGCCGAACAGGCGCTCGATGCAGCCGCAGCGCTCGAGGGCGCCGCCGTAGGCGAGCGCGACGAGGATGAGGTTGATGGTCCACATCATGCCGTCCATGCCCTTGGCCTTGCCGAGGATGGAGTCAGCGACCTCGTTGCCGGTCTCAACGCTGATACCGTAGTGCAGCGTGTTGAAGATGTCGCCCAGGGCGCGGGAGCCGTAGATGTCGGTGGACTGGAAGATCATCATGAAGATGGTCGCGGTGGCGACGGAGACGGCGATGCCGACGAGGCCGGGCACGCGCAGGATGCACATCACGATAACGACGATGATGGGGAGGAGCAGGATGGGGCTGATGGTGAAGGCGCCGCGAACGCTTCCTGGATGCCTTCGGCGACTGTAGCGTCATACGCGCTGGTGTCAACGTTCAGGCCAAGGATCGTGTAGAGAATGAGGGAGAGCAGCAGGGTCGGGCCGGTGGTGGAGACCATCGCGGTGACGTGATCGAACAGGCCGGCCTCAGCGACGGCGGGGGCCAGGTTGGTGGTGTCGGACAGGGGGGAGAACTTGTCGCCGACATACGCGCCGGAGATGATCATACCGGCGGTAATGGGGGCGGGGATGCCGAGACCGGCACCAATGCCGAGGAAGGCAAGGCCGATGGTGGCGGTGGTGGTCCAAGAGGAGCCACACGCCATACCGACGATCGCGCAGAGGATGCAGCCGACAGGCAGGAACAGCTTCGGGGTCAGCAGGTCAAGGCCGTAGACGATCAGGGAAGGGATCGCGCCGGAGGCCATGAAGCCGAGACCAGGAAACCGACGGTGCAGAGGATCAGAACGGCTTCCATGGAAGCAGCCAGACGCTCGACCATACCAGCGAGCATCTCCTGTGAAGGAGTGGCCGCAGATGAAGCCGACGATGCAGGCGACGATGATGGACATGACCAGGGGCAGGTGCGCGTCATGATAGCCGGTTTCGGAATGACCGTGGAAGCAGTAAAGCATGAACCCGATCATCGCCACGATGGGAACTAACGCCAGAATAAAACTGGGTTCCCGAACGGTTTTCTTTTTCGTTTGCCATGAATGATACCTCTCTTTTAAAAATAAGATTTTAGTTTGTTGCGTAAGCTCGAACGATACCTGAGACGACCGCCGCCGCACGGCGGAGATCATCCCCACACAAAGGTCTCTTCCGATTGCCCTCCTTTCTGCATAACAGATCAGTGCAACAAGCTGTGGACGCTCCGTATCCGGGAGGGAGCCCCGTATGCGGAGTTGGAAACGAAACCGCGCCGGCGGCCGCCGTTGGGCAAACGGCGCTTCTCACCTGCCGCGTTGCGCTTTCGTTTCGGTTCGGTCCCACAGACGCCCGCTCAGGCGTTCTGCGCGGGGATCATCGTCCGGTTTGACAAAATCACCGTGCTCTGCGGAACCAGCTTTTGTATTATATCATAGGCGTTCACAAAAAATCAATAAATTTCCGGATTATTTTTTTTTTTCTGTAACTTTTGACGACACTAAGGCGCTTTACTGCTCTGCTAATTAGTGAAAGCGGCAAAAAGGAAGAAAGCCCCTGCCGAACAGCAGGGGCGGATGCGGTATGGATGGCCTTACTCGTGCGCGTTCTTCTCCTTCATGCGCTTGAGGACGATCTTGTAGCCGTCCGCGCCGTAGCTGATGCACTTGTTGACGCGCGTGATGGTGGCGGAGGACACGCCGATCTCCTTGGAGATCTGGGAGAAGGTGTTGCCCGCCTCCAGCATTTCGGCGACCTGCAGGCGCTGGGTCATGGCCTGGATCTCGCTGAAGGTGCACAGATCGTCGAAGAAGCGATAGCACTCCTCAAGGTCCTTGAGCGAGAGAATGGCTTCAAACAGATGATCGGTCTCCTCCGACTTCATCTTGCTTCCGTACATAACAAGGTCCTCCTTACAGAACTGAATTTGGGGCTGCGCGCGGGAAAGGGGTCAAGGCCCTCTGCGCGGCGCGCAGGGAGCGCTTGAGCATATCGAGCACCGGCGGGGTGACGAAAGCCATGGCGACCGCGGTGACCGCGCCGGAAACGATGCGGATGCCAACCTTGCCGAACACATAGGCGTAGGTGTAATAGCCGTAGATGACGCTGTCGAGATAGATCGCGCCGGTATTGAGAAGCGTGACGACGAGCGAGGTGACGATCAGCACGCCGACGAGCTGCTTGCGCGAGAGTTCATAGCCGCAGCGCTTGGCGTACAGACCGATGAGCAGGCCGCGCACCGCGGGCGGGATGATCCACAGCACGGTGGTCGCGGTGACGCCGTAGGTCATCAGCTGACCGAGGAAGGCACCGACCAGACCGACCATCAGACCGCCGCCGGGGCCATAGAGCAGAGCGCCGACGATGATGGGCAGGGCGGAAACGGAAATGTTGATCCAGCCGAGACGGATCGTGCCGACGGTATTGAGCACGACGTAGACGGCGACCATCATGGCGATGACCACCAGCTTGCGCGTGGACATGGAGCCGAAGCGGTTGACAACGATGAGCGCGGCGACCAGCCCGACAAAGCAGGCGGCCATGCAGAGAATGATGGATGTGGGCGACATGAGACGATTCCTCCTCAAAAATAATGAGCTTCCGCCGCGGGCATTCATTATCCCGCGCGGGCGTGGCAGCTTGGAGAGGGCACAGATGACCCCCCTCCCTTACGGCAGGAGCCACGCAGAAAAAGAGGTCTCATGTCTCTTCTGGAGTGGCGAGCGGAATGCGAAAGCCATACTGCAAACCAGGGTTTTTCGTCCGCCGGGCAACTTCCCGTCCCGACGGCACTGCGCGCCGTTGGGCGCAAACACATGACTTCCTACTCTGCCAGAGCGTATTTTTTGTGTAAAAATACACATATAGAATAGCAAACTCTCCGCCCATCGTCAAGCAATTTCACACGGGAAAGCGCGGTTTTTCCGCAATTTTCTTTTTAAGGCGAGGGCGCGTTTATTTCTTACAAAACACGCGGGCGCGGCGCGGCTTTTTCTTGACAGCGCGGCGCTTTTTTGCTATCCTACAAAATAGGACGACAAATGGGCCGGCCCGCGCGCCGCCCGTCTGCACAACATTTCCGGTCATCATTAAAGAGGAGGAACTTTCATCATGATCAAGGAAACCATGGCTTACCTGTCCCAGTACGATCCCGAGGTCGGCGCGACCATTGAGAACGAGTATCACCGCGAGCAGCGCAACATCGAGCTGATCGCCTCGAGAACATCGTCTCCCCGCCGTTATGCTGGCGATGGGCACCTGCCTGACCAACAAGTACGCCGAGGGCTATCCCGGCAAGCGTTACTACGGCGGCTGCTACTGCGTTGACGAGACCGAGGAGATCGCCCGTCAGCGCGCCTGCAAGCTCTTCGGTGCCGAGCACGCGAACGTCCAGCCCCACTCCGGCGCGAGCGCGAACCTCGCGGCCTTCAAAGGCGATGCTCCAGCCCGGCGACACCTACATGGGCATGAACCTCGCCCACGGCGGCCATCTGTCCCACGGCAGCCCGGTCAACATCTCCGGTCAGTATTTCCATCAGGTCCCCTACTCCCTCAACGATGAGACCGAGCAGATCGACTACGATGAGCTCTATCGCATCGCGCAGGAGTGCAAGCCCAAGATGATCCTCGCGGGCGCCTCCGCCTATCCCCGCAAGATCGACTTTGCCAAGTTCCGTGAGATCGCCGATTCCGTCGGCGCGTACCTCATGGTCGATATGGCGCACATCGCCGGCCTCGTCGCTGCGGGCGTCCACATGAGCCCCGTGCCCTATGCCGACGTGGTGACCACCACCACCCATAAGACCCTCCGCGGCCCCCGGGGCGGCCTGATCCTCTGCAAGAACGAGATCACCAAGAAGAACATCGAGACCGGCGAGATGGAGACCATCAACCTCGCCAAGAAGATCGACTCCGCCGTGTTCCCCGGCACGCAGGGCGGCCCGCTCGAGCACATCATCGCCGCCAAGGCCATCTGCTTCAGCGAGGCCCTCAAGCCCGAGTTCAAGGCCTACGGCGAGCAGGTCGTGAAGAACGCCGCCGTCCTCGCCGACGGTCTGATGAAGGAAGGCTTCCGTCTCGTCTCCGGCGGCACGGACAACCACCTGATGCTCGTTGACGTCCGCAACTTCAACATCACCGGCAAGGGAGATCGAGCGCCGCCTCGACGAGTGCTTCATCACCGTCAACAAGAACGCCATCCCCAACGACCCCAGAAGCCGTTCGTCACCTCCGGCATCCGCGTCGGCACCCCGCCGCCACCACCCGCGGCCTGAAGGAAGAGGACATGAAGGAGATCGCCCGCATCATGGGCATGGTCGCCCGTGACTTCGAAGGCAACAAGGCCGCCGCTCAGGAGGCCGTCGTCGCCCTGACCAAGAAGTACCCCATCTACGAATAAGCGTAAGACAGCCGAAGAGGTCCGGAAACGGGACCTCTTCTTTCCTATGCCAGCACGGTTTCGGCAAAGCCCGCGGCGAAGAGCCGCGCGGCGGCAAGCGCCTCGTCGAGCGAGTTGCCCGCCGTGCCGACCTCGATGAGCAGAGAGCCGGTCGTGACCTGTTGGTTGTAGCGCGAGTTGCGCACCGTGACGGGACGCATGAGCGTGGGGTATTTTTTTGCGTACAGCGTCTCCTGCACGGCGCAGGCGAGCTTGAGGTTCTCGCGCCAGTCGGGGTGCTCCAGCCCGCCGCCGGATGAGCCGATGACAAATTCCAGCTGAGCGGCCCCCGGCTCCTCGGCGCACAGGGAGCTTGTAGTTGTTGCCCTCACTGTCGGCTATGGCGTCGCGGTGAACATCCAGAATGTAGAGGAGCGAGGGATACCCGCGCGGTATTTCTCAATGGCGGCGAGCGAGCGGTTGTACGCGCCGGAATAGTTGGGGTAGTCGTAGAGCTCGCGGTCGTGGAGCACGCCGAGACCGGCGTCCGTCAGGACGCGGGCGATCTCGTCGCCGACGCGGATCATGTTCTTTTCTTTTTTCGAGCGGTGGTCGTCGCTCGCCTCGTACCTCCCCCTGCCGGCATGGTGTAGGCCTCCGTGCCGTGCGTGTGGACAATGAGCACCTGCGGGCCGTCGGCGGGACATTCCGCTGCGGCGGGCGCTCCCGTGAGCTGCGAAGCGTCCAGCGTACATTTTGAACCGTTATTGATGCAGACGTTCCCCAGCACCGTATAGCCGCTCGGGTCGCCGACCCGGAGCGTGCGGGACGGCACGCCGTTGTCCGCGCCGCGCGGAACGGTCTCCCCCGTCTGTGCGTCGGAGAGCGTTGTGCCCTCGTGATCCTCGGTGTCGGGCTTCGTTTCGTCGGGCGGGAGCTGCAGCTCGCTCGACCACGCCTGCGTCACCTCACTGCGCGCGTCGGCAAGAATGGGCGTCAGACTCAGCGCGAGCGACGCGCCGAGGGAGAGCTCGTCCGCTTCCTCGCCGCCCATCTCGTAGCGCAGCAGGGCGAGTGGGAGCGCAGTCTCCTGCCGCAGCCGTTCGGCGGCATCGGACAGGCTGTGCGCCGTGGCAGCCACGCTGACCGTCCAGAGCGTCAGCGCCGTGAGCGCCGCGGCGAACGCGATGCGCGGGACGCCGCGCAGCCTGGGTTTCCGTGGTATCTTCTGCATGATCGTCACCTCGGGACAAACCTATGCGACCGGCGGGACGGATATTCCAGGCAAAAATATTTCGGAAAAAGCGCGGGAAGGGCTTGACTTTGCGCTCTTTTTTGTATAATAGTAGAGCTTATGGTTTCACCATAGGCATATCCTTGCTCACACGAAGGACGTGTGGGCCATCAGTCAAAAGGAGGTGCAAGAAATTGGCTAAGATTTCCGCTAACTATGAGGTCGTTTTCATCATCGACCCCGCACAGGGTGAGGAAGGCGTTGCCGCGCTGACCGAGAAGTTCAAGACCCTGGTGGAGCAGAACAGCTCCGAGATGGAAGTGGAGGAGTGGGGCAAGCGCAAGCTCGCTTACGCGATCAACTACATTACCGAAGGCTACTATGTGTTGATCTCCTTCACCAGCGCGCCCGAGTTCCCCAAAGGAGCTGGACCGTATCCTTCGCATTACCGACGGCGTCATCCGTTCCATGATCGTCTGCAAGGACGAATAAGGAGGAAAGAATATGTCACTCAATCGTGTCGTTATCATGGGCCGTCTGACCCGTGACCCCGAGCTGCGCCGCACGCAGACCGGGACGGCCGTGACGTCCTTCTCCCTCGCCGTGGACCGCGACTTCAAGAGCCGCGAGAGCGGCGAAAAAGGCAACGGATTTCATTGATGTCGTTGCCTGGCGCCAGACCGCCGAGTTTGTCTGCCAGTACTTCGCCAAGGGCCGCATGGCCATTGTGGAGGGCCGTTTGCAGATCCGGGACTGGAAGGATAAGGACGGCAACAACCGCCGCAGCGCGGAGGTGGTGGCCGACAATGTGTATTTCGGCGATTCCAAGCGCGACGGAGCCTCCGGCGGCGATTATGCGCCCCGGCCTACGGCTCTTCCGCTTCCACCTACCCGCCCCCGCGGGCGGGCTTCGCCGAGATCGAAGAGGACGGGGAGCTCCCGTTCTGACAAAAATCTATAAAGGAGGATACTTCCATGGCTATGGAACGCGAAAACAAGGCCCCTCGCGCCGGTGCTCCTGCGAACCGCAAGCGCCGCAAGGTCTGCCAGTTCTGCGTTGACAAGTGCGAATATATATCGACTACAAGGATGCCGCTAAGCTGCGCCGCTTCATTTCCGAGCGCTCCAAGATCCTGCCCCGTCGTACCACCGGCACCTGTGCCATGCATCAGCGTCAGCTGACCGAGGCGATCAAGCGCGCTCGTCAGATCGCTCTGCTGCCCTTCGTCACCGAATAACTGCAAACGAAAAAGAGACACGCGGTGCGTGTCTTTTTTTGCCCGGCGCAGGGCTGCGCGGCGAGCGATCTGCCTTAGCGGCGGCAGGACGGACGACGCAGCTGCGCCGCGCAAGTGTTCTGCGGAGCAAAAGCTTGGCGAAGAGGCGATTCATTTGCCCTGGGTGTTTAATACCGGAGGGTGGAGCCGCCGACGACGGCGGCGAAACTCAAAAAAAAAGCATCGCAAGGCGATGCTTTTCTTTTGGTGCCTCGTCGGGGATTCGAACCCCCGGACACCCTGCTTAAAAGGCAGGTGCTCTGCCGACTGAGCTAACGAAGCGAAGGTATGAAAGCAGCGGAAAACGCTGTTATTCATGGTCGAGGGAGTCAAAGTCCCTTGCCTTACCGCTTGGCTACACCCCTATAAGGGAAAAGAAAGGGATCGGGACTCTATTCCCGATCCCGCCCTTTTTGTGGGGTGGGTAAAGGGACTCGAACCCTCGACACCCGGAACCACAATCCGGTGCTCTAACCAACTGAGCTACACCCACCACATATCTGGTATCACAAGGGAAGCCTCGCCGCAGGCCGCTTTGGGGAAATGGTACGCCAGGAGGGATTCGAACCCCCGGCCTACTGCTTAGAAGGCAGTTGCTCTATCCGGCTGAGCTACTGGCGCAAATGGATGGAGCAGGTGACGGAATCGAACCCGCATCCCCAGCTTGGAAGGCTGGTGCCCTGGCCATTGTGCATATGCGTTTTTTCGGCATTCGCGATGAAAATTGCTTGCAACCGCGCGGAAATCGAGGTATGCGGTATCGCTTAACGGGGCTGACTCGGAGTGGCCTCGCAAACCCTTGATACTTCGGGCTTCTTCGGCTTTTTCTACACTTTTTCAAAACTGAATATCTACGGTTTTTCTAGGCTTTGTCTACGATTTCTACATTTGGTTCTCAATCAGCCGGAAACCCGCAAAGCCTTGAAAATACAGCATGGAGATGTATCGAAGTGGTCGTAACGAGGCTGACTCGAAATCAGTTGACGGGTCAAACCGTCCGGGGGTTCGAATCCCTCCATCTCCGCCAGAGCCTGCAGTGGTGATTCCACTGCAGGTTTTTATTTATGCCAGCTGTTCCTCTTTTTCAGGGCGGTTGAACATACCGTTCATGGCGTTTGCCGAAGCCTCCTGTGCCGAGTAGTCGAGATGTGCATAGATGTCTGCCGTGGTGGAGAAGGTGCTGTGACCCAGCCAGATTTGGATCTGCTTCATGGAGATACCGTTGCTGAGAAGCAGGCTGGCGCAGGTG
>VOFB01003452.1_pt1 | contig 21493 bp, 22 predicted proteins | sample 5384141 | NCBI WGS metagenome assembly VOFB01 (sample SAMN12384721, study PRJNA508395) | human gut metagenome | isolation source: healthy gut A | host: Homo sapiens | reverse complement strand
GCACCGGCACTGATGGCCAGCACCAACAGCAGCACCAGCGAGATCAGCGCTGCGCCGGAGCGTTTTCCTGGCCGCGCGTGTGCGGCCTGCTCTGGTGTCCTGTTGGGGCAGGACACAGGGTTTGTCAACGCTAAAATATCACGCCAGCGATAACATGTCAATCTGCTTCGTGAGCTTTTCACAAAAAAGTTTCACTTATGAAATCAAAAGTAGAAAAAATATCCGCTCCCCTGTGCGGGAAGCGGATATTGTAAAACCTCTCAGGCTCTTTGCGCCAGATTCCGTAATAGGGGAGGCAAGCCGCAGGTAACGGAGAGATTACAGCTCAAAATTGGGGTCGTCCTTCAGAACGTGGATCTCGCTCATATAGGGGCTCTGCTCAGGGTCAGTGAAGGGAGCTTCCTTCATATACTTGTTCAGCTGGATGGCCGTGCGTGCGGGGTCGGCAATGGTGCCTGCGCCGCCGATGCAGCCGCCCGGGCAGCCCATGCCTTCCAGCAGGTAACCGTTGTACTTGCCGGCCTTGGCCAGCATCAGCAGCTTCTTGCAGTCGGCCAGACCCTGTGCGGATGCGATCTTGACCTCCATATCGGGGTGCCATTCCTTGATCTTGTTGGCAACGGCATTGGCAACGCCGCCGGACTGTGCAAAGCCGCGGCCTGCAGCAGAGGCGGAGCAGAGTGCTGCCTCGTTCTCATCCACTTCCAGCAGATCGATGTCCAGATCCTTGCCCTCGATGATACCGGCCAGCTCCTCAAAGGTCAGCACAAAGTCCACGTCAGAGCGGACGGTGCGGCGGGAAGCTTCCAGCTTCTTGGCGGCGCAGGGGCCGATGAAGCACATGCGGGCGGTGGGGTCTTTCTGCTTCATCATGCGGGCGGTGAACACCATGGGGGTCATGGTCATGGAGATGTTCTTGGCCAGAGCGGGGAAGGCGGTCTTTGCCATCATGCTCCATGCCGGGCAGCAGGAGGTGGCCATGAAGTCCAGCTTCCCGGGAACTTCCTCCAGGAAGTCGTGGGCCTCGTCCACGGTGCACAGGTCAGCACCGATGGCGACCTCCACGACATCGTAGAAGCCGATGGCCTTCAGGGCAGCCTTCAGCTTGCCAGCAGAAGCCAGAGAGGGGAACTGGTTGATAAAGGCGGGAGCGACCAGTGCATAGATGCGGTCACCGCGGTTGAAGCCCTGGATCAGCTGATAGATCTGGCCCTTGTCGGCAATAGCGCCGAAGGGGCAGTTCACCAGACACTGACCGCAGGATACGCACTTGCTGTAATCGATCTCGGCACGGCCCAGCTCGTCAGAGTGGATAGCACCCATGCCGCAGGCAGCGGCGCAGGGACGCTCGGTCTTGACGATGGCGTTGTAGGGGCAGACAGTGGCACAGCGGCCGCACTTGATGCACTTTTCCTGATCGATGGTGGAACGGCCGCTCTCCCAGGTGATGGCCTTCTTGGGGCAGACTTCCATACAGGGGTGGGCCAGACAGCCCTGGCACAGGTCAGAGACCTTGACCAGCTTCTCGGGGCAGCGGTTGCAGGCAAACTTGATCACGTTCACCAGCGGGGGATCATAGTACTTATCGGCAATGGAGGCATCCTCCAGGCCGGAGACCACACTGTTGTGCTCATCCATGCGGCGGGTGGGCAGGCCCATGGCCAGACGAACGCGCTCCTCGACGATGGCGCGCTCGAGGAAGATGTCCTTGCGGAGCTTGCCTTCCTCACCGGGGATGATGGTGTAGGGGATCTTGCGCATCAGGTGGTTGGCCTGCTCGCCCTTAACGTTGGCGTAAGCCATGCGGGCAACCTCGGTAAACACCTGACGGCGGATCTGAATGACTGTGGTATTGATTCCTCTAAAACTCATTCCAATCTCTCCTTGTTCAGAAACAGAAAACATCCCGTCCCACACTGGACTGCGCAGACGGAATTTGCTTTGCTCCGGGCCGGCTGGTACCGCACCGCTGCAACCGGCGCTCCGACCCAGATATCCAGTTTCATTTTAACATAAACGGGCCTGCGTGAAAAGAGAAAACTTCAAATATGTTAAAGAATTAGCAAATAATACAGGACACACAAGATTTAACGAACTTTTTTAGCAGAGTGCTGCACGGACGCGCTCGCCATCGTACTCGCCCAGCCTGACGTGAACAATCTCGCCGCTCTTGTGGCCGGGGGCAGAGACCACCACCGGGATGTACAGCCGGGTGTAGCCTGTGAACAGCGTCTCGGAGAGGGGTGTTTCCAGCAGGACCTCGTCCTCAGTGCCGACATGAGCGGCCAGCACCTCCCGGCGGATCTCCTCGGCCAGCGCGTTCATCTCGCGGCTGCGGGCCTGCTTCTCCCGCTCGTGCACCTGCGCCGGAAAATCATAGGCGGGGGTGCCGCTGCGGCGGGAGTAGGGGAACACATGGACTTTCAGGAAGCCGATCTTTTTGAGGAAGGCACAGCTTTCCTCAAAGTCGGCCTGGGTCTCACCGGGGAAGCCGCAGATGCAGTCGGTGGTAAAGCTGACAGGGCGCTCCCCATAGGCGGCGCGGATCTGGTCCACCACCTGGGCGTACTGCTCCGCGGTGTAGACCCGGCGCATCCGGCGCAGGGTGGAGGTGCAGCCGCTCTGCAGGCTGAGGTGGAACTGGGGGCAGAGCTTTTCCACCGCTGCCAGCCGGGTGATGAACTCCGGGGTCAGCATGTCGGGGTCCAGGCTGCCCAGGCGGATCCGCTCGATGCCCTCCACCTGAGCGCATTTTTCCACCAGCTCCACCAGATTGGTCCCGGTGTCCAGACCGTAGCTGGGCAGGGAAATGGCGCTGAGCACGACCTCGCGGTAGCCGGAGGCGGCCAGCTGGCGCAGCTCCTTCAGGATGCTGTCCTCGGCGCGGCTGCGCACCGGGCCGCGGGCGCGGGGGATGACGCAGTAGGCGCACTGGCGGTTGCAGCCGTCCTCCACCTTGATAAAGGCGCGGGTGTGGGTCTCGAACCGCTCCACGGGCAGCTCCTCGAACAGCTCGCCCCGCTGGTGGGGTGTAACGGCAACGATGCGCTCGTGGCCGTCCAGCAGCTTGAGCACATTGTCCAGGATGGCTTTCCGGTCGCCGTTGCCGCAGACCAGGTCGGCCTCCATGAACTGGGCCGCTTCCTCGGGGAAAGCCTGCGGGTAGCAGCCGGTGAGGACGGTGACGGCGCCGGGGTTCTCGCGCTTGGCCCGGCGGAGCCACTTGCGGCTCTTCTGGTCGCCGAAGTTGGTGACGGTGCAGCTGTTCACCACAAAGACGTCGGCCTCTTCGCCCTCCGGCACGATGGTGAAACCGGCGGAGCGGAACATCTGTTCCAGCGCACCGGTCTCGTTTAAGTTGACCTTGCAGCCAAGGGTATAAAAACAAACTCGCATGAGAGATCCTTTCAAAGTTGCTCACCCTCTCAGTCTCGCTAACGCTCGACAGCTCCCCCGAAGGGGGAGCCAAGGGCTATTCCATATATAGCAGCATTTACCCTCTTTGATGTTTTGCCTCTCCCTTCGGGAGAGGTGGCATTGCGCAGCAATGACGGAGAGGGTAAATTTTTATAAACTATCTTATTATAGCAAATTTCCGCCCCACAGAAAAGGGCATTGACCCCTCTTTTTTTGCATAGAATGCAACCAGAGACTTTACGCGGGGAGGTACGAGAATGGAACGAAGAAATTTGGCCCTGCTCTGCGCGGGGGTGCTCTGCTTCTGGTTGTTTGCGCTGGCTGTGGGTACGGCACAGGGGGCCGGGCTGCGGGTGGCCATTGGGGGAACGGGACCGGCAGTGCAGGCGGATGCCTCGGCGGTGCTGGCGGCGGCTCCGGCCAACAGCGGGCTGCAGCTGGAATGCCGGGCGGCAATCCTCATGGAACCGGAGACAGGCCGTGTGCTCTACGAGAAAGCACCGGATGAGCGGATGCCCATTGCTTCCATCACCAAGCTGATGACCCTGCTGCTGACCTTTGAGGCCATCCGCGGTGGAAAACTCACCCTCGACACCCTCGTGCCGGTGAGCGAACACGCCTACCACATGGGCGGCAGTCAGATCTGGCTGGAGCCCGGGGAGCAGTTCACGCTGGACGAGATGCTGCGGGCCATCTGCGTTTCCTCAGCCAACGATGCCGCTGTGGCAGTGGCCGAGCTGGTGGGCGGCAGCGAGCCGGTGTTCGTGGAACAGATGAACGCCCGGGCGGCGGAGCTGGGGATGACCAACACCACCTTCCGGAACGCCTGCGGGCTGGACACCGAGGGCCATCTCTCCACGGCGCGGGATGTTGCCATCCTGAGCCGGTACCTTCTCAATACCTGCCCGGAGCTGCTGCATTATACCGGCATCTGGACGGACAGCCTGCGGAACGGCCAGACCCAGCTCGTCAACACCAACAAGCTCCTGCGCCGGTACAGCGGCATCACCGGGCTCAAGACAGGCACCACCAGCGGGGCAGGGGTCTGCATCAGCGCCAGCGCCACCCGGGACGGCCTGACCCTGATCGCCGTGGTGCTGGGGTCACCCTCCAGCGCCGACCGGTTCCACTCTGCCACCACCCTGCTGGACTACGGCTTTGCCAACTACGCCGCCGCCCCGCTGCCCACCCTGCCGGAGCGCCCGCTGGCGTTGGCCGTAAAGGGCAGCGCCGAGGACAGCGTGCCGCTGGATTACGCCGCCCTGCCCGAGACGATCCTGATAGAGAAGGGAACGGCCTCTGCCCTGCGGGCTGAGCTGACCCTGCCCGAGGCGCTGGAGGCCCCCGTGGAAAAGGGGCGGACGGCGGGAAAGGTGAGCATTTTTCAGGATGATACCTTATTGAATGAATACGAAGTAAAAGCGGCTGCGGATGCCCCGCTGCTGACCTTTGGCGGCGCGCTGGAGCTGCTGTGGCAGTGCCTGCTGGGAGCATAGCGGATAAAAGAAACACATCACCGAATAAAAGCGGTTAGCAGAAACAAAGCAGCGTTGGCGGGCCTGAACAAAAGATGTCAGGACAGCCAAAAGAACACTATTAAAATTGTATGAAATCCGGGGATTTTGGCCTTGACTTTGCACGATTGGAACGGTACACTTATACTAACAAAACCCTCAGGGAGCACGTCCCGTAAAAACGTTTGGAGGTTCTAATAGAATGAGCGTCGTTCTGAATACAAAGCACCTTTCCAGTTTTATCAACGAAGAGGAATATAAGGCCATTTATCCTCAGGTGGAAGCGGCTCACAACCAGCTGGAAGCCAAGAATGGCCCCGGCAATGATTTCCTGGGTTGGATGTACCTGCCCCGCGATTACGACAAGGAAGAGTTTGCCCGCATCAAGGAAGCTGCTAAGAAGATCCGTGAGGACTCCGAGGTGCTGGTGGTTGCCGGCATCGGCGGCAGCTATCTGGGTGCCCGCGCTGTGATCGAGGCCGTCAAGGGCCTGTACCACAACGAGCTGGAGGATGGCCCCAAGATCTACTTCTGCGGCAACAGCATCAGCCCCAGCTATCTGAATGATATCATTGCTCTGTGCAAGGGCAAGAAGTTCTCCATCAATGTCATCTCCAAGTCCGGTACCACCACCGAGACCAGCCTGGCGTTCCGTGTTCTGCGCAAGCTGCTGGAGGATGAGATGGGCGTTGAGGAAGCCAACAAGCGCATTTATGCCACCACTGACCGTGCCAAAGGCACCCTGAAGCAGCTGGCTGACGCGCAGGGCTGGCCCACCTTCGTGGTTCCTGACGATGTGGGCGGCCGCTACTCCGTTCTCTCCGCTGTGGGCCTGCTGCCCATCGCTGCCGCCGGGATCAGCATCGACGAGCTGATGAAGGGCGCAGCCGATGCCATGGAGCGCTTCTCCGTGCTGAGCCCGGACAACGACGCTTACAAGTATGCTGCCATCCGCAACATCCTGTACCGCAAGGGCAAGGCTGTTGAGATCCTGGAGTGCTACGAGCCCAACTTCACCCTGATGAACGAGTGGTATAAGCAGCTGTTCGGCGAGAGCGAGGGCAAGGACAACAAAGGCCTGTTCCCCGCAAGCTGCATCTTCTCCACCGACCTGCACTCCATGGGTCAGTTCATCCAGGAAGGCTCCCGCACCATGTTTGAGACCATCGTGGATGTCAAGAAGCCTGCACAGGATCTGTTCATCGAAGAGCTGAAGGGCAACTTCGACGGCCTGAACTTCCTGGCCAACCAGAACATGAGCGTGGTCAACCGCAAGGCCATGGAGGGCACCATCCTTGCCCACACCGACGGCGGCGTGCCTGAGGTGCTGATCGAGGTGGACGACCTGACTGCCTATAATGTAGGCTACCTCATCTACTTCTTCTGGCGTGCCTGCGCCTGCAGCGGCTACCTGCTGAGCGTCAACCCCTTCAACCAGCCGGGCGTCGAGAGCTATAAGAAGAACATGTTCGCTCTGCTGGGCAAGCCGGGTTACGAGAACCTGACCGCCGAGCTGGAAGCGAAGCTGAAGTAAGAGCAAACGGAAAAAAAACGATCTCCCGCCGTGAGGCGTGGAAAATACAGGAGGACAGAACTATGATTAAACTGATTGTTGGCACCAAAGGCTCCGGTAAGACCAAGGCTATGATCGACATGATCAATGATTCGGTCAAGACCTCCAAGGGCAACGTCGTCGTCGTGGAAAAAGGCATGAAGCTGACTTACGACATCGCCCCCGCTGCACGTCTGATCGATCTGGATGAGTATAAGATCGCCGGCGGCGAGATGCTGTACGGCTTTGTTGCCGGCCTGATGGCAAGCAACTACGATATCACCGACCTGTACATCGACGGCATCCTGAAGGTGCTGGATCACGATATCAACCGTCTGGGCGTCGTGCTGGACGAGATGGCCGCCATTGCAGGCGATTCCGTCAAGGTCACTGTTACTGTCAGTGCTGACGAGGCTGCTCTGCCCCACGACGTGAAAAAGTACCTGTAATTTTCTGAACTGAGCGCATTCCAACGGGCAGGAAACCGGAAAATCAAAATTTTTTCGGTTTTCTGCCTGTTTTGGTGTTGACAAAGGTTGGCTTTGGCGCTATACTAACAAAGCAGCCTTTTATGAGGTGTACTATGCAATTTGACCTGAGAAAGTTTATCGCAACCGGCACAAAGCCTTACCATGCAGAGTTTCCCTGTGATTTGTCTGCAAAGGATTTTGCCGGTGCAAGGATCGAACAGCCCGTGACGGCCAGCTTTACCGCTGAACCGGACGGCGACGAGGTCCGGATGACACTGCGGGCAAAAGCATTGGTGCACGGAGAGTGCGCCCGCTGTCTGGACCCCGTTGAGCGGGAAGAGACAGTTGAAGCGGAGTGGACGGCAAAGGAGCGCGATCTGGACGACCCGGATTTCGACCTGCCCCTCAACGAAAAAGGACATCTGGATGTGGACGAATGGCTCTGTCAGGAATTCATGTTCCAGATACCGACGGTGCTGCTTTGCAGCGCTGACTGCCCGGGCTTGTGTCCCCGGTGCGGGAAGAAGATGGCCGAATGTACCTGCCCGCCGGAGGAAGACAAAGCCGCTCCTGTTGACGCAAGGCTAGCGATCCTCAAATCACTGCTGAACTGAGAAACCCATCAAGGAGGTGCAAAAATATGGCAGTACCTAAGAGACATCTTTCCAAGGCCCGCCGCGACAAGCGTCGCAGCAATGTTTGGAAGCTGGAGGCCCCCGCACTGGTCAAGTGCAGCAACTGCGGCTCTCTGAAGCTCCCCCACCAGGCATGTGGCAACTGCGGTTACTACAAGGGCGAGGAAGTCATCAAGAAGGGCTAATTTGCGCAGAATTGGTGGCACATTGGTGTTATGTTGAGAAGGGGATGGCGCAATGCCTTCCCCTTCTTTCTTTGTCTGGAGGTGAAATGCAATGGCGATCAAGATCGACCGCATCGATGCGGGCAGTGAAGCCGAGGCGCTGGGCCTGCAGCCCGGCGATGAGCTGCTGAGCGTGGACGAAAATGAGCTGAACGATACGCTGGACTATGATTTTTATACCGACAGCAAAAGCTTTCACCTGAAAGCAAGGGTGGCGGACGGCATCCGGGAGTGGGACGTCCAGCGGAACGAGCGCGGCCCCTTCGGCTGCGACTTCTCCACCTATCTGGGCGACCAGAAGCACTCCTGCTCCAACCACTGTATGTTCTGCTTCATCGACCAGCTGCCCCCCGGGATGCGCGAGAGCCTGTATTTCAAGGATGATGACGAGCGGCTGAGCTTTCTGTTCGGCAACTACATCACCATGACCAATATGCAGGACCACGAGATCGACCGCATCATCAAGATGCATATCTCGCCCATCAACATCTCGGTCCACACCACCAATCCCCAGCTCCGTGTGCGGATGCTGGCGAATAAACGGGGCGGCGAGGTGCTGAAGTACCTGCCCCGCCTGGTGGAGGGCGGCATCGCCGTCAACTGCCAGCTGGTGCTCTGCCGGGGCATCAACGACGGCGACGAGCTCCGCCGCACCCTGGCCGACCTGCTGGAGCTGACCCCTATGGTGCAGAGCATTGCCGCTGTGCCCTGCGGTGTGACGGATTACCGACAGAATCTGTTCAAGCAGACCCCCTATGATGCCGAGACCAGCGCCGCTGTCATCGACATTATGGAAGAGTTTGGCGATGAATGCAAGCGCCGCCACGGCAAGCGCATCATCTACCCCAGCGATGAGTGGTATCTCAAGGCGGGGCGGCCCATCCCCCCGGCGGAGTTCTATGAGGACTTTGACCAGCTGGAAAACGGCGTGGGCATGATGCGCCTGTTCGAGGATGAATTCCGGGCAGAGCTGGACAGGCCCCACCGCATCTACGGCACCAAGCAGATCGATGTGGTCACCGGTACCATGGCAGGCCCCCTCATCACTGAGCTGATGGACGAGCTCCACCGCCAGTACCCCATGATCGATGTAAAAGTTCACGTTGTCAAGAATAATTTCTTTGGCGGCAACGTGGGCGTGGCGGGGCTTGTCACCGCCACCGATATCATTGCCCAGTGTGAGGGAAAGCTGGAAAGCGGCACCCTGGGCATCCCCGCTGTCATGCTGCGGGAAGAAAAAGATACGTTCCTCGATGATATGACCATTGCCCAGCTGGGCGAACGGCTGGGGGTCAAGGTCGAGGTGCTGCCGGTGAGCGGCGGTGATGAGGCAAAAGCCCTGCTCCGCACCGGCCTGCATATTTCGAGAAGAAGAAGAGCATAACGAAAGGAGGAACCCCCTATGAGCAAACCGATCGTAGCAGTGGTTGGCCGCCCCAATGTGGGCAAGTCCACCCTGTTCAATAAGCTCTGCGGCCAGCGTCTGGCCATCGTGGAGGATACCCCGGGCATCACCCGCGACCGCATCTTCGCCAACTGCGAGTGGAGCGGCCACGAGTTCCTGCTGGTGGATACCGGCGGCATCGAGCCCAAGGCCACCGAGGGCATTCTGGCCCACATGCGTGAGCAGGCAGAGATCGCCATTGACACCGCTGACTGCATCATCATGGTGGTGGATGTCCGCGACGGCCTGACCGCCGCCGACGAGGAAGTGGCCCACATGCTGCGCCGCAGCCACAAGCCCATCATCCTGGCTGTCAACAAGTGCGATAAGACCGGCGAGACCCCCATGGAGCTCTACGAGTTCTATAACCTCGGCTTCGACGAAGTCATGCCCATCTCGTCCGTCCACGGCCACGGCACCGGCGACCTGCTGGACGCCGTCTGCGCCCACCTCGATTTCAGTGAGACCGTCGTGGAGGAAGACCGCATCCCCGTCGCCATCATCGGCCGCCCCAACGTGGGCAAGTCCAGCCTGACCAACCGCATCCTCGGCGAGAACCGGATGATCGTGGCCAACGAGGCCGGTACCACCCGCGACGCCATCGACACCCCCGTGGACAACGCTTACGGCAAGTTCATCTTCACCGATACCGCCGGTCTGCGCAAGCGCAGCAACATCACCGACGGCCTCGAGCGCTACATGGTCGTCCGCGCACTGGCCGCTGTCGAGCGCAGCCGCGTGGCCCTGATCCTCGTGGACGCCACCGTCGGCTTCACCGAGCAGGACAGCAAGGTGGCAGGTTATGCCCACGATCAGGGCAAGGCCTGCATCATCGTTGTCAACAAGTGGGACGCCGTGGAGGGCAAGGAGACCAACACCATGGAGCATCAGCGCCGGGATTACGCCGATTGCTTCAGCTTCATGGGCTATGCGCCCATCATCTTCATTTCGGCCCAGACCGGCTATAACGTGAACAAGCTGATGCAGCTGATCCGTGACGTGGATGCCCAGAACGGTGCCCGCGTGCCCACCGGTGTCCTGAACGAGATGCTGGCCCGCGCTACCGCCCGGATGCAGCCGCCCAGTGACAAGGGCCGCCGCCTGAAGATCTTCTACCTGACCCAGGCTTCCACCCGTCCCCCGACGTTCGTGGCCTTCGTCAACTCCAAGCAGCTGTTCCATTTCAGCTATCAGCGATATCTGATCAACCAGATCCGGGAGAACTTTGGTCTGGAACACACGCCCATCCGCCTGGTGATCCGTGCGTGAGCGCGGCACCGGCAGCGTCGGCGCAAAAGATGTGTAACAGGGGAGGCGGCTGTTGATGATGACCTTCTTCATCGTTCTGGCTGCCGCTGCGCAGGCTTACCTGCTGGGCAGCGTGGACACGGGCATTCTGGTCAGCAAATACCTGTACCATGACGATGTCCGCAATCACGGCAGCGGTGCAGCCGGTATGACCAATATGCTGCGCACCTTTGGCAAAAAGGCAGCGGCGCTCACCGCCGCAGGTGACGTGCTGAAAGGCGTTGCAGCTGTCTGTATCGGCCGCTGGCTCTTCGGGTTCCTGCCCGCAGATGCCGCCGTTTCGCCCTATCTGGGCGTGTATCTGACCGCCATTCTGGCCGTGGTGGGCCACACCAAGCCCATCTATTTCGGCTTCAAGGGCGGCAAGGGCGTGCTGGTGGCGGGAGGGGCCATCCTGGCGGTCCAGCCCATCCTCCTGCCGGTGCTGACCGTCGTTTTTCTGCTCTGCCTTGTGCCCACCGGCATGGTGTCGCTGGGCAGCATTGCAATGGCGGCATCCTATCCGGTGCTGACCCTCATCTACGGCCTGCTCAAGGGCTTCGCCACTGACGACCTCATCGTCTGCGTCGCCGGTGGCGGGGTCTACCGGGATCTGGCCGGAGGTGAAGACGAGACCGCCCACGGTGTAGCCCTGAGAGTAGGGGCCGATGGCGCCGGGAGCTTTTTCGGTGCGGATGATGTTCATATCGATTACCTCACATATCATAAATAGGGGTCTCCGCCAAAGGGGGCCGATGAAAAAGTCTACCACCAACTGTCCCCGCCGTCAACGGGCAGCAGGGAACGGCCCCGGAATTTCCGGAAAAAAGGGATGTAAAATTATTTGGAAAAATCTGTGCAAATCATCTTGACAAGAAATAAACTTTTTATGATAAAAATAGAGCATGAAAGTAACATTTTTGCAGAAAAACGCAGGCGCAGCGCAGGCAGGAAAGCCAGCTTTGCGCAGGCGCGTTTTTTTTGCAGAAAAAGCGAATTTCTGAACCCTCGGAAGGGGCAGAAAGGATAAGATATGTCGATTTTGGTAGATGATTCAAATAAAACAGCCTGCCGTGCAGCGGAGGCTGGACTGCAGCAGAAAAAACTGTGCTGCGCTGGTGCGCCCGGCGGGTACGGGCAAGGGCTGCATCGTGTGGGAGCTGCTGGACGCCCACCCCGAGATGCGCGTGCTCTGGGTGGTGTCCTGCACTGCCCGTCTGGAGCTGCGCCGCGCCCTGGCAAAGCGGCTGGGCCGGACGCTGGGCGGCAGGGTGCGGCTGATGAGCTGCGAGCAGCTGGCCGTGCAGAATGCGCTGGGCTGGGTGGCGCTGGCTGAGTTCCGGCCCGGCCTGCTGGTACTGGACGGCTGGAGGGAGATGAGCGCAAAGGACTGGACCGACTGTGTCCAGCCGCTGTTCCGCCTCAGCCCGGGGGCAAAGCTGCTGGCTTTGGGGAGCCGGACGCCCCGGGCGACAGCTGCCGCGCCGCCGAGGAGATGCTGGCCGACGCCATCATGGGAGCCGCTGGCGCTGGGCGGGGCGATGGCCGAGGGCCTGCTGCCCATGCCGGCCTCCTATACGGCCCTGCTCTGGCCGCTGGAAGATGCGATGGCCCGCCTCCGTGCTGAGGTGAAGAACGCTCCATCTGCCGGGCTGCCCTGACCCAAACGCCGAAGAAATATCAGGCTCTGAGCCTCGCCGTAGAGAAGCTTCCATGCGGTGGAACAGCTGCTGGCGCAGTGGCTCCCGGATGCTGCCGGACGGTATCTCGTCCTCTGCGAGGATGATGCAGCGGCGGCGCAGACCGCAAGACGGCAGGCCGAGAAGCTGTTTGGTGCAGGGAACACATATTTATAAGGGATGCAGAAGGCTTTGCGGCCGACGAAGCGGCCACCCTCCGGCTGCTGGTCTGTGCCAACGGCCCGGCGGTGCAGTCACCTCTGGCCGGGATCTCGGGCGTGGTGCTGGTGCGCCGCAGCGCTGGACCGGCCGCATACCGGCAGATGCTGGCACGCGCCCTTGCGGCCTGCGGCAGTGTGCCGGTGGGTGCAGGCTGAGCGCGGCCTTGAGGCGCTGACCTGTGTGCAGCAGCTGCGAGCAGGCCGCCCGGCTGGAAAAGCTGGGCATCGCCTGGAAACAGCGGATGGAGCAGGCCTGGGAGCGGGCTATGCCGCAGCCCGGGAGTACCGCGGAGAATACGGGAACCTGATGGTGCCGGTCCGCTACCGGGAGAAAAACGGCTTTGCCCTGGGCGAGTGGATCGTTTACAACCGTCAGCGGTTCCTCGGCAACAATCTGTCCACCGACCGTGTCGAGCGGCTGGAAGCACTGGGCATGGTGTGGGACACCGTGCAGGACCTCTGGGAGCAGAGCTACTGCGCGGCTGTCCAGTATTGGCTCGACCACGGCACGCTGGAAGTGCCGGTCAAGTACACCACCCCGGAGGGCGTGGCTCTGGGCGTCTGGCTGGGCAGTCAGCGGGCCGCCTACAAGGCGGGCACCATCAAGCCGGAGCAGAAAGCCTGGCTGGAGGCGCTGGACGTGGACTGGACCAACCGCAACGACCGCAAGTGGCAGGCCGCTTATGATGCCGCCGCGCGGTATTATCAGGCCCATGGCGACCTGAACGTCCCCTCGGAGTACATCGACCCGGACGGCGTGCTGCTGGGCAAGTGGGTCAGCCGCCAGCGTTACGCCTGGCAGAACCCGGACCGCAGCAGCGCGCGCTTACCCCGAGCGCAAGGCCCTGCTGGACCAGCTGGGCATGGTGTGGCAGAAGCCGGATTCCTGGCAGCACCGCTATGAGCTGGCCGCTGCCTACAAAAGGCCGCCCACGGCAGCCTGGAGCTCCCGGCCCAGTACCGCACGGAAGAAGGGATCTGGCTGGGCAGCTGGCTCAGCCGCCAGAAGCAGCTGCTCCAGAAAGGGGATAAGAGCCTGCGCGGTGAGCGGGTCAAAGCCCTGAAAGAGCTCTTCCAGGGCGAGCTGGAGCGCCGGAGCGGGGCGGTCCGCACCCGTGCCCGCTGCAGCGTGCGGGAGCGGAACTGGCTCAACAACTACCGCCATGCCAAGGCCTACGCCAAGCGCCGGGGAGATCTGCTGGTCCCTGCCAGCTATGTGGATGAAACGGGGTTCCGCCTTGGCGTCTGGATCTCCAACCTGCGGGCCGCCCGCAAGACGCGGCCTGACTCGTTCCAGGTCACGCCGGAGCATATCGCGATGCTGGACGAAATCGGGATGCAGTGGGACGCCCGGGAGGCCAAGTGGCAGTGCGCTCTCCGCCGGGCCGGGGAGTACCGCGCCGCCCACGGGGATCTGACCGTACCCGTCAATTATAAAACGGAGGATGGCTTCTGCCTGGGCGACTGGATCCGCCGGATGCGGGAGAGCTATGCAGCCCATGACGCCCGGCTGACCCCGGAGCGGGTGGAAAACCTCAGCGCCCTGGGCATGGTCTGGGCACCGGCAGAGGGCTGAAAACCAATTGCATTTTTGGCGGGCTTGTGCTATACTAACCCCGTCTGAATAGAAAACAGCAGGTGCCTTTTGCCGCTTTCGGGCGGCGGAAAGGGTAAAAGAGAAGCGGGTGGGATTCCCGCACGATCTCGTCACTGTGATAAGGGAGCTTTGCGGCGTTGGCGCGTTTTGCGCCGGTCACTGGGGGAACCTCCGGGAAGGCAGCCGCGGGCGCGGGCAGTTCTGCCCGTCCCTTTCAGCCAGGAAACCTGCCTGCTGTTGGTACGGGAGCAGATGCTCCAGATCACGAGGAATTGGTTGTACCGAAAAAAGCCCAGAAATAACAGGGGTCTTTTGTTGTGCACTCCGCGCGGCAAAAGGGCCCTTTTTGTGTCCGGGCGTACCGCCTGTACCCTTTCTGTCAGAAAATCCGCACACAAGCAAAAACAGGAAAGGAACAAACAAGAACCATGCGTAAACTCAATTGGAAAAAGACCGTGGCAGTCTCCGCCGCTCTGGCGCTCTGCGTCGGCACCCTGGCAGGCTGCGGCAGCAGCGCTTCCAGCAGCACCGCCGCTTCCAGCGAGGCAGCATCCAGCACAGCCGCCAGCGAGGTGAGCAGCGAGGAGGCTGACGAAATGGCCGCAAAGAACGGGCAGACCTGATCGACGCCATCTATGTGCAGGAGCGCAACGAGAACACCGATGAACAGTGCAAGGCTGCCAAGGACGCCTGGGACGCTCTGACCGACGCCCAGAAAGAGCTGGTCGAGGGGAAGAGGCTGATCCCGATTACTTTGGCCGCGACACCGGCGATGCTTCCAAGGATGACCCCCGCAATGAGGACAACATCGGCGACAACGAGCTGCTGGTGGTCAGCTTCGGCACCTCGTTCAACGACAGCCGCGTGAAAGACATCAAGGGCGTCGAGGATGCTCTGCAGGCCGCTTACCCCGATTGGTCTGTCCGCCGTGCATTCACCGCTCAGATCATCATCAACCATGTCCAGGCTCGTGACGGCGAGAAGATCGACAACATGCATCAGGCCATGGACCGTGCCGTTGCCAACGGCGTCAAGAATCTGGTCGTCCAGCCCACTCACCTGATGCACGGTGCTGAGTACGACGAGATGATGGAGATGATCGACGACTACCGCGACAAGTTCGAGTCCGTCGCTGTGGCTGAGCCCCTGCTGGGTGAGGTCGGCGCTGACGCTACCGTGATCAACGAGGATAAGGAAGCGGTTGCCAAGGCTGTCACTGCCGAGGCTGTTGCCACTGCTGGTTACGACAGCGTAGAGGCTGCTGCCAAGGATGGCACTGCATTCGTCTTCATGGGCCACGGCACTTCTCACACCGCGAAAGTCAGCTACAGCCAGATGCAGACCGTCATGCAGACCCTGGGCTATGACAATGTCTTCATCGGCACTGTTGAGGGCGAGCCTGAGTCCACCTCCTGCGAGAATGTCATCGAGGCTGTCAAGGCTGCCGGTTACACCAAGGTCGTGCTCCGCCCGCTGATGGTCGTTGCCGGCGACCACGCCAACAACGATATGGCCGGTGCGGACGAGGACTCCTGGCTGAGCCAGTTTGAGGCTTCCGGTGCATTCGACTCTGTCGATTGCCAGATCGCAGGCCTGGGCGGGGTTGCTGACGTCGAGCAGCTCTACATTGCCCACACCAAGGCTGCCATCGACTCCCTGAACGGCTAAAATAGACCCGCATTGCCCGGAAAGGAGACCTTTTCGGGCAATTTTGTTTGTGTCCCCCTTTTCTGTTCCCCCAGTTGCGTGCTATACTATTCAAGTAATCTTGTTTTTGAGGTGTAATGCAATGAAATATACGCGTTTTGTTTCTCTGCTGGCAGTGTCCGCCCTGCTGGCTGCTTCTCTGGCTGGCTGCGGCAGCTCTGCTTCCAGTGTGGCTTCTTCCGCTTCCTCGGAGGCGGTGTCTTCCGTGGCGGAATCCGCTGTCTCCGAGGCCGCTTCCGAGAGTGCCGCTGCTTCTTCTGCACGGGCGCTGGAAGACGGCACCTATACGGCGGAGTTTGATACCGACAGCAGCATGTTCCATGTCAATGAGGCCGACAACGGCAAGGGTACGCTGACCGTGAAAGACGGCCAGATGACCATTCACATCCGCTTGGCTTCTACCCACATCGTCAACCTCTATGTCGGTATGGCGGCCGATGCCCCGGACCATGAGGCCGACTGGCTCCAGCCCACCACCGACACCGTGACCTACTCCGACGGAACCTCCGAGGAAGTCTACGGCTTTGACGTCCCGGTGGAAGCACTGGACACCGATTTCCAGCTGGCCATCCTGGGCACCAAGGGCAAGTGGTATGACCACACCGTCAGCGTCCGCAATGTCGAGACACAGGCCGCGGAGGCTGTGGAGACTCCCGCGGACGGCAGCTACACCTGCGAGGTGACGCTGGAGGGCGGCTCCGGCCGTGCCACCGTGGACAGCCCCGCTGCCCTGACTGTGGCCGACGGAAAAATGACCGCCACCATCGTCTGGTCCAGCCCCAACTATGACTATATGATCGTGGACGGCGAGAAGTACCTGCCCACCAACACCGAGGGCAATTCCACGTTTGAGATCCCGGTCTCTGCCCTTGGCGTTCCGCTCTCTGTTGTGGCGGATACCGTCGCCATGAGCACTCCCCATGAGATCGAGTACACCCTGACGTTCAGCGCCCCGAGCGAGAACTGATGCCATGAAGATCAACCGACGTCAATTCCTCAAAGCCCTCCCGGCGGCTGCCCTGGCCCTGACGGCCTGCGGCAGGCAGCAGCAGAGGCCCCTGCCACCACGGATGCCCTTTGTGCTGGACCACGCTTACCCGCTGGATTATGCCCGGCAATTCACGGCGGATGTTTATACCGACGGCTCCGTTCTGCTCACGATCGCGGAATCTGGTGACAAGTTCCTTGTCCGGCCCGAGGGAGCGGCGGAGCTTTCCGTCCTCCCGGAGGGAACCGTGGAGCTGCGCCAGCCGCTGGAAAATATTTACCTCGTGTCCAGCTCCAGTATGGATTACTTCATCCACCTGGACGCGCTGGATTCCATCGCTCTTTCCGGCACCCGGGCCGATGGCTGGTATCTCGACGAGGCCAAAGCCGCCATGGAGGCGGGCGAGATCACCTATGCGGGCAAGTACAGTGCGCCGGACTACGAGTGCATCCTGGCTGCCCACTGCAGCCTTGCCATTGAAAACACCATGATCTACCACACCCCGGAGGTCAAGGAGCAGCTGGAACACTTCGGGGTGCCGGTGCTGGTGGAACGCTCCAGTTATGAGAGCGGCCCCCTTGCCCGGATGGAGTGGATCAAGTTCATTGGGCTGCTGCTGGGCAGAGCCGAAGAGGCCGAGCGCGTTTTCAGCGAGAAGATCGCGCGGATCGAGCCCGTTTTGCAGCAGGAGCCCACGGGCAAGACGGTGGCGTTCTTCTCCGTCACGGGAAATAACCTCATCACCGTCCGCAAGGGCGGGGATTATGTGGCCCAGATGATTGGGATGGCCGGCGGCAGCTATGTCTTTTGCCGACCTCACGGACAATGGCAACAGCCTTTCCACCATGAATCTCCCGCAGGAAACATTCTACGCCCAGGCCAGAGACGCCGATGTACTCATTTACAACAGCACCATCGAGGGCGTGGTGGATACCCGGGAGCAGCTGGTGAAAAAATGCGCCATGCTGGCCGATTTCAAAGCCGTCCAGTCCGGTGACTGCTGGTGCACTTCCAAGAGCTTTTTCCAGCAGAGCATGGCCTTGCCGGACCTCATTTTGGATATGAACCGTGTCTTCACCGAGGGCGACCCCGCCCCGGAGGAGCTGACCCTCTTACAGAAAATTTCCTGACTGTATGTGAAAAGGAGTACCCCATGACCACCCCCAAACGCCTCACACGGACCTACCTCGCCCTCACGGCGGGGCTTTTGGTGCTGTTTGGCATGAATCTGCTGTGGGGCAGCGTTTCGCTGACCCCGCAGGCCGTGCTGGCGGCCCTGCTGGGCAAAGGGGCAGGACGCGCTCTCCATGGGCATCATCCTGCAGCTGCGGCTCCCCGGGCGGTCATGGTGATCCTGCTGGGGCGGCGCTCTCGGTAGCAGGCTATCTGCTCCAGACCTTTTTGCCAACCCCATTGCGGGCCCGTTTGTCATGGGCATTTCCAGCGGTGCCAAGCTGGCCGTGGCCCTCACCATGGTGATGTTCCAATCAATCAGGGGCGCTTCACCAGCTCGGCGGCGCTCATCATCGCCGCCTTTGCGGGCGCCATGGCGGCGATGGCCTTTGTGCTGGCTGTGGCCCGGCGGGTGCAGCGGATGAGCATTCTGGTCATCTGCGGCGTCATGATCGGCTATATCTGCTCTGCCATCACGGACATCGTGGTCACTTTTGCGCAGGACTCCAACATCGTCAACCTCCACAACTGGTCCATGGGCAGCTTTTCGGGCGTTACCTGGGGCAATGTGCAGGTGGCGGCCTGCGTGGTGCTGCCCGCGCTGGCAGCCTCGTTCTGCCTCTCCAAGCCCATGGCGGCTTACCAGCTGGGGAAAGTTACGCCAAAAGCGTGGGCGTGGCGGTGCGGCCATTCAGCATGGCGCTGGTGCTTCTTTCCAGCCTGCTGGCGGCCTGCGTCACGGCCTTTGCCGGGCCGATCTCCTTTGTGGGCATCGCGGTGCCCCACCTCGTCAAGGGAGCACTGGGCAGCGCCAAACCCTTGCACGTCCTGCCGGGCTGCGCGCTGGGCGGGGCGGCGTTCTGCCTGCTCTGTGACCTCATCGCCCGCAGCCTGTTTGCCCCTACCGAGCTGTCCATCAGCTCGGTCACGGCCGTGTTCGGCGCACCGGTGGTCATCTGGCTGCTGATCCGCCGCCAGACACAGGAGGGGAACGATGAGTTATTACTGCGAGACAAGAGACCTGGCTGTGGGCTACACCAAAGCCCTTTTTACAAAATATCGCGCTGGGGGTGGAGCGGGGCCAGATCCTGACCCTCGTGGGCCCCAACGGCGCGGGCAAATCCACCCTGCTCAAAACGCTGGCGGGCCAGCTGGCCCCGCAGGGCGGTGCGGTGCTGCTGGACGGCGCGGAGCTTTCCACGCTGTCCGGCAACGCCCGGGCCCGCAAAATGGCCCTGATGCTGCCCCACACCTGCCGCACGGAGCTCACCACCTGCTTCACGCTGGCGGCGGCGGGCCGCTACCCCTACACCGGGCGGCTGGGCGTCCTCTCGGCAGAGGACAGAGCGCAGGTGCGCGCCGCCCTCAGATTGGTGGGCGCGGAGGCCCTCGCCGACCGGGATTTCAACAAGATCAGCGATGGCCAGCGCCAGCGGGTGCTGCTGGCCCGGGCGATCTGCCAGCAGCCAGAGATCATTCTGCTGGATGAGCCTACGTCTTTTTTGGATATCAAGGGCAAAGTGGAACTGCTGGGCATCCTGAAACAGCTGGCCCGGGAGCAGAACATGGCCGTTCTGCTCAGTCTGCATGAGCTGGATCTCGCCCGCAAAATTTCGGACAAAGTGGTCTGCGTCTCGCCCGAGGCTGTTTCCGGTGTGCTGACGCCCGAAGAAGCGTTCACCAAAGAAAATATCTGCCGCATCTACCACCTGACGGCGGAGGAATACACGTTTCTCTATGGCCCGGACGCCGCGGTGCAGACGCCCGCCCTGCAAGCAGAGGCCCCCAAAAGCCAAGACCCAAATTCGAGCACTATGTCCGCAGCGGGCAGAAACTGCTCCGCTGCGGTTATACCACCGGCACCTGTGCGGCACTGGGCGCGGCAGGAGCTGCCCGGCTCCTGCTTACCGGACGCACGCCGGAAACGGTCGCTCTCCGCACCCCAAAAGGCATTGTGGTGGAGGTGGCCCCGCTGGCCTGCCATCCAACGGAAGACGGTGCTGTCTGCGTGATTGAAAAGGACGGCGGTGACGATGCCGATGTGACCACCGGCCTGCCCGTTGCGGCGGAAGTGGTCCTGAAACCGGAACGCGCGGATGTGCAGATCTTCGGCGGGCCGGGGGTGGGCCTGGTGACAAAGCCGGGCCTTGACCAGCCGGTGGGCGAAGCCGCCATCAATCATGTCCCCCGGGAGATGATCGCGGAGGCCCTGCAAAAGAAGCCGAATCCGCCGGTTATGCGGGCGGCTTTGCCGTGACGGTTTCCATTGAGGGCGGTGCCGAGGTGGCCAAGCGGACGTTCAACCCCCATATCGGGGTGGAGGGCGGCCTCAGCGTGCTGGGCACCAGCGGCATCGTGGAGCCCATGAGTGAGCAGGCCCTGCTGGACACCATCCAGCTGGAAATGAATCAGGCTCGCCTCCGCCCCCACCCGGGTGTACCCCAGCGGCTGATCCTGGCCCCGGGCAACTATGGGCTGGATTACCTCCACGGCACTCTGCCCTGGCTGGAAAAGATCCCGGTGGTCAAGTGTTCCAACTTCATTGGTGACACGCTGGATATGGCGGCCGCCGCCGGGTTTGAGGAAGTACTGCTCATCGGCCATGTGGGCAAGCTGTGCAAGCTGGCGGGCGGCATCATGAACACCCACTCCCACACGGCGGACTGCCGCACCGAGCTCTTCTGCACCTACGCCGCCCTCAGCGGGGCGAGGCAGGAGGTCTGCGCGGCCCTCCTCCACGCGGCCACCACGGACGCCTGCATTGAGATCCTGGACAAAGCAGGCCTCCGGGCCCCGGTGCTGGCCGGGCTGGTGGATGCCATCCAGACCCACCTCGACCGCCGGGCGGCCGGGGCGTTCCGTGTGGGAGCCATCCTCTTTTCCAACCAGTATGGCCCGCTGGGCCAGACCCAGACTGCAAAGGAGCTGCTGCAAGCATGGACAATGTGAAAAAAGGCACCTCCACGGTGTCAGCGTGGGCTTCTAGCAAATAGCGCAATGGTCTGCAACTGCGGTCTGCCGGACGAGGCCGTTTTCCCAGCACTGACGGATTATGACCCGGCACAGGATGCCGGATATTTTGCAACCATTCTGGTAAAGGAGTAACGCCATGGTTCATTTTGTGGGGCGGGCCCCGGCGCGCCCGATCTGATCACCCAGCGGGGCGCGGCCCTGCTGCAGGGGGCCGACTGCATCATCTACGCGGGCAGTCTGGTCAACCCGGCTCTGCTGGGGCTGGCAAAGCCCGGCTGTGCCATCTACAACAGCGCCGAGATGACGCTGGAACAGGTGCTGGACACCATGCGCCGGATGGAAGCGGTGGGCAAGACCACCGTCCGCCTCCACACCGGCGACCCCTGCCTTTACGGGGCCATCCGGGAGCAGATGGATGTACTGGACACCGACGGCATCCCCTACGATGATACCCCCGGTGTGTCCAGTTTCTGCGGCGCGGCGGCGGCCCTCTGTGCGGAGTACACCCTGCCCACTGTCAGCCAGACCGTCATCATCACCCGGATGGAGGGCCGTACCCCGGTGCCGGAAAAAGAAAAGCTGCAATCCCTCGCCGCCCACGGGGCCACCATG
>VOFB01002537.1_pt1 | contig 21494 bp, 51 predicted proteins | sample 5384141 | NCBI WGS metagenome assembly VOFB01 (sample SAMN12384721, study PRJNA508395) | human gut metagenome | isolation source: healthy gut A | host: Homo sapiens | reverse complement strand
CTGTGAGAGCATCGGGGAGTTCTTCACCGCTGCCTTTACCAAGCGGCAGTTTGGCAACACTCTGGAGTATACCATGGTCCTGTGCCTTACGGGCCTGGCCTGCGCTTTGGGCGCGCGGGTGGGCATCTTCAATGTGGGCGGTGAGGGCCATACCTGGGGGCCGATTGTTTCGGCTATCTTGGCGTCCTGCTTTCTGTATTCCCCTGGCTGGCCATCCCGTGGCGCTTTGGGCGCCATTGCCGCAGGGGGTTTATGCCTGGATTCCGGCGTTTTTGAAGGTCAAGCTGAAGGTCAACGAGGTCATCACCACCATCATGCTCAATTCCCATTGCCATTTACCTCTGCGCCTACCTGTCCAGCGGGCCCTGGAAGACGAGCCAGGAGCAACGGGTCTCCGTACCGGGACACCCTGGCTGACGGTCTGCGCTCCCGCCTGATTCCCGGCTCCTCCCTCACCACCGCCATTTTTGCAGCCGCCATCATGGCCCTTCTGGTGTGGTACGTCATGAGCAAACCGCCTACAGGCTACGAGATGAAGCTGACTACTTGGGCAAAACCGGCGTTTTGCCTTCTTCTCCGGCTGAAGGTGGACACCCCTCACCATCGGGGCCATGACCGTTTCCGGCGCTATGTGCGGCCTGGTGCCGGGGTATGTTTGAGGTCTATGGCCTCAAGGGGCAGCTATCAGGACGGCATCAGCAACGAATTTTACTTTGACGGCCTGCTGGTGGCCCATGATTATGGGCTACAATCCGGTGGGCATCATCGGCATGAGCATCCTCTTTGCCGTCCTGCGCATTGGCGCTACGGGCATGGGCTCCGCCGGCGTCCCCGGAGAAATCTACCGGATCATCAGTCCGTCATCATCTTTTCATGGCGGGAGGCAGCGGCATGCTCCGCCGCCTGGCAGGCCCGCCGCGCCCGGAACCCCCGGCAGGGGAGGCCGCCGCCAGTTGGAGGCAAACCATGGGTAATCTTTTCACCGCCGGCCTGTTCCGGCAAATGCTCCCACAACGCCACTCCCGTGGGGTTGGCGGCCATGGGCAGACTGATGACTGAGCACGCCGATATCATGAACACATCGGGATGGACGGCATGATCCTCATGGGTGCCTTCACCGCCGTGGCGGTGAGCTGGTTGCTGGCTCTGCTTGGCTGGGCCTGGTGGCAGCCATTTTTGGTTGGAATTTGGTGGGCCTGTTCTTCCCCCTCTTCGTGGTGAAGTTCAGAGTGACGAATTCATCATCGGCACTGCCCTCAACATCTTTGCCGGGGGCCTCACCGTCTTCCTCTTGCGGACTCTGTTTCAGGTGAAGGGTACCTTCCAGGGGACCCCGGACCGAAAAGTGGTGGTGGCTTCCCCAGGTGGACCTGGGATTTTTGAAGCAGATCCCTTCCTGGGGGACGTGCTGGATGGCAGCTCCCTCTTTATTTTCCTCACCTGGGGCCTGGTGGCCCTGATGTGGGCCTTTGTCTACCGGACTCCCTGGGGCTTCTGGATTCGGGCCGCCGGGGAGGAGCCCGGTACCCTCGGACTGCCGGAATCAGCCCGGAGAAGATGAAGTGGCTCTCCTCCGTCCTCTGCGGCGCCTGGCCGGGGCCCAGCTGGCCCTGGGCAATGTGACCATGTTTGCCGAGGCATGAGTAACAGCCGGGGCTATGTGGCCTTTGCCTGTGTCATCTTCGGCGCCGCCAACCCGGGCAAGGCCTACCTGCCAGCCGCCCTGATGTTCGGCTTCTTCGACGCCCTGGGCTACCGGCTTCAGGACTATCACATGAACGCCAACCTGACCTCTATGATCCCTTACGTCATCACTGTGGTGATGATGGTCTACGTGGTGGTCCGCAGCCAACAGAAAAAACGCGGGCTGCAAGTCCAGACGCTTTCCTGAGGAGAATATGAAAGGGGCTGTGTTTCCTTTCATCAGCTACCATGGCGGAGGAGGCGCCGCCGGTGGGATACCGGCGGTAGATACGAAAAGGCCAGCTCTTTTCAAGGGCTGGTCTTTTTGCAGCAATGGGAGGCGCTTCGTCTGGCGTTTGCAAGACGTATCCACAGTTTTTGGACCCGTTACACAGCCCAGTGAGACGGCTTTGCGACAAGGTGCATCATGGGGATGTTGACATATTTATACACCGCATTTTCCTAAAAACTAACTTTTTGCTAACCTCATTTCATCTGGAAATAATGCGAATAATTGGCGGAATGATTAAAAAGATGGTTGACACAGCCTCTGCCGGCATGGTAAAATAAAAAGAAATTGAATTGGAATTTGAGTTTAGTAAGGACTGAGCATAACTTTCCTTGCTTCGTGCTGCCAAAGGGACAATGACAGACAGCTTATGGCGCGATCCGCCTGCAAGAGAAAAAGAAATAGAAAAGAAGGGAATGTGAGATTTGGATGAAAAAGCCGATGCTTGCGCTCTTTAGCACGCCCAATGAGAACTACTTTTCGATGTGAATCGGAATGAAGTTGTTCCCATAAGCGATGCTTCCTACGCGTATTTACAGCAGGCTCTGGGTGGGAAAGGCACAGACTTACCTGCGCCAGCTCAAGTGAATATGCTGAAGGAGCAGGGTTATTTTTCCACTGAGAGCTACATAAAAGAGGTACGGCATATTTACTCGGATTACCTCAGCGTCTTTCTTGCACGCAAGCTGACCAAGATTACATGCAATTGACGCAAAACTGTAATTTCCGCTGTAAATACTGCATCTACTCGGAGACGCACAACACGCGGCAGCGAAGTCACTCGACGGAGCGTATGACCTGGGAGACTGCGAAGAAAGCGATTGACTTCTTGCGGGAGCACTCTGTAGACAGCCCGGAGGTGAACATCGGCTTTTTACGGCGGCGAGCCGCTGCTGGAATTTCCGTTGCTGAAGAAGGCGGTGGAGTACAGCGAACAGCAATTTGAGGGGAAAAAGCTTACGTTCAACATTACCACCAACGGAACGCTGCTGAATGACGAGATGATATACTTCTTCCAGGAACATGACGTATCCCTGATGATCAGCCTGGACGGGCCAAAGGAGATCAATGATAAAAACCGCGTCTTCGCAAACGGAAAGGGAACCTTTGACACCGTTGCGAAGCAAATCAGCCGCATTCGGGAAATTGCGCCCCAGTATGGGGCAAAGCTTCAAATCAGCATGGTCATGGACCCCAGCAATGACTTCGACTGCATCAATGAGATTTGCCTGAACGATTCGGAATTCCGGACCTTGAGCCTCCAGCCGGCCATTGTGGAACGGGACGCCGGGAAGATGAAGTGGTATTCTCGAGGAATATACGTGGAAATTTGAGTACCAGAAATTCCTGTCGATTCTTTCCTATTACAACCGGTTCCCCAGGATGAGGTTTCCCCAATTGCCCGGCGCTCCATGATTTCGGCGGTAAAGGACTATGAGCAGATCGAATCCGGAGCGGCTTTACGGAGGATAGACGCACCGTCAGGGCCGTGTATTCCCGGGCAGCTGCGGTTGTTTGTCAACGTACATGAGCAGCTGTTTCCCTGCGAGCGCGTCAGTGAGAGGTCTCCGGCGATGTGCATTGGAACCCTGGATGACGGTTTCAATTTGGAAAATGCACAGAAGATATTAAACGTTGGCAAATTGACAGAGGAGAGCTGTAAAATTGCTGGTGCTTCCGGTATTGCACCCTTTGCGCCAAAAGGCGGACGATGGCTCCGGGCAACTGTCGGCAGAGGAGAAGCTGTCCCATTGCAAAAGAGGCCCGGGCAGGCGCGTACAATCAGTTTTGTGAGTATCTCCTCATGAAGGAGATTCCAATATATTATGCAGAACAGGTGCGGTGCAGGGATGAGAAGGAGGCTTTGGCATATGAGAATTCCGGCGGCAATATATCCGTTTTCGGCGGAGCTTTTACCGGCAGTGAAATATTTTGAGCGGCTGCAGGACCGGTACACGCGACGAAGCTGATCTCCTGCCTGGGTTTGGGGCTGGGAGGCAAAGATGCGGCGTATGCCTGTAACCAGCCTGAGACAGGATTTCTCGTAACGGAGGAGCTGTGGGGGGAGGACCCGTCGGGGAAACCCTATTGGTCTCCCCGGCACTTACCACCGGAGAGATTTCCCCCATGAAAAGATGGTAAACGCTGTCCGCCAAGTGCTGAAGGCAGGCAAGGATGTCCTGTATTTTGATACCGCCATGGGAGAGGTGCCGGAACCCATATGGGAGTTGGCAAATGCCTATCCTGAACGCCTTGGGGTATTCACGGAAGATTTACACCCGACAGACCGTACCCAAATGGATGATCGATATGGTACGCTAAGAGCGCCGGTGATGTTGGTTGGTGGGCTCGCGGCGACGGCGGATTCCTTCGAGGTGCTGACCGGCATGGCCCTCGGCCTGCAAAAGAAGGGCCTGCAGCCCCTGGTGATCTCCAGGCAGCCCCTGGGGGAAGCTCTTCCGGTTTCACAGCCTCAATCATATTTTCAACAGTAGGGATGAGTCAGAAGCAGATCGAATCCTGGGGCTCAATACCTTCCTGCAAGATTTGGAGCGCAGGTACTTACCGGATCTCATTTTGATGGAAGCACCCGACCCAGTGATGCGATACAACAACATCGCGCCCAATGGCTTTGGCATCGGACCTATATGCTCTGTCAGGCTGCGCCGCCCGATTACCTGCTATGCTGTGTGCCCTGCGACTTGGCCGTTGGCAATTTCCTGGAAATGCTCAGCGATGACTTTTCCCATCGTCTTGGCGCGGCCATCAGCGGGGTCTGTGTGAGCAATTTCATTGTGGATTCTGCGAGATCTTCTGCAAACACAGGGAGGTCTCCTATGGGCGGACCGGTATGGAAATGGTGTATAGACAGATAGAAAGAAGGCCCCCATAGTAAGATACCCATGTTTTATGCCGCAGAAGAGGAGATGGAGCGGCTTCTGTCCCACACCTGCTGCAGGCGGAAACATGAAGGCATATGGGGAGGAGAGAATCATATGACTTTGACAAGAAAACCATACGGCAAGGCGTGTTGGAGGTCCTGCGCGACAAGCTCCACTGTCCGGCGGAGCTTCTGACCGAGGAGAACTGGGATGAACCCCTCGACGGGGGAGAACGTTTGGACTGACGGCAGTGGACCTGACCTATTTGCTTTTGAGACAGAGAAAGCCTTGGGCGTCCGGGTTCCGGAGGGCTACTTGCGGGACTATGGATTCAGCACGCTCAACAAAATCATTGACGGTATGGCAACAATCGAATGAAGCGGTTGTCTGCGCGTCAGAAATGCAGCGAGGATGACGCGCCGGAAAACTTGTTGTTCCTGTAGCTGCGCCCAGGTTTCCATAGGCTACAGAAGCATAGCCCCCTGCGTTTGTGGCGTAGCCAGGTCACAGACGTGCAGCAATGGCCTGTCTCGTGTGAAATGGAACAGGCCTCATCAGCCCCGGGCATTGGGTGGTTTTTGCAGACTGCTTGGTTCCCTGCTGGTGAGGGCGTTGCAGGTGGAGCGGGTGGAGTCTGCTAGAAAGTCCTGGTAGCTTGGCAGGCGCTGCTTGCTCCAGAGAAAAACCGTGAGGGACAGATGGAGAGGAATGCCATCGACTCACGGTGACATCCGAACCGATGGATAGAAGGGACAATTGGCTGACGGCCCTTCGAGTCCAAATTCACGGAGGAGGTGAAACGAATGGAGAGACTGACTAAAGAGACGGCTTCAGCTGGATACGGTGGAGGCGTATGCTTGCATCTGCGCGTATGCATCGTGCTCGTGTAGCTGCGATGCTTGTTATTGCTTATGTGATTTACCCTATAACCCAACGGTATCGGATCGAAACGATGCATGCAATAACAAATATCGAAGGAGCTAAAAAGAAGCATCAACTTAAACCTAGGATCAACTCAAAACTTACGGTCGTAAGTAATCCGCAATATTAGGGCAGACGGCGCCCTTCATACGAGGCGCCGTTTTTTTATGATATGGATATCGTCTGAGAAAGGAGGTTTGGAGGTTGCATAAGAAAACTGTCATTTATTTGAAAATCCGTCCTGCGTCAGCCGGCACAAAGTTTGCTTTTGCTGCTGCTCATTGGGCTGCTGAGCGCAGCGTTTACCACCCGAACGGTGGAGTATATCCTAGTCCAGCGGGAAACTGCCAGATTGGGGGCCTATTATCGCGCGATTGGCTCCCTTCAGAGCACCAATCCAGAAGAATACAACTATGCGGCGGGCGCAAACCTCATTGCGGACAGTAAGTACGTGGCACTGGAGGATCGCCGACGGTCCTGTTCTGGTGTCCTGCATGGACTGTACAACGCAGACATCGATGGGAGGTCCAGTGACGGTTATGAAAAAGACCCCCTTGACTTTGGTCTGCATAATAGCGATGTCTTTGTATATGGCGAGGTGCTTACTGCTCCTTCTCCCAAAAAATCGGAGAGAATATGAAGCGTATCAATTTCAATTTCAGGTGAATCGGGTTGAAGCAGGATACCCAGAGTATGTTTCGGAGGGGAAGAAAATTACGCTGTACTTTATCACAGGAGAAACTGGTGAAGACAGCATTGGCGGAGGTGCAGGTTGGAAATACTACTTAATAAAGGCGTTTTATGATTCTGATATATATAATATATGGGATAATCCTGGAGAAAACTTAATTATAAAGCCTAGAAATAACAGCGATCTGTGGTTCCTCCCAGTGAAGCCTGGGGTGCAGTTAGACTTGGAAACGCCAGAATTGGCGGGGCTGCAGGACGAACTAGAATTATTGCAGGGAAAACCAAAGCGCTATGGTTGTCATAGGAACGAAAGACATGAGCGCTATGCCATTGATGCAGCAAGCTTCTAAGACGTATTATCTAACAGATGGACGCTGGCTGGATCAGGAGGCTGACCGAAGCGCCCGGAAGGTTTGTGTGGTGCATCAGGAATTTGCCAACTACCGGGGTCTGGCAGTGGGAGATACCATTACCTTGACTCTTCGGGATTTTGATCTTGCCTTTGGTGGTTACATCTTGGATGGTGAAGAGTGGAAAAAACTGGCGGGAGTTCCCCACACAAACGGAGAGCTTTGAAATTGTCGGGCTATATGGAGTTGCTTTAGATGCTAAATGGGGACGGCCTTCTTTAGAAAATACCAACATGTATATCCCGGACTCCTGTATGCCAGAGGGATTCGGAGCAGACCCCGAAACAATGGTGTGGGCTTACAGCTTTGTGTTAAAAATCCTCCCAGGATGAGGCTGCCTTTTGGAAGAGAACCGGGAGGCACTGGAGGAGCTGGGCTATAGCGTGTCCTTTGTGGAGAACCACTCTGAGAATTTCTGGGCCTCTGTCACCCCCATGCGCCAGTCAGCCACCTTCAGCGCGGCGGTTTTCGCCGGGGTGCTGCTGCTGGGGCTGGTGCTGGCGGCCTTCCTCTATTTGCTGCTGCGGCGGAGGGATTTTGCCATTTGCGGGCGATGGGCGTGCCCAATGGGCCAGCGGCCCGGGGCCTTCTGGGTCCCGTTGCCCTTCTGGGGCTGCTGGGGATTGCGGCAGGCAGTATACCAGCCTGGGGCTACGCCATGAGGAAGACGGCGGAAACCCTGGCCACGATTTCCGGGCCGGAGGGCGTGGAGGTATCGGTGGAGCTGTCCCGTCTGTATTTGGTGGGAATTTGTGCCTGCGTCTGGGCGCTGCTGGTGGCCTTTGGGCCATTGGGGCGGGCCGCCTGTCCCGCCGTCCTGCCTTGGAGCTGCTGCAGGGTGCAGCAGGAGGGCGGAAGAAGAGGAAAAGACATCGCAAAAGCCACGGCAACTGGAGGAGAAGCCAGGAAAAGTGTCTCAGCCGGAGAGGGTGCGCCCAATGGGAAATGTGCCAACCTGGCAGGTGCAGACCGATGCCCTCAAGGGGCTGCCCCGGGGACGGGGGCCCGGCATGGGAGTATCCGGCCGGTATGTGCTGCGGCAGATCCGCCGCGCCCCTCTGAAAAGCGCCTTGGCTATGGCCCTGGCCCGGGGCTTTGTGGTGGCCCTGGGTGGATGGACCTGACCGCAGAGCGCAGCCAGGCGGAGGCGGACCGGCTCTATGAGACGACGGTGGTGGAGGCGGAGATTGTCAAAAAAGTAACCCCTCTGTGACAGTGTCTGGAGCAGAAAACATCATCAACAAGAGTACCGTAGATGCCATTTTGGAGACCGGGCTGGTGCAAGATGTATCTGGAGTCCCAATTGGGATACTCGTGTGTTGCACCTTTTGCAGCGGACAATGTGGATATGGTGTATGATGAGAGCCGTATGATCCGAAATGTGACCTATTATGGCTTGAATCAGCCGGAGGCATATTGTGCGCGGAACGGCATTGAAATTACCTACGCCCCAGGCTGGGACAACGGGATTTTCGCGGAAGAATGGTCTCCGGATAATGTACACAAGAAGCGGCTTCCAGTGGTACTGTCGGCAAATATGTTTGCTCAGTTAGGTCTGGAATTTGGAGACGAAGTATATATCTACGCCGAATGTGACCAAACGAAAGAAGGAAACGGGGGCTCCTCCATAGGAAAGTATCTGGTTGTGGGCCAATACACAGGTCAGGCTTCCATGGAAGGCGATCCCGTGCTGTTGGGCTGTCGGCCCTGCTTGCTGCAGAGGAAAGACTGGCGCTGGAACCTGCCTATTCTGTCGCAGAGTTTGTTTTGGACCCGGTGAAGAACCGGGAGCTGTCCGCCCGGCGGGAGGAATTGAAAGAGCTGGTGGCACAACCCAATGCAGGCGCCCTGGACCTGACCCTGGTACTGTGGGACGAGGAGTTGACCCAGGTGGTGGGTCCCTGGAGCAGAATGTCCGGCTGATGTCGGTGCTGTACCCCGTGACGGCGGCGCTGTCGGTGCTGATAGCCATTGGGGTTTCCGTGCTGCTGCTGTTCCAAAGCGCCAGGGAGATGGCGGCCCTGCGGGGCCATGGAGGCTGCACCAGGCGGCGGGTGACAGGAATGTTCAGCTGCCAGCAGGGGGCTGCTGTGTCTCCTGGGAATCCTCCTGGGCCTTGTGGCGCTGGGGCCCTGGGGCGGAATGGAGGGCGTGTGGAAGGGGAAGACCCTGCTGTGCGCCGGGCTGTACTTTCTGGGGGCGACCATAGGTGCGATGGTGACATCCGCGGGCCTTGGCCGGCGCAAGCCCATGGAATTACTACAGATCAAGGAATAGGAGGGAGAAAACATGCTGAAGGTAGAACATGTATCGTACCGGTATCCCAATGGGGAGCGGGATGTGCTGCAGGATGTGTGCTGCACGCTGGAGGATGGGCAGCTGAGCGCCATCGTGGGCCCGTCTGGAAGCGGGAAAACCACGCTACTGTCCATTCTGGCCGGTCTGGACAGCCCGGCTGAGGGGAGCGTGTCCATTGACGGGGAGGATTACAAAAAGCTTGGACCTGGACCGGTGCCGCAGGGAGCGGATCGCCATGATTTTTCAGGCCTTCCACTTGTTCCCCTGCTGAACGTGGTGGAAAACGTGTGCTTTGCCATGGAGCTGAACGGTGTGGCCAAGTCCAAGGCGGTGGGACCAGCCAAGGAGCTACTGGAGATGGTGGGCATTGGGGAGGAAAAGCACAAGCGTTACCCGGCCCATCTGTCCGGTGGAGAGCAGCAGCGGGTGGCCATTGCCCGGCCCTGGCCAGCGGGGCGCGTGTGATTCTGGCGGACGAACCTACGGGGAATCTGGACACGGCCAATGGAGACCGGGTTATGGAAATCCTACAACGCCTGGCCCACGAGGAGGGGTATTGCGTGGTGGTGGTGACCCACGACATGTCCATCGCGGAAGCGGCGGACCAGGTCCTGAGGATGAAGGGACGGCGTCCTGGCAGAGCAGGAGACGGCCTGAACCCCAAATAGCGATATCAGAATCTATGGACAAAAGGGCCAATTGGCTGACGGCCCTTCGAGTCCAAATTCACGGAGGGGGAGGTGAAACGAATGGAGAGACTGACTAAGAGACGGCTTCAGCTGGATACGGTGGAGGCGTATGCTTGCATATGTTTATATGGGGTATGTTCCTGTATGTGCGCAGCATGTTATTGCTATTGTACAGGAAAATATGTAAAAGAATTAGATAAAAATATGCAATATAATGGCGTGACAGGAGAAGCTTCAAATAGTGTTAGTTACAATAATGGATTAGCGCAAAATTTGCAGGCGTAATGCAAATAATTTGGGCAGCTGGCGCCCCGCTACTGGGGCGCCGGTCCATAGTAGCTCTTTGACCTGAAACAATGAACATAATGTGGAGAGGAGGTCCAGAAACTGCGTATGAAAAACCGTATTTATTTGAAGTCCACCCTGCGTCAGCCGTTGCGGAGTATTTTGCTTCTGCTGCTCATTGGACTGCTCAGCGCCGCATTTACGGTGCGGGTGGTGGAGTACGTCCTGATTCAGCGGGAGACTGGCAGATTGGGGGACTATTACCGCGCCATTGGAACCCTTCAGAGCGCGAATTCAGAGGAATACAATGATGTGGCAGGCGCCGACCTCATTGCCAAGAGTAAATATGTGGGGCTGGAGGATCGCCGCCGGTGTTGCTCGGGTGTTTTGCAGGAATGTACAACGGAGACACCCACGGAGAAATGAGCGACGGCTATGAGAAATCCGAATATGATGTTGGCGTTCACAATAGTGATGTTTTTTGTATATGGCAAGCTTCAGCACGCCGGCTCTCTTTAAAATTGGAGGGTGGGCAACAGGTGAAGAGCATGAGGCCTACCAATTCAAATTTCAGGTGGACCAGGTAGAGGCAGGGTATCCGGAAAATGTCTCGGAGGGGAAGACGGTAACCTGTACTGGATTACAGACGGGAAAGACATCAGTAGCATCCTGAGGAGCTGCATGTGGGGGATCGCTATTTCCTGAAAGCCTTTTATGATGCTCGAACTACCAATATGCTCCAATGGGATACCCCAGTGAAAACTTGATTGTGAAGCCCCTAAATGACAGCGGTCTCTGGTTCCTCCCTGTGGAGCCGGGGAGAGCGTCAATTTAGAATCCCCGGAGTTGGACGGGCTGCGGGAAGAGCTGGAGCTTCTGCGGAGAATCTAAGCGCCATGCTGGTAGTGGGAACGAAAGACATGAGCGCCATGCCAAACGTGCAGCAGGTCTCTAAGACCTACTACTTGGCGGAGGACGTTGGCTGGACCGGAATGATGACCGCAACACCAGAAAGGTCTGCGTGGTGCACCAAGAGTTTGCCAATTTCCGAGGCCTGTCGGTGGGAGACACGATTACACTGACTCTCCGAAACCTTGAGCCAGCCAATCTCGGGGAGGAAGGTTGCTATGGTTACATTTTGGATGGGGGAGAAATGGGAAAACTGGCGCGACTTCTCTACACAGACGGAAACCTTTGAAATTGTTGGATTGTACGGAATGATTTCACGAAATTACGGAGGAGAACTTACGTGCCATAATACAGTGATGTACATCCCGGACTCCTGTATGCCAGAGGGATTCGGAGCAGACCCCGAAACAATGGTGGGGATTACAGCTTTGTGTTAAAATCCTCTCAGGATGAGGCTGCCTTTTGGGAGAGAACCGGGAGGCACTGGAGGAGCTGGGCTACAGTGTGTCCTTTGTGGAGAACCACTCTGAGAATTTCTGGGCCTCTGTCACCCCCCATGCGCCAGTCAGCCACCTTCAGCGCGGCGGTTTTCGCCGGGGTGCTGCTGCTGGGGCTGGTGCTGGCGGCCTTCCTCATTTGCTGCTGCGGCGGAGGGATTTTGCCATTTTGCGGGCGATGGGCGTGCCCACGGGCCAGCGGCCCGGGGCCTTCTGGGTCCCGTTGCCCTTCTGGGGCTGCTGGGGATTGCGGCAGGCAGTATACCAGCCTGGGGCTACGCCATGAGGAAGACGGCGGGAAACCCTGGCCACGATTTCCGGGCCGGAGGGGGCGTGGAGGTATCGGTGGAGCTGTCCCGTCTGTATTTGGTGGGAATTTGTGCCTGCGTCTGGGCGCTGCTGGTGGCCTTTTGTGGCCATTGGGGCGGGCCGCCTGTCCCGCCGTCCTGCCTTGGAGCTGCTGCAGGGTGCAGCAGGAGGGCGGAAGAAGAGGAAAAGACATCGCAAAAGCCACGGCAACTGGAGGAGAAGCCAGGAAAAGTGTCTCAGCCGGGGAAGGCGCGCCTGGTGGAAAACGTGCCAACCTGGCAGGTGCAGACCGATGCCCTCAAGGGGCTGCCCCGGGGACGGGGGCCCGGCATGGGGTATCCGGCCGGTATGTGCTGCGGCAGATCCGCCGCGCCCCTCTGAAAAGCGCCTTGGCTATGGCCCTGGCTCTGGGCTTTGTGGTGGCCCTGGGGTGGATGGACCTGACCGCAGAGCGCAGCCAGGCGGAGGCGGACCGGCTCTATGAGACGACGGTGGTGGAGGCAAAGATTACCCAGAGCAATCCGTCTATGTCGGTAGGGACGTCCAATATCATCAACAAGAGTACCGTAGATGCCATTTTGGAGACCGGGCTGGTGCAAGATGTGTATCTGGAGCCCCGATTGGGACACTCGTTTGTTGCGCCTTTTGCAGCGGACAATGCGGATATGGAGTATGATGAGAGCCGTATGATTCGAAATGTAACCTATTATGGCTTGAATCAGCCGGAGGCATATTGTGCGCGGAACGGCATTGAAATTACTTACGCCCCAGGCTGGGACGACGGAATCTTCACGGAGGAATGGTCCCTGGATGATACAAAGAAACGGGAGATACCGGTGGTACTGTCGACAAATATGTTAACTCAATTGGGCCTGGAGCTTGAAAACGAATTCTATGCCGAATGCGACCAAACCAAAAACGGCAATGGAGGTCGATCCTATGGAAGATATCTGGTTTGTGGGCCAATACACAGGTCAGGCTTCCATGGAAGGCGATCCCGTGCTGTTGGGGCTGTCGGCCCTGCTTGCTGCAGAGGAAAGACTGGCGCTGGAACCTGCTATTCTGTCGCAGAGTTTGTTTTGGACCCGGTGAAGAACCGGGAGCTGTCCGCCCGGCGGGAGGAATTGAAAGAGCTGGTGGCACAACCCAATGCGGGTGCCCTGGACCTGACCCCTGGTACTGTGGGATGAGGAGCTGACCCAGGTGGTGGGTCCCCTGGAGCAGAATGTCCGGCTGATGTCGGTGCTGTACCCGTGACGGCGGCGCTGTCGGTGCTGATAGCCATTGGGGTTTCCGTGCTGCTGCTGTTCCAAAGCGCCAGGAGATGGCGGCCCTGCGGGCCATGGGCTGCACCAGGCGGCGGGTGACAGGGAATGTTCAGCTGCCAGCAGGGGCTGCTGTGTCTCCTGGGAATCCTCCTGGGCCTTGTGGCGGGGGCCCTGCGGGGCGGAATGGAGGGCGTGTGGAAGGGTAAGACCCTGCTGTGCGCCGGGCTGTACTTCCTGGGGGCGACCATAGGTGCGATGGTGACATCCACGGGCCTTGGCCGGCGCAAGCCCATGGAATTACACAGATCAAGGAATAGGAGGGAGAAAACATGCTGAAGGTAGAACATGTATCGTACCGGTATCCCAACGGGGAGCGGGATGCTGCAGGATGTGTGCTGCACGCTGGAGGATGGGCAGCTGAGCGCCATCGTGGGCCCGTCTGGAAGCGGAAAAACCACGCTACTGTCCATTCTGGCCGGTCTGGACAGCCCGTCTGTGGGGGAGCGTGTCCATTGACGGGGAGGATTATAAAAGCCTGGACCTGGACCGGTGCCGCAGGGAGCGGATCGCCATGATTTTTCAGGCCTTCCACTTGTTCCCCTGCTGAACGTGGTGGAAAACGTGTGCTTTGCCATGGAGCTGAACGGTGTGGCCAAATCCAGGCGGTGGGACCAGCCAAGGAGCTACTGGAGATGGTGGGCATTGGAGAGGAAAAGCAAAGCGTTACCCGGCCCATCTGTCCGGTGGAGAGCAGCAGCGGGTGGCCATTGCCCGGGCCCTGGCCAGCGGGGCGCGTGTGATTCTGGCGGACGAACCCACGGGGAATCTGGACACGGCCAATGGAGACCGGGTCATGGAAATCCTGCAACGCCTGGCCCATGAGGAGGGGTATTGCGTGGTGGTGGTGACCCACGACATGTCCATCGCGGAAGCGGCGGACCAGGTCCTGAGGATGAAGGACGGCGTCCTGGCAGAGCAGGAGACGGCCTGAACCCAACCCCCCGGAAGGCAGGGCGCTGCCGCGCCAGTGGAACAAGGCAAGACGTATTTGCTTTTATTTGCGCCGTGAGTGCACTATTGGGCCGCACCCGGCCAGACGATTTGACGTTTTCAGTAAGCTTCTGCCAGGCAAAGGGACCAAGCAGCCTCCAGGATTCCAGTTGGAATGTTCGGGAGGTGGCTTGGCCCCTTGCCATTGCGGCAGGTTCCATTTACGGCTTGGACAGAGCTTTGGGTTCTCAACCCTTCACAGGGCAGCCCCCTGCCACATGCTGCAGCACCAGGGCGGCGCCCAAGAGGACCACTGCGGACAGCAATGCCAGCAGGGTCATAATGATGTACGCTTGCTTTTTGGTCATGGTATCCTCTAACCTTCCGCTGCTTTTAAGGTCCGCACATTTTGCACTTCGATGTCGTTCATGACGCTGGTGTCAAAATCCTCCGGTGCAATGGGGCTCCGGGTCCGGCAGTTCTGTGGCAGGAGGCTCTGTCACGGCTGCCGGTTCCTCCTGGGGCTCTGTGGGCGGCTGAGTGGGAGGTTCCGTTTCTGGTTCAGTGGCTTCCGTCATAGGCTGGGTAGACGGCTCCGTAGCTGGCTGGGTGGGAGGAGCTGTCTCCGAAACCACCAGCCCGTGGGCGGAGAAGGATCCGGAGAGGCTGCTGCAATCGGAGCTTCCTCCTGTTGCCCCGGCCAGATCCAGGCTCCGTAGGACAGCCCGACGCCTGCCAGCAGGCCCAAAGAGAACACCAGCGCCAAGGTCAGCCCTCCAGGGCTGCCCGGTGGCCCCGCCCTGCCCGCGACGGCCGCCGTCTGGTGCGCACCGGCGTCACAGCTTGTTGCTCGTCCATGTTGGTTTCTCCCTTTCTTTGTGAATGATGTAAGGAGCTTCATTGTATCATGTTGGCAGGCAAACATCCATCGGATTCCGTCGCATCCGCCTCCCCGGTCAGAGATTCTTTCGGATGCCGCCGATTCATGACCGCAGATACATAAGCGAAGCAGCGGCATAATGGGGGAGATAATTATTAACACGATCTTAAGTTTTGAAAAAACGGTGGAACTGGAGAAGGGGGTATGGTACAATTGTTTTAACTTCAGCAGGAAAGAAGGAATGTACCATGTCTGAGATATTGCGGGCAGAGGGCCTGCAAAAGACCTTCCCGCCTTTCTGCCAAGCAGCAGAAGCTGGAGAAGACCCGATCCAGGACCAAGGTTGCGGTCCGGGATTTGTCCTTCTCCGTTCAGGAGGGGGAGATTTTTGGCCTCCTGGGACCCAATGGCGCAGGTAAAACCACGACGCTGCGGATTTTGGCCACCCTGATCAAGCCGGACCGGGGGATGCCCTCATCGATGGCTGCAGTGTCACCCGGCAGCCTGAGGAGGTCCGCAAGCGGGTGGGTTTTCTCACCAGTGAGCTGAAGCTGGAGGAGTTTTTTTCACGCCCAACTATTTGTTTGACTTTTTCTCCGAGCTCCACCATGTTCCGCCGGAGGTCCGGGAGCGGCGGAAAAAGGAGCTGTTTGACACCTTCTGCATTGGGGAGTTTGCAGAGGTGAAGGTGGCGAATCTCTCCACCGGCATGAAGCAGAAGGCCTCCTTGGCCATTTCCTGGTTCATGATCCGTCGGTCATTATTTTTGACGAGCCTACCAACGGCCTGGACGTGCTGACGGCCAAGGTGGTGACGGATTTCCTCCTGGACCTGAAGGCCCGGGGCCGGACCGTCATTGTCTCCACCCACATTTTCAGCCTGATTGAAAAGGTCTGCGACCGGGTGGGCGTTATCATTGCTGGTCAGATGGTTCAGTGCGGCTCCTTGGCGGAGGTCTGCGGCGGCAAAAGCCTGGAGGACCGGTTCTTTGACCTCTACGCGGAAAGGGTAGGTGACATCCAATGAGAAGTCCGGTTTTGACCATTTTCAAAAAGGAACTGGCCCGTTTTTTTTTGGAGACCGGCGGATGGCCCTGACCACCATTTTGCTGCCCGGTCTCATGATCTACGTGCTGTACACGTTCATGGGCAACGCCCCCTCAGCAGTCAATTTTCTGTGGAGGACACCTACCGGCCCACAGCTGTGGTAGAAAATCTACCGGACAGCCTGTCCGCCGCCCTGAGCCAGGCTTTGGAGATTCAGGAGGAGGCGGAGCCGATGGAGCTGGTCCGCAACCAAAAGCTGGACCTGTACATCCGCTTTCCCGCCGGTTTTGACGAAGCGGTGGCAGCCTATGATATGGCTTCTGGAAGGCTGCGCCCCAGGTAGAGGTATATTACAACTCTGCCGCCGCCACTTCGGGAGACGGGTACAATCTGGTATTGGAGATTCTGAACCAGTATGAGAGCAGCTTGGTCAATAAATTTCATGTGAACTGGAACGGCATCTATGACTTGGCGACTCAGGAGGATGCCACGGGCTCCATCTTTTCCTCTATGATGCCCATGCTGCTGCTGATCTTCCTGTTCAGTGGGTGCATGGCGGTGGCGCCGGAGTCCATCGCGGGGGAGAAGGAACGGGGCACCATCGCAACCCTGCTCATTACCCCCACGAAACGGGGAAGCATTGCTCTGGGGAAGATTATGGCCCTGTCCGTGATTTCCCTTCTGTCCGGCGCTTCCAGCGCCATTGGGACTACCTTGTCTCTGCCTAAGCTCATGGGCGCTGCTTCAGAGCAGCTGACGGTGACCTATGGGGTGGGGATTATGCCCTGCTGGGCGTGGTGATTCTCTCTACAGTGCTGCTGCTGATTACCTTGATTTCCATCGTTTCCGCCTTTGCCAAGTCGGTCAAGGAGGCTCAGACTTATGTGACGCCTCTGATGATTGTGGTGATTTTGGTGGGAGTGACGGCCATGTTTGGCGGTGGCGCAAAGACAGAGCTGTGCTACTACCTCATTCCGGTGTACAACAGCGTGCAGTGTATGGTGGGGATTTTCGCCTTTTCCGCCTCACCGGTTTTGATTTTAACGGCAGTGGCTGCCAACCTGGCTGTCACCGGCTTGGGGGTCTTCCTCCTGACCCGGATGTTCAACAGCGAGGGCATCATGTTCTCCCGGTAACGGTAAACGCACAGAGGGCAACTGCAAGTTCACCCCCCTGGCGCAGGGCGCTTCCGTGCCAGGGATGGGTGGGTTACTTGGCCCCAGAAAAAGGAAATGCTGCTGCCCCCATGGAGCGTATCCGATTCTTGCAATTCTCCAAAAAGGTTAGTATAATGAATCTGACCAGACAGATTCTTGAAACTGGAGTGAGAAAATTTGGAAAAACGGAAGAAAAATGGGGGACCGGCAGGATGGGTGGTGGCTGCGGGAGCTGCCTGGGATGACCCAGTTTACCCCCACCTGTACCCCAACCGGGCCGACAATGAGGCTTACATCAATGTGGACATCGACCTGCGCCCTCTGGATGATTACCTGGCAAAGAAGAAAAAACGCGGGACGGACGGAGGATAAAATACACCTATTTTCACTTGATCAGCGCTGCCATTGGCAAGGCCTTTGTGCTGCGGGCCTAAAATGAACCGGTTTATCGCCTATAACCGGGTCTATCAACGAAAGTACATCTCCGTGGCCTTTGTGGTGAAGAAGAAGTTTGAGGACAAATCTGAGGAGGGCTTGGCTTTTCAGTATTTTGACGAAAAACTCCACCCTGGACGGCTACCATCAGGAACTGATGCAGACCATTCATCAGTGCCGCCGCACGGATGTGAAGGACCCCTCCTCCGACATGATGGACCGGTTGGTGCGTCTACCCCGGCCCATTTTGCGGCTGGTGATGCATACCCTGTTTTTCCTGGACCGGCATGGCAAGGTTCCTCAGGGCATCATTGCCACGGACCCCAACTATTCTTCTATTTTTATCAGCAATCTGGGTTCCATTGGCCTGGAGTGCGGCTACCATCACCTGACCAACTGGGGCACCAACTCCTGCTTTGTGGTCATTGGTAAAAAAGCACTGGACCATGACTTATGACGAAGCCGGCGCCCAGGATCCCCACCAGGTGATTCCCCTGGGCATCACTCTGGACGAGCGCATTGCCGACGGCTATTACTATTCCGGCACTGTGGCCCTGGTCAAGAGCTGCTCCGTCATCCGGCTTCTGGACCTTCCGGCCAAGACTCCGGTGGAGTACGCCATTCACCGGTGAAGGAAAAATCGAAAAAACCGGGCAAATTCCCGCACCTGTTCAGGAGGGAATTTGCCCGGTTTTTGCCGGAAAACGGGGGTGCAGAGACCGTGGGGAGGTGGGTCTCTCCCCTCACGGCTCTGCCGGAGCGTTAGAAGTTTTGAGCCAACAGCGTCAGGAGTTTTGCCATTTGCGCCCGGGTTACGGTGTCCTTGGGGCCGAGGAAGCCATCACCATAGCCCACCATCAGCCCGGCGGCATGGGCCCAGGACAGGGACTCTGCGGCATAATCGGAGACCAGCCCTGCGTCCTGGAAGCCGCCGAGGGAAGCGCCGGGCACCGGCGTTTTGCCCAAGTATGCCGTTACGTACCGATAGGCAAAGGCTGCAGCCTGCTCCCGGGTTACGGGGGCGTTGGGGCAAAGACACCGGTGTCAATGCCCTGGCAATGCCGTTGGCTTCTGCCCAGGCCACAGCGTTGGCATAGTAAGCGCTGGACTTCACATCCTGGAAGGTAGCGGTACCCTCTACCTGGGGCTCCCCGGCCAGACGGTACAGGGTGGTGACCATCATGCCCCGGGTCATGCTCTGATTGGGGGGCAAACAGAGTGCTGCTCAGACCCCCGCATCAGGCTGTGGGAGATGACATAGTCGGTGTAGGGATGATACCAGACGCCGGTGTTCAGGTCCGTGAAGGAGCGGCTGGGGCAGCCGTCCCCGCCGGTGCAGCCAGCGTGGTCGCGTTCGCTGTACATTCTCCACAGCTGGGTGCCATAGTAGGGATTGGCGGTCCCCAGGAAGACGCCTTTGCTTCGTGGAGCAAATGGTCCGCAGGCCGTGATTGGCCCCATCGCCAAAGCCATCCCGGGTGATGGCGTCGAAGTGCACGCCGTCATTGGAGACCAGCAGGTCAAAGCCCGTTCGCACTCCTGGGCGTAGTAGTTGACGCCGAAGTAAAAGACAAAGTTGTGAATGGTGGAGTCATAAAACACCTGGTCGCAGCTGGCCAGCAGCTTCTTAAGCTGCTCCCGAAGGGCGGCCTTCAGCCGGTCGCCCACGGGACCTTGGACCTCTGCACCCTGGCTGACTAGCAGCTCCGCCACGGTGACCCCGTTGGCAGCGGCGTACTGCTCCAGGAAATCAGGCTGGGCCATTTGAGATTCCAGCCTGGCCAGCAGATCATCCCGGAAGGCCTCGTAATTCTCCAGGAGCTCCCGGTAATCCGGCACCGGATTCCAGTCTGCGGACATGTCGGTGGCAAAGCCGGACAGATCCCGGAACAGGTCGAGGGCCTTGGTGTGAAACAGGGTTGCCTCCAGGAACATGGCCAGATAGGGGTTATTCTCCTGTCCCAAAACCTGCAGCAGGGCGTCCTCCAGGAGCTCTGCCCGGCCGCTGATGTCCTCGTAGTCCATATTGGCCACCTGGCCATCGGTGAGCTGGGTAAACATGTAGGTGAGGGTGGAGGTGTCGAAGGTGCCCAGGTACAATTCATCGTTATGAACGCCGAAGCGCCAGACATACTGGTTGGGTGGTTACCCAGGCCGGCGCCCAGATTACCCAGGGGACCTCCGGGAAATAGGGGTTGTCGTCCTTGCCGCCGATCTGCTGGAAGTTCTCCTCTGCATCCATGCGGTAGAGATAGATGGAGTGATCCAGGTCGTTGTACAGATGTTCAAAGTTGCCGGTGGCAGGCACGGCCGCCAGGTCCAGCATGGGGTCGTTGTAGGTGCCCAGGTAGAGGTAGCCGTCGTAAACCCACATGTTGCAAGCCATGGAATAGTTGATGCCCAGGCCAAAACCGTATTTGCTGTGGTCGCCGATGACCTGGGTCCAGGTGAAGGAGCCGTCCGCTTGCTTTTCGCCACGGTACATGGCGAAGCCCTGCTTATTGGTGACGCCGGTCTTTTGTCCGTTTTGTCTGTGACCACGGTTACGTACAGGTGGCCGTGATACTCAATGATGTCCCAGACGCCGCCGCCGTTGAGGCCGTCGATCTGCATCACGGCAGGCAGGCCATCGAAATCGTCCTGGTCGGCAATGACCCGCCAGGTGTCCAGGAGGCGCTGGGATTGGAGCTGGCCACAATGAGGCCGCCAGGCGTGCCCTTCCCGTCGTAGTTGTCTGTGGCCAGGCACATGAGAATCTCTCCATCATAAACCAGCAGGCCGTGCAATGCTGTTGGCGACGCCCCGGGTTTGATTGATGTTATAGTATACAATCTTGGCCTCATTGGTGACCGGATCTACTTCCACCAAGGTAGCTGTGGGGTTGCCCATACCGGCGAAGTACAGCTTCCCCTGGAACTCGAAGGCCATCCGGTAGCCAGAGAGATAGTTTTTCACTGCCATGGTGGGGGCATAGCCCGGGGAAGATGTCGGGATGCTGGCTCCAGACGTCCCGCTCCCGGAAAATCACCTTGGCCTCGCCGGTGATCTTGTGGACCGCCATGATCACCCCATATTTTGAGCAAGTCATCTGCTGAAAACGGCGGATGCTTTTTACGTCCATTTTGGAAGGAGGTGCGAGCAGATGAATATTAGGAAACTTGGAAAGGAGGAGCACGCCAGATGTCAGATAACTGGGTAGTACAGAATTTAGAGAATGCCTTAAACACCTGGAACGAGAAGCTGGCGGAGATATGGACGATCATCACCCAATCGCCGGAGAATTTTAAGGCGGGACGATTTGGAACGTGATTGTGGGTATTCACGGAGCCTTGCAGGCCATCGGCCTTGCGCTGCTGGTGCTGTTTTTGTCGTGGGCGTGATGAAAACCTGCGGCTCCTTTGCAGAAGTCAAAAAGGCCGGAACACGCCCTGAAACTATTTATCCGATTTGCGCTTGCCAAGGGCGCTGTCACCTATGGCATGGAGCTGATGCTGGCCCTGTTTCATATTGCCCAGGGCGTCATCTCCACCATTATGCAGGCAGCGGGCTTTGGCACGGCGCAAACTGTCCTCCCCGCCGAGATCGTAACGGCTGTGGAGGACTGCGGCTTTGAGCATCCCTTTGTGGGCGGTGACGCTCATTGGCGGGCTGTTCATTACAGTCCTCAGCTTCATTATGATAATGACGGTCTATGGCCGCTTTTTTTAAGCTGCTTTATACGGCCATCGCGCCGGTGCCGCTTTCCACGCTGGAGAACCCAGCCAGAACGTGGGCAAGAAGTTTTATCAAATCCCTATGCCGCCGTCTGCCTGCCTGAGGGCGCGATCATCGTACTGGCCTGCATCATCTTCTCCCT
>VOFB01003713.1_pt1 | contig 21501 bp, 53 predicted proteins | sample 5384141 | NCBI WGS metagenome assembly VOFB01 (sample SAMN12384721, study PRJNA508395) | human gut metagenome | isolation source: healthy gut A | host: Homo sapiens | reverse complement strand
TGCGTCAAAGGGAAAACATTGAGAGCATTATGGCACGCCGGAGGGGTCTTACCGATGGTTGTCGATCAACTTTTATGAAGATCACGGACCTTCGGGAGAAAAGCAGTTTGGTGGAACTGGAAAAATGCGAGAGTATACCGGAGATTTGTGATCGGAAATGGTACGGGAAGTTTCCTGTTCAGCGACTTCCAGAAAATGGGATTCCATTTGCGAGGTGGGGAATCTTAGGAAAAAATGATGGATATCCGGCGGCAGAAGCGCTTGCGGTGCAGGTGATCCTTTGCAGGCGTATCAAGGACTTTGAGGGAGTATTATGAAGTGCAAAACAGGTGATGTGCGCATGCAGAAAGATCTCTTGCGAGACGGTATTTGGATCTGGAATGATAGCAACAGACAGCTTTGCAGGAGGCAGAAGACTGTGGAATGGAGACTCAGGAATATGGCAAAGTGATCATGGTGCAGGGCACGATATTGAAAACACAGGAAAAACCTGATCGTGGCAGGACTCTGCAGGATTTCAAACAGGACGGATACCGGGTGGCTGCACAATCAGAATATGGCACTGAATTCTTTTTTATCTAAGGGGCTTGAATGGGACGCGCACAGGTGATCTGCGGGCGGGCGACCGGAGGTGGAGCCATTGGCTGCAATGATCCGATCCTGTTAAAACCGACCACATGTCGGCTCTGGGTGATCGTGAATGGTGAGGTACCCCGGAAATATGAGCGCCAGAGATTATTTTGCGTATAAAAAACAGTTGATCGGAAATTAAAGGCCAGTGATCCGAGGCGCAAGGAAGTCCGGCAGAGATCAATCTGAGGGAAAATGACATTATTCGTATGGATTGAGAGCTTCTGGATACACCGGTGCTAGCAGTAGGGGAGACATTGACCGGGGCAGAGCGTGTTTGCACAACTCTCGGAACACGATGCGCTCAGAAAAAACGGAAAAGAGACATTAAGGGCTCATCATCAATAAATTCCGCAGGGGATAAAAACTATATTAGATCCGGGCGTTGTGATGCTGGAGGCGCAGGGACATGTGCCAGTCGTGGGCGTTGTGCCTTATATGGAGCTGTCCATTGATGATGAGGACAAAGCAAGCGACAGATTTGACCGCAAGGAGGAAGGCCTGATCGATCAGTCATCCGTTATCCAAATTTCCAATTTTACGGATCTGTCTGTCTTAGAGCAGATAAACAGGTTTCCGTGCGCTATGTGGACAGTGTGAAGACTTACACCACCCGGACATGATCGTGCTTCCGGGCAGTAAAAATAATGGCCGATCTGAAATGGATGCGGGAAAATGGTCTGAGGCGCTGATCAAAAGAAAAAACGCAAGATACCATTGTTTTGGAATCTGTGGCGGATATCAGATGCTGGGTGAGACGATCAGCGATCCATATCGGTGGAAAGCGGTGGAAGCATGAAAGGTATGGGACTGCTTTCCAGGCCGCGACAGGCTGAAACAAAAACAAGAACACAGGTAACGGGAACTTTTGGAGAAATTTCCTGAATCACTCTCGGTCTTTTCCTAGGAAGAGCGTGCGCGGATACGAGATCCACATGGGCAGTACTGTAGACAGTGGAAGTATCGTAGACAGTGAGAATGTCAGACAGTCGGAAAGCAGAAGTGACGAAAAAAGGCTATGTATGCAGAATACAAAACGAAGCAGATGGCAGTGTAAAATACGACGGAATCTTTTACGGTAACGTATACGGAACATATGTTCCGGCATCTTTGACGAGGGAACGCTGGCAGAGACACTGGTTGGTATCCTGGCTGATCGGAAGGGTGTGGCGCTGGATACCGGGCAGATGATAAGTTACAGGCAGTTTAAGCAGATGCAGTATGATAAACTTGCAGATGGTCTGCGGGAGTCCATGGATATGGAAGCAGTGTATGCGATCTTTGCGGGAAGGCTGCGATTTGATTTTCTGTTTTGGATTGAAGATTAAAGAGGAAAAATAATGGAATTTAAAATAGATATACCTGACAAAAGATAGAGCAGGAAATCAAAAAGCAAACTGGGATCGTGTGGCAAAACCGCTGGATGGTCTGGGGGAGTTTGGGGACTTCTCGCAAGGATCGGGGCAATTCTTGGGTCGCCAGAGATTGATGTTGCAAAAAAGCAGTGATCGTCATGTGTGCAGATAATGGCGTTGTGGCGGAAGGCATCAGCCAGTCCGGGCAGGAGATCACGGCGCGGTGACAGAGAATCTCGGAAAAAGAAATACTTCGGTCTGCAAAATGGCGAAAGCTGTTGGCGCAGAGATTTTTCCGGTGGATATCGGTGTGAACACCGACCGGATTTTTCCGGGAGTCATCAGCAGAAAAGTAAAAAAGGTACAAATGATTTTCTGCTAAAACCTGCGATGTCAGAGAGAGAAGCCATGCAGGCGGTCCGGGTTGGGATGGAACTTGTAAAAGAGTGCAAAGAAGCCGGATATACGCTGCTTGGCACCGGAGAAATGGGAATTGGCAATACGACGACAAGTGCGGCGATGGCGGCGAAATCTGCTTTCCGTTCCGCCGGAGATCGTGGCAGGACGGGGCGCCGGATTAAGTGATGAAGGGCTTGACAGAAAAAGACAGGTGATCACAGCGGCACTGGAAAAATATCAGTTGAGAGAGACTGAGCCGATGCGTATTTTATGCTCGGTCGGCGGGCTGGATATCGCAGGGCTTTGCGGTGTGTTTTAGGTGGTGCAAAATACCATATGCCGATCGTGGCAGACGGTGTCATCAGTGCGGTGGCGGCGCTTACAGCAGAGCGGCTTTGCCCGGGAACAAAAAATTTATCATTCCCTCCCACAAAGGAAAGGAACCGGCTTCCGGAACTTCTGATGCAGGGAGCTGGGGCTCTCCCGGTCTGGATGCAGGACTTGCATTAGGAGAAGGAACGGGGCAGTCATGATGTTTTCCCTGTTAGATATTGCCATGAGTTTATATGAGACAGGGGCTACGTTTGGTGATTTTAAAATTGAGGAGTATCATAGGTTTTGATAAAGTCCGTATAAATATTTTATGTGACAGAAAGGTGCAGTTATCAGGATGATCACGTTGGTGACAGGGGGAAGCGGCAGTGGAAAATCTGCATATGCAGAAAGTCTGCTGTCTTCCTGCGAAGGAATCAGATATTATATTGCAACCATGCAGATTTATGATGCAGAGGGCGAAAAAAAGTAGAGCGGCATCGGAAACTGCGGGCAGGAAAAGGGTTTCTTACGATCGAAAGCCCGATAAATGTAGGAAAAATCCAGTTTGCATGTGCAGGAAAAGCAGAGCAGGCGCAATACAGACAAGAAGCAGAGATGAAAGTGCAAGGAAACGCAGAAAAAAGAAATCCGCGCCGCTTGAATGTATGTCAAATCTCACAGCGAATGAAATGTTCACAAAAGACGGCATAAAATCCGCAGAGGAAGTGGTTGGGGAAATTGTATCTGAGATGCAGACTCTTTCACAGAAACTGGACAATCTTGTGATCGTCACAAACAATGTATTTGAGGACGGCGTAATCTATGACGCCGGAACTATGGAGTATTTGAAAGCACTTGGCAGGATCAATGCGAGCGCTTGCGCGTCTGGCAGACCGGGTGGCAGAGGTCGTGGTCGGAATTCCGGTGGAGCTGAAAGGATGAGGTTATGAAACTATTAAAAGCGATGGTGATCGCATTTTCCATTTATTCTAAAAATCCCTGTGCCGCAGTTTGAGTGGAAGGAAGAGGACATGGAGTATATGATGTGTTTTTTCCTTGGATCGGCGGAGTAATCGGACTGTTTTTTACGGTTGGACAGTGTTATGTGAGAAACTTGCCATAGGAAATGTCTGTTATGCATTGATTGCTGCGGCAATTCCGTTAATGATTTCCGGTGGATTTCATGTGGATGGATATATGGACACGATGGACGCATTTCATTCGTATCAGAGCCGGGAAAAAAAGCTGGAGATTTTAAAAGATTCCCATATTGGGGCATTCGCGGCAATTATGCTGGCTCTTTATTATATGATCGATATCGCGGCAATTTCAAAATACATAGCAGAAAGGCGGTGTCTGCGCTGGCAGTACCGTATTTTTCTGGCGAGATGCTTTAGTGGGATTGCAGTTATGACATTGCAGCCGGCAAAGAAAGAGGGACTTTTGTATACCTTTGCCTCCAGTGCACAGAAAGTGAGAGTGAAAACAGCCTTATATTTTCAGGCAGCACTTTGTATGGTGCTCATGCTGTTTGTATCCGGATGGTATGGAGTTGCGGCAATTTTGGCGGCACTGCTCAGTTTCTTTTTATTTTAAAAAGGAAAAGTTATAAAGAACTTGGAGGAATCACGGGTGACACTGCCGGATTTTTTGTGACAGTCTGTGAGGTGGCTACGGCAGTGCGGTTGCGGTGGCTGGATATTTATTGTAATCTTGAAAACAGAAGTTTGCAGAATGGGAGAAAAAAAGAATGCAATTATATATCGGAGGATATGCGCAGGGCAAACTTGCCTATGTGCAGGAAAAGCTGAAAGGGCAGGAGGTACCGGTTGTAAATGATCTGCATCTCTGGGTGAAACAGCTTTTACAGGAGGGAAAACCGGCGGAAGAGATCGTCTTTGCAATATTATAAGGAGCACCCGGATTGTATCTTTATCTGCGACGAGATCGGCAACGGTATTGTGCCGATGGATAAGCAGGAACGGGAATACAGGGAACGTGTCGGCAGATTATTGATTCAGCTTGCAGGGGAAGCACAGATAGTGGAGCGTGTCATATGTGGGATTGGACAGAAGATAAAATAAAAGTAAAAATCACATGGATCAGACATGGTATGACCAGAGCGAACGAGGAACACCGTTATCTTGGAAAAACAGACGAACCATTGTCTGAAAAAGGAATCCGCTTTTTACAGGAAAAAAAGAAGAAATCGTTTTCAATGCCCCGGAATTTTTATATGCATCTCCGATGAAACGCTGTGTTCAGACTGCGGAAATTCTTTTTAGGAGAAAGCCGGTTCTGATTCGGAATGGAAAGAGATGGATTTCGGACAGTTTGAGGGAAAAAATTATGAGGAATTGAAGGACAATCCCGACTACCAGAAATGGATTGACAGCAATGGAACACTGCCATTTCCCGGTGGAGAGCCAAGAGAGCAGTTTATCAGGCGTTCCATGGAAGGCTTTGACTGGATGATGTCTGACATTTTAATAAAGTCAGAAAAGAACACCAGAATACAAAACGCACAGAAACGCAAGATTTGAAAAATAATTGTGAGACAGAAATTCCGGTTGTGGCTGTGGTGCATGGCGGTACGATCATGGCGGTGTTAAGCGACCTTACTGGAGGAGAATATTTTGATTTTCAGGTAAAAAACGGGGAAGGCTATGAAACTGTGCTGGAATGGATTCAGGGCAGATGGAAGATAACAAGTCTGACTAAGATAGGATGCAAGGGCTCGAAAAGCGAGTATTTACAATAGATAAGAAAGGAAATGAAATCATGATTTATCATATTACCGCTATGCTGGCGGGATTTCTCATGGATCTGCTGTTTGGAGATCCTTACTGGCTGCCACATCCGATCCGTCTGATCGGAAACTGGATTAGTTTTCTGGAAAAGAGACTTCTCGGCAGTAAAAGAGAAGAAACACATAGGGCACCGGGGCAGGAAAAAAGAAGAGGAATGATACTGGTACTTGCAGTTTTGAGCAGTACAGTGTTTGTGACGGCTGTGCTTTTACTTGGCGCTTACAGATTGCATCCGTATCTTGGTGTTGTGATCGAGAGCATTATGACCTACCAGATTCTTGCCACGAAATGCCTGAAAGTGGAGAGCATGAAAGTCTATCAGGAACTGAAAAAAGGTGATATCGCAGATCCCGGAAAGCGGTTTCTATGATTGTCGGCAGAGATACGGAATGTCTGGATGAGACAGGCGTTGCAAAGGCAGCTATCGAGACTGTGGCAGAGAATACTTCTGACGGCGTGATTGCACCGATGATCTACACAGCAATTGGCGGTCCGATCCTTGGATTTTTTATAAAGCTGTCAATACCATGGATTCCATGGTAGGATATAAGAATGACAGATATCTGTATTTTGGCAGAACAGCGGCAAAATTGGATGACATCGTAAATTACATTCCGGCGAGGATCAGCGCACTGCTCATGGTGGTTTCCTGTTTTTCTGTGGAAAAGAGTTTGACGGAAAGCGTGCATGGTATATTTTCAAGAGAGACCGCTACAACCATGCGAGTCCCAATTCAGCACAGTCGGAGGCAGTGTGTGCAGGCGCGCTTGGAATCCGGCTTGCAGGAAACGCAAGTTATTTTGGCAAAATCGTGGAAAAAGCCTTATATCGGGGATGCAGAAAGAGCGGTGGAGACAGAAGATATTAAACGTGCAAACCGGTTACTGTATGCGACGGCTGTTTTGTGCGAAGCGATTTGTCTGTTTGTACTTTTGGTAATTCTGCTTATTTCTTAAGACAGAGAGGAGAATTTATGATACTTGATGTAATACAAGTTTCAAAGGATTTGTTTTCTGCAAGTTTTACAATTGAACGTGAAAATACTCAAATAGGAAGGCATTTATCCCACCACCTATGGAGGCGGGGGGACTTCTTGCCAAAAAAGCGTTAAAGGGAGAGGGGTGTAAGATTATGAAAAAGAAATTTATTTTTATGTTTGATGATATTGATGGTCATGTGCTGTGTGGGGTGCGCAAGTGTAAAAAAATAAGTGAGGATGACACCACTCAAGATGTGACTGAGGATAGTTCGAAAGATGATGATATTTTAGCTTTTCTTAAAACCAATAATGTTATAAACAGTGATGATACTTATATGGGAGTTGATCGAGGATATAGGAATATTAGGAAGAGAGGGTAATAAAAGATATGTTTACAAGCAAGCCGATAATGAGTTTTACTACATAGAAATTTCAGAATGTGGTTTTTGGGAGCAATGGTGAATTCTATGGGTACAAGTATAAGGCAGACGAGACATTTTATCTCATAACGGTGATACAATGCAATTATAACGGTGATGCTGAATTTGTATCTGACGTGGTTACAGAAGTCTATGGTGAAGAAACACGTTATATTGTAAGTGGTACAGATGATAATCTACAGCTCCGTGTTGCCGTAGAGTGATTTTTCTTTTCGAGAGTGAGGTGTAAATTATGTGGATACATAAGAAGAGATGCACGGCTGAAACTGATGGAACTGTAATGAATATTCAAGGTAAAGGTTCCGAGGGTCCAACCGTGATTACTGTGGAATATGAAGTTAAAAATCAAAAATATCAAATCAAAGAAAGTATAAAACTAAAAAGCACTGTTATTAGAATAGGTTTTTACCTATAGGACAAAAAAAACACCGAGAATGCCAAATACATTCATTGGTGGTAAAGCTGTTGTTCTGTATAATCCTCAGAATCCGCAAGAAGCGTATTTGAGGGATAATGTGGGTATTATGAATTGCTAACAAGTTGTTGAATGGAGAAGTGGTGTATGTGAAGACTTATAAGGAAGATTATGTTAAGAGGAACATTAGGTAATTAAATGAATCAGGAAAATAAACTAAGATACAGCATAAAAATGAAAAAAGTACAGAAAATCTTCAATTTAATAATCAGTTTGTTAATGCTCATTCCAAGCATTATGATTATGGCATTACAGATATTCTTTTACAAAACAGAAAGAGAAACGGAATTCCCGGTGTTTTTAGGAACTTTGATATTTCAATCATTTTCCTTATTTTTTGGTATTTGTGGAATAGCAGCTGCAGTTAAAAAAGTTGACATTTATAAAGGGAAAATCATTTATCGTACATTATTCAAGAAATTCGAATACCACATGTCTGATATTAAAACAACTAAAGCGGAGTATGAAGAAACTATAGTTGGATATCTAAACGATATTACACCGGTTACGAGTTCTGACCATATAACCACCTTTTATGATAAATCAGGGGAAGAAACTGTTTAAATTTGGCTTAGCATATGAGAATGTAGAACGACTGCAGAAAGATGTGCTAAATACGCAAAAGAGTATTGCGAAACAAAGTAAAAATGGGAGGAAGTTATGAAGAATTCTAAGGTAAAATATGCATCCGTTTTAAAAGAAGAAGCAACATCACAGAAAGAGTACCTAAAAAAGAAAGAGGATTAGCGTGATTGATGTAATAATAGGAATAATAAGTGTGAGTTTTTGTTCTTTATGGTTCGTATTTTTATGAAATTTAACAGTGCAACATATAAGAACAATTTTACAAAAAAATGATAACTTTATAGTAGAAAATGTAAAGGTGATAAAAATTGTAATTGCTGTGTGTACATGTATCATTGGTGCAATATGGTTGCTTTTTTGTACTAATTTGTTCAAAAAAAAGGTGCGGAAACAGAAAATTTAATACCTACTTTGATATTTACTTTAGTTTTTATAATTGCAATTTATTTTTCTATGAATATGGCAAATTGGCGTTTGATTATAGAAGGAAAGAATATTACACATATTAATTGGCGTGGAAAGCAGAATAAAGGATAAGTGTGTTGTCGAGGGTCGCTATCTGCTCACACATTCTGATGATGCCTCGATTTGTAGAGAATTATCTGTAGTAAAAATGTTGTGATGGAGGACTAAAAATGATATTAAATCGAACAAGAGTAGAAATGATACAGAATATAGATGTATCTAATATTGGGTGGTGCAATGAAGCTGTCATATTTCATGTGATTAATGGTAAAGGTTCATTTACACATCGAATTAGTGAAGAAGATGATGAATATGATTTCTATTCTCAATTGTTGTTGAACGGTAAGCCAATTATACAGGCGAAATATCCAATTTGTCCTACTTGTTCAGGAATGTTAGCAACAGGATATGGAATAGAAAATATAGATTCACCTGAATTGAAAAGAGTTAGAGAAGTGATGAATTCTGATTATCAAGGAATTAGTAAATCATTTGAGAAAATTAAGCCATTACTTGGGATGTTAACTAGTGGCTATTATGTTTTGGCTGATGCAAAACTATTTCCAACAGATGGACAAGGTAATTTTTTCTATTCTGTTCCCAATGAGTTAACACCGAATGAAGCTACATGCAGTGAGTACTATGATTCTCATTTATATAGTGTAGCAGGTGGATTTCCGGCTTATATTTATCCTACGCAGAAGGCAGAATTAATCAAGGAAGAAAGAGTGGATGAATATGTACAGAAATTTCAGACAAGTAAAAATCCGCCAAGAGGACTTGCATATTATGAGGAGGGATTTGTATGTGCATTATTAGATGGTCATCACAAGGCATGTGCAGCCTCAGTGTTAGGCAAATCTCTCAGTTGTCTTACCATTATTTCTCCTGATAGTTTTAGATGGGCAGATGGTACAAAAATATAATGAAGGAAATACATTGATTAGTAAAGTTGGATTTGCTGGAATAGAAGTTGAGGTTGAAAAAGGTACTAAATTAAAAGATTATCAGCCGTTGAAAGGATTTAAAGAGAAAAAAATTTCCTATCCCTGTTTATAATATAACTGGTAGAAAATTTTCTGATAGATATTTGACATGCTATCCTACGATACATAGTTTAGCAGCTATCATTACTGCAGAAATAGATATTCAAGGGGATGTGGTTGAATATGCTAAAAAACTTATTTCAATACGAAATGAGGATAATGTTTTTCAAATTAAGTCGTCTGATGGCATATTTATATGATTTACGATCAGAGGGTGGGCATACCATCGCAAAATTAGTTATGGATAACGAGGATGACTATCTCCCAAGATTACCATTGGAAAGTGCTATAAAAAAATATTATTGCTCTATCATAACGATGAAACGGAACAATATATGATTAATTATTTGGTAAATCACACACCAAAGGATGAAGCGTGGGATTTAGTGAATTCTTATTGGGAATGAGGATGATAAATGAATCAGTTAGAAATACCAGATATTAAAGCTAAAATTACAGTGACGGGAAAAGATTTTTTATGGAGTGGATGTCGACCAGCTCATAGTGGCGGTCTCTATTGACAACAGGATTACATACATATATAGGCGTGGATAATATTTACAAAAATCAATCAGCAGAAGGATATATTACTTTTGTTTGTCCAGAATCGTATCAGAACATCCTGAAAATAGGAAGTATTATTAGTTTTCAAGATGGTTCACGAAAATGGAAATGTTATGAAAACAAAAAGAGAATAGAGGAGGAAATCAAGTTATGGGAATTTTTGATGCGTTTAAAAGAAGGAGAATGATGAGCCGGCAAGCTTTTGTGCTTGGAGTCGAGGACAGGTTTGCTCTCTTAAACACAAAGGATATTGTGGTCGTGGGCTATGTGAAGGGAACTGTGAGAGTGGGGCAGCAGTCTACGTAAGCAACTTCTCGGATGACGAGGAGGGGAAATATTACTGACGACAGTGCTTGGAATAGAGCTTGAACCCGGGAAAAGGGCAGATGAGGCCAAGGATTGTCATGTGGGATTAAAGCTGGAGTGCGCGGCAGATTTTCCGTTTCGATGTGGTACTGTGCTTTATTCGAGACAGGCAAGCGTATCCGATGTTCATGATGCATATGTGAAGGCGTTGGGTAATCAGATGGTCTTTCACAGACAGATCGAGCTGACACAGGACGAGCTTGACCGTATGAGCATCACGGACGGTGCAGAAAATGTGGCGACTGTATAGCTGGTATAGATGCAAGGTACTGCCGACAGCTACTGATGCAGATAGAGCGAAGGATATGCAGAAGATAGCAAAGACTTGCAGAGGCAATTGTGACAAAAATGCTCTCTGTATCACAGATATATTGTGTATACAGCAAAATAACCGGTGAACCAGCCATGTTTTTCAGAAACGGTTGATCAGAAAGATGGTACTTATATGTGTACACCACCGGATATATGGATACTCACAAGACCCTATAAGGATGTGATAGGAGCAACATTCCCAGCTGAAAAAATACGAAATAAGAGAGATAAAAACGATCAGAGCAATGCGATAAGCGACTTTTTTGGAAGCATTTTTATATGAATGGAGCCTGCGGAGTGCGTGTGGTCAATAGTAATACCTCGATATCGGCAGAGAAGATAGTCGAAAAGCCGGATTTTAGCAATCTTCCAGAGATAAACAGACCGGTTATGAATCCGGATCGGAGAGATGGATTTTACTGATAGCGGAGCTTGGACACCCAGATACACCGGATAAGGAGCTGATCTATAAGCTATATTTTTCTTTCATGTCGAGAGCTTGTGAAAGCAAAGTTTTTAATTCAATGAAGGCAGACAACGATATGCCAAGTCCCGACGAAAATGGCAAGGTGGTAATTGAGAAGGATACGACCATTGCAATGGCTACGATTGAGGGTAAACATGGTCGTCACTGCGGTGCGTATGTTTACAGATTGGAAGAGGCCGCGACAGGGCATGAAGGGCGAGGGTTGGAATGGTTTATACAGCCGATAGAGGGCATGATAGGCTCGTTTGACTGTGCCATAAATCTCACGGAGTATGACAAGGCTGGCTGTTATATAGATGAGGAAATGTTTAGGGGATTTAACTGATTTAACCGAGAATTGGTTAGATAAAGTTAGTATTGCCATAAAATAGAGATACGGAGGAAAATATGCAATTTTCGGCGCTTTCAATATGCAGTTTTCACAAAAGCTATCTTCGTGTGACCATTGTTTTGTATAATGGCATCAAGAGGTTAAGTATGAATAGTTAAAATATGTGAAAGGAGTGTGCTTATGGGGGTGGCAACAACTGTACGAGATGCTACTAATATCGAACGCGCAAATGAAAATGAAACAAGACGAGAAATGATTGCTTCCTGGTATATTACCATGCCAGGCATCCCTTCTTCAGAAAAGGAACAGTTAGAAAAATCTTTGAGATACAATCTTTGGGCAAGCTTGATTCGTTTTATTGTTCTTAATTTTGTTCTTACATGTGTATGGTTTTTTGGGTTTGGTCTTGGATTTGATGCGATTAAAGCTGCAACAGGCCAGCAATTAAAAGGAACTATGACTGTGACAGGTGTAGTTCAGAGGATGGACTTACATTATCTGTTAAGGATCCGAATAAAGGAAAGCACGTTGTCTATTCATTGACTGATCTTGGGGTAGATCCCACTGGATGGTCTTACGGAGGACGTCTTAACACTTACTGGTCTAAGGATGAAGATAGTGGAGATTACAGTATCATCGCAGTTATACCGGAGAAAGAAGCCTCTCGTATACAAGGATTGGAAGACGCAATTCTTATGACAGGATATTTTTCTATAATTGTAATAGGGCTGCTTATATTTTTTGTTCGACGTAGAAAATATACCTCATGGTATATTCCATTTTATTGGCGGATGGAGAAGTTTTGTTCAGAAAACCAGATCTACCAGATGTATCCAGGATATAATACAGAAGAGGCATTTATTGCCTATGGAAATGAGCATGCTGATACTTTTTCGCGGCAGTTTGCAGCTACACAGTTAACGGAGATGGAAAAGAAGAAAAAGAAACGAGAAATCGTAATCGGAGCTGTTTCAGCATTAGCTATTATGGCTGTTATCATTCTAGTAATCTGTCTGGGAACCACTATTCAGTCAATTGCTGACAACAGAAAAATGACGACAGAACAGTGAAGGTACTTGAAGAACTTCAGACTGCAATTGATGGTGGAGAAGAACCATTAGAGAGGAATCCGAGCGTTATAATTTTGCTAATATAGTGAGCAGAGCACGTGAGAGTTTTCAAGATGAAGATGTTTATTATAAACTGGTTACTACGGATGACTATGTGGCATTGGCTATTACGACAAAAAAAGAAGACAAATGTTTATATTGACAGATATACTCCGGTTGAAGGAGCAGTTGGCGATTTAAATACTATCTACAAACTGAGATTTCGATGGTATCGAATGTCATACAACCAGATGATGTGTTGAACAATTATACAGGTATTCTTTATAAATGATTTTTGGGTGAAATGTCTGCTTGATAAATATTACATAAAAATTTCGTATCTCATATAAAGAAGATATAGCATATAGAAACATGGAGGTAACTTAAAATGATATTAGGTGGTCTAGTAATGATAAGCATAGGCTTATTCATAATTATTGGAACATTCAAATTATTTAAGCCAACAGACTACTCAACATGGAAAGATGCAGAAAGTATTGTAGAAAAAGTCAGGACAGAAACGTGGGACGACGGTGAACTCAGACCTTGCTTACCTCGCATCATTGTATCTTTTGAGTTAGATGGAGAGTTGATAAAAGGAAAATCTAACTGCATTGGTACAGAAAAACTATAAAACAGGTAATTGCAAAATATCCAAAAGGGTCAAAAAGTCTGCTTTTAAATACGATGATTCCCCAAAAGAAACCATAGTAACCCAAATAGCTGATAATCTAAATTTCCAGAAAACTATTTATATCCACATTGATGATAAAGAGTTCCCCAATGGTTCTGTGGAAAAGAAAGCAAAATTGTTCGGTTATGGATTTGGCTCAATTTTCCTGGTAATAGAATTGTATGCATAATGAGCTTGTTTTAAAAAGGGGTATAAGATGAGTAATAAATTATATAAAGAAGATACAAAAAAGAAGAAAAAGAAAGAAACAGAAATAGAACTTTCATGGGGCGTATTATTTATGGATGTACTTTAAGCTTGATTGCAATTTTGCTATTAATTGCTTTCTTTGTACCATCCAATATTAATGAGCCCAGAGCATTCACTGGATTTGTAATAATGATTATTGTGCTATCCATTTTTGCGGCGTACGGAATAGGACTTACGTTATTAAGTAAACATTCTATTAAATTCAAAGATTGGTTTGAAAAGGATATGATGAAACTCTATAACTTAACACCACCCGAAGATATAAATAATACAGAACAATTTGTGATTTATCGACCAAACTTCTATAAAGGGGGTATCCATAGCAACAGTATTGGTGTTTTTTTGGATTCCTAATCATGACAATTGTAGTTGCAGATAACAGACCAGATTTATATATGCCTAGTTTTTTCTGTCATATCAGCTATACATACATGTACATACAAATATACTATAGAAAACAGAAAATCAGATATAAATGGCTGTTTGGAAAAGAAAAAAGTAATCGCTTTTTCAGAAATAGACAAAAATCACTCGAAGGCAGTCCCAATAGTGAATGTGGGATGATTTATAAGAAAGGTGTGAAAAAAGCCTTTTATGAAAATAAGGATGATAGATAAAAAATGCAAACAGGTTTAGATATTTAAACATTAAATAAATTCTTGGAGAAAAGGTATGGAAGCTTCCTGTATACTTTAAAGAGTAAAAGGATTGACCAAAAAGAATACCTCAAGTAAATTTAGATTATTACTGACTTGGCCGGTTGGTAAGAAATCTAAAAACACAAGAGGTATCTAAAATGAATATTAAAGCAAAAAGGCAAAAGTACAAGCATTATCAAAGAAATCAGTGATAAATGTTTTATCACAGGATGAAATTAAAAGAAAGTACAGGTGATTGAACAGGAACTTAAGGCTTCAACATGGCGTGAGCTGGAAACAAAAGGCAAATTTGAGAAGAATGACAAACTCTCTTTCATCTCTGAAGAGATGCTTATCGTTGGATGCGATATAGGCAGTGAAACTCATTATATCAGAGCAATTGACACCAGAGGAAGAGAACTCAGCAAAGGAGCTTTTGAATTCAGTAATTCATCCGAAGGCTTTGCCAGTGCAAAGGCATGGGTGCTGAAACTTGCGGAAAGAATGATAAAAAACAGATAGTGCTGGGTCTTGAACCAACAGGTCACTACTGGTTTGCAATCGTCGCATGTATGGTTTCAAATGGAATCAGCGTTGTTCAGGTAAATCCATATGCTGTAAAGCAGAGTAAAGAAATAGAAGACAATAGCCAGCTCAAGGATGACAGAAAAGATCCGCAACTGATCGCAAATCTTGTGAAAGATGGAAACTACGGAATGCCTTATCTCCCAGAGGATATTTATGCAGACATGAGAAGCAATACAATTCCAGAGCCTTACCGAGCTTCTGGCAGACCAGAGGCTGAGCAGGGTTCTGGATAGGAAACCCGTAAATGATGGAGTTTGAGACAGAACTGCATCCGTATCAAGACCAACTGAGTAAAAGCGGTATCGCGTCCACTGAATTAATCAGTACCGTTATGAGCGAAGGCAGGTCGGTAACTAATCAAATAAAAACAAGAGCTGTAGTCGGCATCGGTTTTTACCGTGGGGCATGACCCCGTCTAGGAGCTTGGCAGGCACTCGGTGTATGGATAGATGGGACGAAGGAAGTTGGGACATGATCCCCTTAGACACGGAAGGTTCATCATCATAGTTGAACAGAGGGAAAATAGCCTTTATAAAGCAAACTAAAAGGATGCTTTATTAGCTATACTTATTTATCAGCTATTCGGTACAAGATACTACGATATTCATCACTCTCGGCTAAGATACATGATGGTACAACTCAAAATGCTGGTGAAGATATAAAGTGATTTAGGAGCTGTTCCTTGGAATGTGTCTTCAAAATGATTATGCAGAAAAAATGATGAATGAAACTGATGAAAATAAAGAGTAAATGATATTCAGGGAGAAGGCTATGGGTAAGATAAGTATTCATTAGTAACATAAGTAGTAAGAAGCATGCAGGAGCTCCATTTTGTGTGATTGATTATAAAAAAAATTGCAAAATAGAAAATGATAAAATTGTATTTTCTATAGAAGGTGAACATGTCCTTCAAATTGGATATTTATATGCAGAAAACACAAAAGGTGGAAAACTAATAAATTATGAGGAGAATATTTTTCAAAAGGAAGATGAAGAATACTATCTCTACAGGGTTCCGCTTTTTGATAAATGGAAAAGGGAAAAATGGGAAAATTTCTAAACACGATTTTTATTGGAGGTTATAATACGAAAACTGGTAAATAGTTGGCTGTTTTGTTCATTGTTTTAGTATTTATTATTGCGATATCTTATCTAAGATGATATTCCAAGTGCTATATATAAAGTTTTTGTAATAGAACAGATAATTACGTGAAAAAATTCTTGTTCTGTTTATTAGGAGGATTAGCGTGATTGATGTAATAATAGGAATAATAAGTGTGAGTTTTTTGTTCTTTATGGTTCGTATTTTTATGAAATTTAACAGTGCAACATATAAGAACAATTTTACAAAAAATGATAACTTTATAGTAGAAAATGTAAAAGGTGATAAAATTGTAATTGCTGTGTGTACATGTATCATTGGTGCAATATGGTTGCTTTTGTACTAATTTGTTCAAAAAGGTGCGGAAACAGAAAATTTAATACCTACTTTGATATTTACTTTAGTTTTCATAATTGCAATTTATTTTCTATGAATATGGCAAATTGGCGTTTGATTATAGAAGGAAAGAATATTACACATATTAATTGGCGTGGAAAGGCTACGCACTATAACTTTGAGAATATAAAAATAAAGGTGTGTTCAAATTTGACAATAAAAAGTTTACGAAGGTAATCGCAAAGTTATTGTGATTGATAGTAATATGAAAAATTTATCTTCTTTTTATGTCTTGGGCGGATGCATACAAAATTCCAAAATTTAAATGCTAAAATGGCGAGTTGAAAGTTTTGTAAGAGGTGAAGAAAATGCGTTCGGTCATACACGGAGGAGACATCTATCAAAATGAAATAGAACTGGATATTTTCGGTCAATATCAATCCTTTTGGAATACCGGAAAAAAAGTGAAGGAGGCAATGCAGGAATCTTTGGAACTCTGTGAGCATTACCCGGACATTCATCATGCAAAACTGATCGAAAAAATCGGAGCATACTATCACATTCGTAGGAACATATTTTGTGTGGAAACGGTGCATCTGAATTGTTTGTGGCAATCGTTCATGCAACCAAACCGAGAAAAATTGTGATACCAGTACCTTCTTTTTATGGTTATGAAAAGCGCAAACGTGACAGAGGCAGAGGTTTCCTATTATGAGATGAAAGAAAGAAGGACGGTTCTGTCTGACCGAAGCATTTTTACAGGAATTGCAGGAGGATGTGGATTTATTATTTCTGGCAACCCGAATAATCGGTTGGCAATACAATAGAAGACGTCTTTGCTGGAAAAAATATGTGACAGATGCTGGGAAAAAAAAAAGATAACCGTTGTGATAGATGAATGTTTCTGGAATTTACAAGAAAAAGGGATTTTTTGAAACACACATTCCATGCAGGAATATCCAAATGTCGTTATTGTGAAGGCTTTCACAAAATTATATGCGATCCCGGGTGTGCGTCTGGGCTTCTTATTTTGTGCGGCGGGAACAAGGCAAGTCAGATTTTCAATCAATTGCCGGGTGGAACATCTCAATCATTGCAGGCGGACAGGACTTGCGGCATTAGATGAGACGGAATACTGTAACAAGACCATTCCATACATTGGGAAAGAGCGTGCATATCTAACGGCGGAACTGGAAAAGCTGGGGATCAAAGTCTACCCCGGGGAAGCAGATTACCTGCTCTTAAAGACAGAGCGTCAGCTCTATCATGATTTGCTGAAGAAAAAATTTTAATTCGTGACTAGCAGCATTACCGGGGACTACGTACAGGATACTATCGTATTGCAGTGAAGACACATGAAGAGAATGAAAAATTGATTACACAATTAAGGATGCAATCAGATGAAAAACACAAGTGCGATCAGACCTGGGATATCAGAAAAAGCAGAAGCTTTGCCATAATCTCAAAAAGCTGGAGGAAAAAGATCGTTTCTTCCCAAAGAGCGGGGCTGTGACAGAGAGGCCATCCGCCAGTGCGGATTTGATTCAAAGACCATGAAAACATTCAGACCATGCGGTCGAGATCGCTTAAAAAGACTGATACAAAATGGTGCAGATATTGTCACAATACAAACATGGCGCTTGCTGGCGTCAATAAAAAAGAACTGGCAAAATACGGTGGCGAGGCACACACTGTTTTATGGCAGAGGAAGAGGTGGGCAAAGATTGCAAAGCGCGGCGTCACAAGGCAACTGTGAGTATGGAGAAAGCAGCGCAGATAGAAAAACCAGTGATCTTTGCCATAGGCAATGCACCGACAGCATTGATCGAATTATATGAAATGATACAGAGCGGAAGTTACCGTCCGGCATTTATTATCGGAGTTCCGGTTGGGTTTGTGAATGTGGAGGCTGCAAAAGGACCTGATTTTAAAAAAAGACGTACCGTATATTATTAACCGGGGAAGAAAAAGGCGGCAGTAATGTCGCGGCAGCAATCTGCAATGCACTTTTATATGAACTTCGATGAAAATTAAATGTAAATTTAAGAAAATGTTTTGTGAATTTGCAGTCTGATGATGCAGAACAAAAGAAATAATACAAGAATGGATGAATCATGCGATACGGATTTACAACAGGAAGCTGTGCGGCACGCCTCAAAAGCGCAACATATATGCTTCTAACAGGAAAGTTAAAACAGAATATAACAATCCAGACACCGAAAGGAATTCTGTTTCATGCAGAAATCCTTGAAATTACAAAGTGAGAAAAGTTACCTGTGCGGTCAAAAAGATGGTGGGGATGATCCGGATATTACGTCCGGGGCACTCATTTTTTCCACAGTGAGCTTTGCTGACGAAGAGGAAAAACATCAAAACAGCATAACGGACAGCTTTCGGGATTTGTGTGGAAGCGATGCAGGAGAAACAGGCGGTCATTCACATTGACGGAGGTAAGGGCGTTGGAAGAGTGACAAAGCCCGGATTAGACCAGCCGGTTGGGAATGCGGCCATTAATCATGTGCCACGGGAAATGATTGAAAAAAGAGGTACAGGAAGTATGCGCATTGGCAGATTTCTGCGGAGTGCTTCATATTACAATCTCAGTGCCGGACGGAGAGCGTTTGGCGGAGCAGACCTTCAATCCGAGGCTTGGGATTGTCGGGGGAATTTCTATTTTGGGAACCTCCGGGATTGTAGAACCGATGAGCAGTCAGGCACTTCTTGATACGATCAAAGTCGAATTGAACCAGAAAAAGCAGAAGGTTATGGGATTGCCGCTGTTTCGCCCGGCAATTACGGGCTGGATTACATGAAAAAACATATGATTACGACCTTGACCGAGTGTGAAGTGCAGTAATTTTATCGGAGACACCATTGATATGGCAGTTGATATTGGATTTGAAAAAAATGCTGCTCACAAGACATATCGGAAAACTGGTAAAAGTGGCAGGAGGAATTATGAACACACACTCCAAAGAGGGAGACTGCCGTATGGAATTGCTTGTCGCGGCTTCTGTGAGAAATCAAGTGCCCTACACGGTGCTCGAAGAAATCCTGCAATGTGTCACCACGGAAGCAGCAGTCAGGAAACTGGATGCCTGTGGCAAAAAGATGCTGTGATGCAGGATCTGTTGTCAAAAATCATGTTTTATCTGAACAAACGGGCGGCAGGAAAAATGCAGATCGAGGTCATCCTTTATTCCTATGAATTTGGAGAGCTGGCAAAGTCCGCTGGAGCAATAGAATTTTTAGCGGAATTGATGTGATTTATGGGTAAATTGCGAAACTCATGGAAACCTAAATGGAAATTATATTGGGAAAGGAAACAAAACGATGGTTTATTTTGTGGGAGCAGGACCGGGAGCGGCAGATCTTATCACGGTACGTGGAATGCGTCTGTTAGAACAGGCGGATGTGGTAATTTATGCGGGTTCGCTTGTGAATCCGGAACTTTTATCTTATTGCAAAAAGAGTGTGAGATACATAACAGTGCATACATGACCTTAGAAGAGGTACTCAATGTCATGGAAGAGGCGGAAAAACAAAACTTACGACAGTGCGGCTTCACACCGGGGAACCAAGCATTTACGGAGCAGTGCGCGAGCAGATGGATCTGCTGGATGAAAAAGGTATTTCATATGAGAGCTGTCCGGGAGTCAGTGCCTGCTTTGGAGCGGCAGCTTTTGTTAAATCTGGAATATACTTTGCCGGAAGTGTCCCAGTCATTGATCATTACCCGCATGGAAGGCAGAACCAAAGTGCCGGAGAGAGAGAGCATTGAGAGTTTTGCAGCACATCATGCTTCCATGTCAATTTATTTAAGTACAGGAATGCTGGGAGAACTGAGCAGACGGCTGATCGCAGGCGGGTATGGGAAAGACACACCGGCAGCAATTGTATACAAGGCGACCTGGCCGGAGGAAGAAGCGCATCTGTGCACGGTGGAACAGTTAGAAGAGACGGCAAAAGCGCATAACATTACAAAAAAGCGCTGATCATCGTGGGAGATATTGTGGCACACCAGCATTATGAGAAATCCAGACTGTATGCGCCGGATTTTGAAACGGAATTTCGTAAGATGAAAAAATCAAGGGGAAAAAAGAATGAATATCAGTATCATTACATTTTACAGAGAACGGAACAAAACTTGCAGAAAAAATCAGACAGGCTTTGCGTGCATGAAAACTGCAGAATGGGACAATGCAGGGAACCATGATATCACGAAATATGGTACCGTGACGATTGAAAATCGGTGCAAAAAAGTATAGCGGGCCACTGGAAAATAATAAGGTACAAACAAACAGCCGTGGATTGTCGCTATCCGACTGGACGAGACAGCAGTTTGCAGAGAAAAATGCCATCGTTGTAATTGGAGCCTGTGGCATTGCAGTGCGCATGATCGCATCCTTCGTATCGGATAAGCTGAGTGACAGCCCGGTGGTTGTGCAGATGAGGCCAGGAACTTTTGTGATTCCATTGCTTTCCGGGCATATGGGAGGAGCCAATGAGCTTGCAGAACAGATTGCAAGACAGATTGGAGGGATTCCGGTCATCACAACGCAACCGATGTGAATCATACTTTTTCTGTGGATTTGTTTGCAAAAAATGTGGTCTTTCCATTTATAACCGGGAGGGATCGCAAAAGTTTCAGCCAAAATACTGGATGGAAAAACGCCGGATATTGTGATCTCATCAGAGAAAACAGACTTAGAGCAGGGAGTACTCGGATTGACCGAGAGAATATATTTTAAAGGAATCGGTTTGCCGCAGGAAAAAAGCTTTGAAGAACTGGATGCATTTATACAAAAGTGGCTGGATCATGCAGGCATTGAAAAAAACTTATTGCGCGCGGCTGACTTCCATTGATCTGAAAAAAAGAGGAGGAAGGCCTGCTGAGGTGGTGTATGGCAAACCGGATCCCGTTTTTTAACCTATTCCGCGGAGGAGTTAAAACAGGTAAAGGGGAGATTTTCAGAGTCCTCCTTTGTGAAAGAAAAGACAGGCGTAGACAATGTCTGCGAGCGGGTCAGTACGATGAAGCGGCAAACAGAAAACGAAGGAACTTTCATTTGCGGAAGCGCAGGCAGAAAATGTTATGACGATCGCAATTGTAAAATACGACTGAAATTGGAAAGAGAAACAGCAAAGGAGTACAGGATCGATGAGCAGTAGGTATATCGTGGGAATGGGACACGGACCAGGAAAATGATGACTCAAGCAATACGT
>VOFB01004908.1_pt1 | contig 21508 bp, 27 predicted proteins | sample 5384141 | NCBI WGS metagenome assembly VOFB01 (sample SAMN12384721, study PRJNA508395) | human gut metagenome | isolation source: healthy gut A | host: Homo sapiens | reverse complement strand
TTGCGGAGCTTGTGCCGGAGGGCTTGACCGTCCACCGCCCGGGGCGCGGCTGATTATCCTTGACCCCATACAGGCGTACATGGGCGAAAAACCGACATGAACCGGGCAAACGAAGTGCGCCCCCATGTTCCGCCGCCTTGCCGATGTTGCCGAGATCGTCCATGACAAATCTTCCCTTGCGCCGGAGGAACAAGCCCATAACTTTTTGCCTTGACCGAAACAAGGGCTTTTTCAAGTGATGGATAAGGCAATATCATGATCACCGAAACAGCTTTGTTTTTGATTATGAGCGATACGGACAGCACGTTTAATTTTGTTATCGCTATGCTGCAATCGCAGTTATTTAATCTCTTGTGCGACAAGGCCGACGACGAATACGGCGGCAAGCTGCCGGTTCATGTTCGCTGCCTGTTAGACGAGTTTGCAAACATTGGACAAATCCCGCAGTTTGAAAAATTGATTGCCACAATCCGCAGCCGGGAAATCTCGGCTTCTATCATTCTGCAATCGCAGAGCCAGCTAAAAGCCATTTACAAGGACGCGGCAGAAATCATACTTGACAATGCCGACAGCACCTTGTTTTTGGGAGGGCGCGGGAAAAATGCAAAGGATATTTCGGAGAACTTGGGACGTGAAACAATCGACAGTTTCAACACTTCCGAAAATCGCGGCACGCAGGTTTCTCATGGCCTCAATTATCAGAAATTGGGAAAGGAGTTGATGACACAGGACGAAATCGCAGTTATGGACGGAGGAAAATGTATTTTGCAGTTGCGCGGCGTGCGCCCTTTTTCAGCGATAAGTACGATATAACGCAGCGAAATATACCACATAACAGGAGGATAGGTTTATGAAATCAAAACGCTATTTATATGGGCTTATGGGCTTGCTCTCTATTAGGGTTTATTGGCATTTTCACAGAAGCGAAGTCTTTTTTGCCTTCTTTGCCTTTGCAGTTGATTTTTGAATATTTCTTCATCAAATCAGATGAAATGTTGAGGAATACATGAATAAGTCATTTCACGCGCATTTTACTGCGAATGATTTCGTGGCACTGCGTTTCTTTTTGTTTGTTTCTTTTGCTGGGCTAAAGGAAGAAAAAAGAAGCACTGATAACAGGTCTTGCTTCTGGTTGGGCGGTATCCGTCGCAATCTATGCGCTTTATCTCATCTGCTTACTACGGAAAAATGGGGGTTGAGAATGATAAAGAAGAACAAGGGAGTATCGAAAGTATGAAAAGCAGGAAGATTGGGGGGCGTTCGCAGAGAAACCTATAGGGAATTTAGAAAAGCCGGTATTAGCCAGTCAACGGTCAAGATGAACGGCGCAACGGTACCGCGCCCGCCGTTGACAGCCCGCCCGCCTTTGCTGGTAGGAATCAGGGGCGACAGCAAAGTGCTGCCGCCCTCCAGTACACCTTCAACGCCTTTGCAAGGTGGTCATTCGTCACGCCGCCATAGATGAAATTTTAAGCTGCGCCGGAGGTGGGAACGGGAAGTTTCCCTTGACTATCGATGAAGGAGAAGTTTGTCCAGCTTTCCGAGCCGGAGCAGCTTGAAGAGTACCTTTTACCGCCTGCGGCCAGACCGCCGTTCTGTACCATGCGGAACTTGCCGCTGCCCTTGCCCTTTTGCCGGAGCAGGCACAGGAAGAAATTTTCCGTTACTATTTCCTGCGCCAGCCGCAGAGGGTGATCGGCGTACATATCGGACGGACACGCAGCACAGCGGGGCGGCATATCCAGCTTGCCTTGCAGCGGCTTCGGAAGGAAATGGAGGTGAGCCGGTATGAATAAACTTCTCCCCTATGAAACAATCGTCAAGGCGCATGAGGGCGACCCGGACGCAATCGACACCGTTCTTTCCCACTACGCCGGATATATCCGCTACTGTTCCAAAGTACACGGGAAAGTCAACACCGAGGTTGAGGAATATATGAAGCAGAAGTTAATTACCGCGCTGTTCAAGTTTCGCTTTGACCGATAAGCCTAAAAGGAAAAACTGAATACCAGAGGTCATTAGAAAATTCACCACGCAGCATAGATTACAATTCATCTAATTCAAAGAACAAGATATACACAATGACAAATTTGTCCATTTTATGGGAGGGGATTGGAGCTCAAAGAATATACCATCTAATCTGCTTTTGACTGCGGATTGCCGCCGCCAATCTTTTTTACAAACAATGGTTCATTCCATGAAAAACGGAAGGAACAGGAATACTGGGAAGAAAGGTTTTGCTGAAATATCGTAGAAATGATATAGCAATATGAAAAAGTAATAAATACTTAACTATTGGCTTATTAACAGGATTTATTGTCGGTGGCAAATAGGTGTGTTGGCATGGGCGTTTTTGCAAAATCTTTTTGCTATTTCTATTTGCCCAGGTATCGGAATGTTGATTGGAATTGTTATAGGTACATTGATTGATTATGAAAAATAATCATCAAGAGAAATAGAAAAATGTTCAATGCCTAAAGGGAAAAAGGAATTTATTAAACTTTCCATCATCAGGCCAACCGGACCTGAACTTTCAAAACTGAATATCCACCGCCCATCGGCGGCCAGCGAAAAAGGTGTAAGTCTGAAAAAGATTTGCTGCTTTTTTCTTTATCCGTTTGGCAAAATCGCAAAGTCATCCGTAGTAGGTAGGTGAAGCCGGAAACAAAAAATTTTCTGCGGCGGTAGCCAAATCTGCATTTTCTGTATTTCTAAGGCAAAGGAAAATTTGAGAAAATTCCCGGCAAGCGGGTAGCTGGCGGCCTTTGAAATGTATCTTTAGCGGAAAGAAAGAACTGCGGGTAAAAATCGCCCCACGCCGTAAGATTTTTGCAGAAATCCGGCCAAAACAGGCGGCAGCTATACGAGTAGTAAGTGCAAGGGGAAATCTACGGCTTACTTAGAGCAAGTTTCTACCACGGTGCCAAAATCCGCAATTCTGCGGTTTTGCCCCTCGCGGAAACTTGTTGGGGAGTGCCTTCCCAAACCCTGCTATGCGGCTTACGCCGCAAAAATATTTCTGTCCGGCAGACAGGAAATGCCCCGAAAATAGCTAACAGACCAGCCCATTTTTTGTGATAAGTGAAAGGAGGTTTACAGCCCATGCCGAAGCGATACAACACCCCCCACCGCAGCCATGTTGTGAAAACCCGGCTGACCGATGAAGCCCGTACTCCATGTGTCGTCAGTCAATGACGAGCTGCTCTCCGCTGTCGGGAAGCTCACAGCCGAGTACGGCAGGATTGGCGGCAATCTCAACCAGATTGCCCGCACCCTCAACGAGTGGCATAGCCCCTACCCGGCTATGGCAAAGGAATTGCGGGAAGCGGCCGCCGACCTTGCCGCCCTCAAGTATGAAGTCCTAAAGAAAGTAGGTGACGCCGTTGGCAACACTCAAGCATTTAGGCTCTAAGAACGCCGACTACGGAGCCGCCGAACAATACCTGCTCTTTGAGCATGACGAATTTACTATGAAGCCCGTCCTTGATGAAAACGGCAGGCTTATCCCCCGTGAGGATTATCGCTTGTCCACGCTGAACTGCGGCGGCGAGGATTTTGCCGTTGCGTGTATGCGCTCCAATCTCCGCTATGAGAAAAATCAGCGGCGGGAGGATGTGAAAAGCCACCACTATATCATCAGCTTTGACCCACGGGACGGGCCGGACAACGGCCTGACCGTAGACCGGGCGCAGGCGTTGGGGGAGCAATTCTGTAAAGAGCATTTCCCCGGCCATCAGGCCCTTGTCTGCACCCACCCGGACGGGCATAACCACAGCGGCAACATCCATGTGCATATCGTCATTAACAGCCTGCGGATAGAGGAAGTGCCGTTCCTGCCCTACATGGACAGGCCAGCGGACACGAAAGCCGGGTGCAAGCACCGCTGCACCGACGCAGCCCTACGCTACTTCAAGTCCGAGGTCATGGAGATGTGCCACCGGGAAGGACTTTACCAAATCGACCTCTTGAACGGCAGCAAGAACCGTGTCACAGACCGGGAATATTGGGCGCAGAAAAAGGGACAGGCCGCACTGGACAAGCAGAACGCCCCCATGATTGCAGGCGGTATCACGCCCGGCAGACCAAGTTTGAAACGAACAAGGAGAAGCTGCGGCAGACCCTACGGAAAGCCCTTGCCACCGCTGCCAGCTTTGACGAGTTTTCCGCTCTCCTGTTGCGGGAGGGTGTGACCGTCAAGGAGAGCCGGGGGCGGCTGTCCTACCTCACGCCAGACAGGACGAAGCCTATCACCGCCCGGAAGCTGGGCGGCGACTTTGACCGCACCGCCGTCCTTGCCGTTTTGGAGCAGAACGCCCAGAGGGGCGTAACGGTTCGCTACACCCCGCAGCACCAAGCCGCCAGAGCCGCCGAACAGACCGCAGCCATACCCGAATACCTACACGCCGGGAAAGGCCGCTTACAGGGCGAAAAGACAGGGAAAATCGACCCCAGACAGGACAGTGTGCAGCGGCTTGTGGACATTGAGCAGAAGATGGCCGAGGGCAAGGGCAAAGGCTATGAACGATGGGCGAAGATACACAATCTGAAACAGGCCGCCAAGACCCTGACCATCTACCAACAGTACGGCTTTTTCTTCCCGGAACAGCTTTGAAGCCGCCGTTGCTACCGCCTATCAGGAAATGCGCCAGACCAGCGGCGAACTGAAAGCACTGGAAACGAAGCTGCAAGGGAAAAGGGAGTTGCGGCAACAGGTACTTGCCTATGCCAAGACCAAGCCCATCCGCGAGGGGCTGAAAGCGCAGAAATCCGAGAAAGCCCGCGCCGCATACCGCCAGGCAAACGAGAGCGATTTTATCATAGCCGAAGCCGCCGCCCGGTATTTCAAGGCACAGGGGCTTACCAAGCTGCCCGGCCGAAAAGCGTTGCAGGCCGAGATCGAGCAGCTTATCTCCGAGAAAGACGGCCTGTACAACACCTATCACGAACAGAAGCAGCGGTTCAGGGAGTTGCAGACCGTCAAGCGGAACATCGACCAGATTTTGCGCCGGGAAGAGCCGCACCGCAGAAAGGAGCAGAGCCATGAACGATAAGCCGTCCCGCATGGACTACCGCCAGCACCAGGCAGCCCGCCGCCTTGTGCATGAGTGCTGTAACTACGACGAGGGAACTGCCTGCTGTTAGACGACGGGGAGCCTTGCGTGTGCGTCCAGAGCATTTCCTATTCCCTCATGTGCCGCTGGTTCCGTGTGGCTGTCCTGCCCCTTGACGGGGAGCTGGCCGCAGCCCTCTTGTACCGGGGGAGCCGGAAACGCTGCGCGGTCTGCGGGGCGGCCTTTGTCCCCAAATCCAACCGGGGGAAATACTGCCCCGGCTGCGCCGGGTGCATGAAGAAACGCAAAGCCGCCGAGAGAAAGCGGAAACAAAGGCAGAAATGTCACGCTTTAGAGCCTTTCAAACCCGCATAAATCAAGGCTTTTTTCGTGGGTGTCAAAGGGTATGCGATACATTTATCCTTTCCCCCCGGAAATGCCGTCCTAATGCGTGACAAAGCCCAAAAACGACACAACACAGAGGGAGGTGATACTATCGCTGATTATATCAGGGCAGACACCACGCTGCCCGCCTATCTTCCATACCCCCGTTTCCTGCTGAAAATGGAGATTTCACAGACCGCCAAGCTGCTGTATGCGCTTTTATTAGACCGCTCCACCCTGTCACAGAAGAACGGCTGGCAGGACGGCGAGGGCAGGATATTCATTGTCTACCCCGTTGCGGAGATAACGGCTTTAATCTGCGCTGGTACACCGACGACGGTTTTTCCGGCGCGAACTTCCAGCGGCCCGGATTTCAAGCCATGCTTGCGGACATTGAAGCCGGGAAAGTGGGTACGGTCATCGTCAAGGACATGAGCCGGTTAGGGCGAAACTACTTGCAGGTAGGGTTTTACACGGAAATGCTGTTCCCTCAAAAGGGTGTGCGTTTTATCGCTGTCAACGATAATGTGGACAGTGCCAGCGAGGGCATGGACAACGATTTTACCCCGCTGCGAAATCTGTTCAATGAATGGCTGGTGAGAGATACGAGCAAGAAAATCAAGGCAGTGAAAAAGTCAAAAGGCATGAGCGGCAAGCCTGTTACCAGCAAGCCGGTTTACGGCTATGTGATGGACGAGGACGAGAATTTTATTATAGACGAGGAAGCCGCCCCGGTGGTGCAGCAGATTTACCAGCTTTGCCTTGCCGGGAACGGCCCGACCAAGATTGCCCGTATGCTGACGGAGCAGCAAATCCCCACGCCGGGGACGCTGGAATATCAGCGGACAGGCAGCACCCGCCGTTATCACCCAGGCTATGAGTGCAAATGGGCGACCAACACCGTCGTTCATATCCTCGAAAACCGAGAGTACACCGGATGTCTGGTGAACTTCAAAACGGAAAAGCCTTCTTATAAGGTCAAGCACAGCATAGAGAACCCCGTCGAGAAGCAGGCCATTTTCGAGAACCACCATGAGCCGATCATCGACAAGGAAACATGGGAACGGGTGCAGGAGTTACGCAAACAGCGCAAACGCCCGAACCGCTACGATGAAGTGGGGCTGTTCTCCGGGATTTTGTTCTGCGCCGACTGCGGCCATGTGCTGTATCAGCAGCGGTATCAGAACAAAGACCGCAAACAGGACTGCTACATCTGCGGCAGCTACAAGAAGCGCACCCGCAACTGTACGGCGCACTTTATCCGCACCGATCTGTTGACCGCTGGTGTCCTGGCAAATCTCCGGCAAGTGACCGAATACGCAGCCAAGCATGAGAGCCGGTTTGTGAAACTACTTGTCCAGCAGAACGAGATCGGCGGCAAGCGAAAGACCGCCGCAGCCATCAAGCATGATTCAGCTCATCACAGAGCACAACAACATGGCACAATTTGAACCTGCGCTGCTGATGAAATGGATCTTCAAGACTGCCATTTCGGTGTGGATGATCTCAAATACGTTTGATATCATCATGGCGGTGTTCGACGTGACGCAGCAGGTGGTGGCAAATTCCAGCGGCATTATTTCCGGCAACACGCGGGTGAATGACATCGGGCTTTCCATGCTGCAATCCAGCATGATGCAGATGGACGTAGGACCACTGTTCGGGCTGTTCTTGCAGTCCTTCTTCATCGGCATCACCATGCGCATCCTGTCCATCGTGATTTTTGTCATCGTCTATGGAAAAATGATTGAGATCTACATGATGGTCAGCCTTGCCCCGGTGCCCATGGCAACATGGGGCAACCACGAGCAATCCCATGTAGGACAGAACTACCTGAAATCCCTGTTTGCGCTGGGATTTCAGGGCTTTCTGATCCTGATCTGCGTGGCGATCTACGCGGTTCTGCTTCAGAATGTTGCCATATCCGGGGATGCCATCAACTCGATCTGGAGCATCGTGGGGTACACGGTGCTGCTGTGCTTTACGCTGTTCAAGACTGGTTCCGTCGCCCGGAGCATTCTGGGCGCACACTAAGGAGGTGGAATTTTGGCAGCTTATATTTCCGTGCCGCGCGATTTCAGCAAGGTGAAGTCCAAAGTGGCTTTCAATCTGACCGCCCGGCAGCTTATCTGTTTTGGTGCAGCGGCAGTCGTAGGCGTGCCGCTGTTCTTTGTTTTGAGGGACACCGCAGGCAACTCTGGTGCTACCCTTGGCATGATGGCAGTCATGCTGCCCATGTTCTTTCTGGCCATGTATCAGAAGAACGGTCAGCCGGCTGAAAAGATCCTGCGGTACTACTTTCAGGCGCGTTTTGTTCGCCCGAAGGTGCGTCCGTACAAGACCCGCAATTACTATGCACTGCTTATGAAGGGAGATGACGCCCATGATTCCGTTTCTGAAAAAGAATAAGGACGGCAAAAAGCCGCCCAAGTCCACAGTGCCCCACACGACACAGGAGAGCATCCCGTTCCAGCGGATGTTTGAGGACGGCACCTGCCGTGTCCGTCCCGGCTACTACACCCGCACCATCCAGTATCAGGACATCAATTATCAGCTTGCCCAGCAGGAGGACAAGACCGCCATCTTTGAGGAATGGTGCTCTTTTCTCAACTTTTTCGACAGTTCTATCCACTTTGAACTGTCTTTCGTGAATACCGCCACCGATTCCGCAGACTTTGAGAAGTCCATCCGCATCCCGTACCAGCAGGATGGTTTTGACGATGTGCGCGCCGAGTACAGCCAGATGTTGCGGCAGCAGCTTTCCAAGGGCAACAACGGCTTGACCAAGACAAAATTTCTGACCTATGGCATCGAGGGCGACAGCATGGCGCAGGTCAAACCTCGGCTGGAGCACATCCAGAACGACCTGATGAACAACTTCCACCGGCTGGGCGTTCTGGCAAAGCCGCTGGACGGTACGGAACGTCTGCGGCTGATGCACGGGATGTTGAACATGGACGGTGCCAACAAGTTCCACTTCAACTGGAAAGACCTTGTGCCCAGCGGTCTGTCCGTAAAGGATGCCATTGCCCCTACTGCATTGGCGTTCAAGAACAGCCGCACCTTTCAGATGGGCAGCATCTTCGGGGCGGTCAGCTTCCTGAATATCACGGCGTCTGATTTGAGCGACCAGCTTTTGAAGGACTTTCTGGACATGGACTCCAGCCAGATCGTCACCATGCACATCCAGTCCGTTGACCAGAACAAGGCCATCAAAACCATCAAACACACCATCACCGAACTCGATAGGTCCAAGATCGAGGAGCAGAAAAAAGCCGTCCGCGCCGGATACGATATGGACGTGCTTCCGTCCGATTTGGCGACTTACGGCAGGGATGCCAAGGCACTTTTGAAGGAATTGCAGAGCCAGAACGAGCGGATGTTCCTTGTCACTTTTCTGGTGCTGAACACCGGCAAGACCGAGCAGGAACTGGAAACCAACGTGTTTCAGGCAGTCAGCATTGCACAGAAGCACAACTGCGAATTATGCCGCCTTGATTTTCAGCAGGAGCAGGGGCTTATGTCCTCGCTGCCGCTGGCAGACTGCCAGATCGAGATCCAGCGGGGTCTGACCACCAGCAGCACGGCAATTTTTGTGCCTTTTACCACGCAGGAGTTGTTCGACAACGGCAAGGAAAGCCTGTATTATGGCTTGAACGCTCTGTCCAACAACCTGATTATGGTTGACCGCAAAAAGCTGAAGAACCCCAACGGTCTGATTCTGGGCACTCCCGGTTCCGGTAAATCCTTCAGCGCAAAGCGTGAGATCTGCAATGCGTTCCTCGTGACGGACGATGATATCATCATCTGCGACCCGGAATGTGAGTACGCTCCGCTGGTGGAGCGTCTGCATGGGCAGGTCATCCACATCAGCCCTGCCAGCACCCAGTATATCAACCCGATGGACATCAACAGCAACTATTCGGAAGAGGATAACCCGCTGGCTTTGAAAGCCGACTTTGTGCTATCCCTGTGCGAACTGGTGGTGGGAGGCAAAGAAGGCTTGCAGCCGGTGGAAAAGACGGTCATTGACCGCTGCGTCCATGTGATCTACCGCAAGTATTTCGAGAATCCCACCCCGGAAAATATGCCGCTGTTGGAAGATCTGTACAACGCCCTGCTGACGCAAGATGAACCGGAAGCCCGCCATGTGGCGGCTGCGCTGGAAATCTACGTTAAGGGCAGTCTGAACATTTTTAACCACCACACCAACGTGGATATCAATAACCGCATCGTCTGCTTTGACATCAAGCAGCTGGGCAAGCAGCTCAAAAAGCTGGGTATGCTCATCGTGCAGGATGCCGTGTGGGGGCGTGTGACCGCCAACCGCAGTGCCGGAAAATCCACCCGGTACTATGCAGACGAGTTCCACCTTTTGCTGAAAGAGGAGCAAACTGCGGCATACAGCGTTGAAATTTGGAAGCGTTTCCGTAAGTGGGGCGGCATCCCGACAGCCCTAACGCAGAACGTCAAAGATCTGCTGGCAAGTCCCGAAGTATCGAATATTTTTGAGAACTCGGACTTTGTGTATATGCTCAATCAGGCCAACGGAGACCGGCAGATTCTCGCAAAGCAGCTCAACATCTCGCCCCATCAGCTTTCCTATGTGACCCACTCCGGCGAAGGTGAGGGGCTGCTGTTTTTCGGTAACGTGATCCTGCCCTTTGTTGACCACTTCCCGAAAGACCTTGAACTCTACCGCATCCTTACGACCCGCCTTTCCGAAGTTGCGGAGGCGCAAAAGCATGAGTGAGAAACAGCCGAAGCTGAAATTCGAGGAGGAAAAGGAGCGCACGGCTACGCGCTCCCCTCCGAAAAAGTCTAAAGTGGAGCAGTCGGTGCCCAAAAAGCAGAAACTGAAACAGGATGCAGACAAAGCTGCGGAGAAATCCCAGCATCTGCGTTTTGGCAAAGCTGAGATCACTCCGGATGAAGCATCCCGCATGACAAAGCAGCAGAAACGTGCTATGTATGCCGCCGCTGCCGCCCGGTCTGCGGCACATCGAGAGATTGACCAGTACGAGGACGACAATGTGGGCACGCAGGCTTTAAGCGAGGGCGAAAAAGCTGCCGAGACTACCCACGATATTTCCAAGAGCCGTTACGCCAGAAAGCTGAAAAAGAAAGCCAAGATGCAGGGCAAGAAAAGGGCCCGAACCGCAAAATCTTCCGTGCAGAAGCCGCCTGCAGCACAAGATGCAGGCGCATCCGGCATCGGCGAGGGCAGTTCCAACTGGCTTTCACGCTGGAAACAGCGGCAAGAAATCCGTAAAAGTCACTATGCCGCCGCCCGTTCGGGCACGGCGGCACAGACCGCAGGCGGCAAAGTGGCATCCAACGGTGCATCTGCCGCCCGGTCCAGCATGGAACAGGCGGTAGAAAAGGGCAAAACTGCCGTCAGCACTGCCGTGAAATGGCTGGCGAATGCCGCCAAGAGCAACGCACACGTTCTGGTGATCGTGGGCGTTTTTCTTTTGCTCATCCTCATGGTCATGTCTGGTTTTTCCTCCTGCGGCATCCTCTTTTCGGGCGGTACACAGGTGTCCGGGCAGACCATGTACTCTGCCGAGGACCGGGACATCCGGGGTGCAGAACAGGACTACAAGAAGCTGGAAAAGGAGCTGGACAAAAAGATCAAGCGCACCCCCACCGACCACCCCGGCTACAACGAGTACCAGTATCACCTTGACCCCATCGAGCATGACCCGTGGCAGCTCACTTCGTATTTGACCACTCTCTACGACGATTACACTCGCAGCGAGGTACGGGGCAAGTTGAAGGAGACCTTCAAAAAGCAGTATAAGCTGACCACATGGGTGGAGGTGCAGATACGGTATAAGACCGTCTGGATCATCAGTCCGGCAGGAATCCCAGTCCCTACGCAGGTGCCCTATGAGTACCGCATCTTCCACACAAAGCTGGTGAACAAAGGGCTGGAGGTGGTTATCCGGGAGGAACTAGATGCTGACCAATGGAAACGGTACGAGATATTTCAGGACACGCTGGGTGGTCGGCCTTACCTGTTCAACGGCGGTCTGCCGCCCGGTGGCTCCGATGGCTCCGGCACACCCGGCATCGACTATCAGGTTCCGGCGGAAGCCCTGACGGACAGCGAGTTTGCCGCTATCTATAAGGAGGCGCAAAAGTATGTGGGCACGCCCTACGTCTGGGGCGGTTCTACCCCGGAAACCGGGTTTGACTGCTCGGGCTATGTCTGCTGGGTCTACAACCAGAACGGCTACAATGTGGGGCGCACCACCGCCAACGGTCTGTGGAACAAGAGCCAGCACATTTCCGAAGCCGAAGCAAAGCCCGGCGACCTTGTTTTCTTTGAAGGAACGTATGATACGCCCGGAAAAAGTCACGTTGGAATCTACCTCGGAAACGGCATGATGGTGTCTGCCGGAGACCCCATAAAGTATGCTGATATTCACTCGTCCTACTGGCAGAAATATCTGTCAGGATTCGGGCGGCTATCCAAATAATAGGAGAACACTATGAGCGAAAAACTCGACAAACTGCGCGCTTCTCTGGAAAAAGAGAAGGAACGGCGCATCAAGATCAACAACCGCATCGAAAGTCTGGAACGGCGGATTCAGGAGGCTGAGGCCGCAGAGGTCAACGAGATGGTGCGAACCGCAAAGGTCACGCCGGAACAGCTCGCCGCCCTGCTGCGGCAGTCTGCCACCAGCACCCCGAATCCGGCTACGCTGTCTGCGGTTGGCGCAGAATTTGAGGAGGAGGACATCGAAAATGATGATTAAAAAATTTGGCGCACTGCTGCTGTCGGCAGTATTGTGTGTCGGTATGGCAGTTCCCGCATTTGCCTACGGCGGCGAGCCTGTCGAGGAAGTAGAGCAGCCTGTCCTGACAGACAGCAGCGAAGAAGATGCTGTTACCGTTACGGATGAAAGCTCCGGCGCACTGACCCCGGAGGGCAATCTGACGATGGTGGACGATTACCACACCAGTTATTCGGATGGCAGCGGCCAGCAGTTCATCACGCTGGTGTCGAAGTCTGGCAACACATTCTATCTGGTCATCGACCGCAACGACAAGGGGGAAAACACCGTTCATTTCATGAATCTTGTGGACGAAGCCGACCTTCTTTCCCTGATGGAAGATGAAGATGCCGATGCCTACACCGCTGAAAAAGAAGCGGCGGCGCAGGCAGAACAGGAGGAGCGCAAACAGGCCGAGGAAGAAGCGAAGAAAGCCGCAGAAGAAGCGGCGGCATCCGGTTCTGAACAGCCTGGTGGAAAACAAGGTCACAAAGATGCATCCGGCGTTCTTAGGCGTACTGGCACTGGTCGGTTTGGTTGCTGGCGGCAGGCGGCATTTTCTACCTTTGCGAAGCAGAAGCAGAAAAAGCAGGCCGAAAAAGAAGCCCTCGACCCCGATGCAGACTACACCGAGGACAAGGGCGATTTTGAGATTCCCACCGAGGACGAACCGGAAGAACCCGGAGAGGAAGATACCGAACCCATCTGATTTTAAGGCGGCATTCTGCCGCCGTACATATTGCAATCAGAAACAGAATGGAGGGATATTTTATCGCAAAATTGGTCGTAGCAGAAAAGCCGTCCGTTGCCATGGCTTACGCTAAAGTTCTCGGTGCGACCAACCAGCAGGACGGCTACCTTGAGGGCAACGGCTATCTCGTCAGCTGGTGCGTGGGGCACTTGGTGGAGCTGGCTCCGCCCAATGTCTACGATGCCAAATACGTTAAGTGGAGCATTGCAGACTTGCCTATCCTGCCGCAAAAGTGGCAGTATCTGGTGTCTGCGCCCACCAAAAAGCAGTTCGGTATCCTGCAAAAGCTGATGAATCGCCCGGATGTGGACAGCGTATCGTGAACAGTTGCGATGCAGGACAGTGCGGTTGGGTGACTTAAGAGAAAGGAAAAAGAGACCTCATCTCGTTGAAAATCAAATCCAAAAATCATTTAAGGAGCAATTCAAATGAAACGAAATCAGTATTTCGACCATAATCACTCTCAAAAACCGCTTTCCTTCCGCTACAACATGGACACCAACCGGGTGGAAGCCCAATTTAATGATGGCACTATCGTCAATTTCGCATTATTGTAATAACAGATTGCTTCTTCCATGAATGGTAATATTATCATCAAACTTTTGGAAGAACTATAAATGTCCGAGGTGCCTTTGATTTCGACAGAAAAACAGGCTGAATTGTTACAAAGCTCGGACATTTCAAAAGAATTTTTTGAAAAATACTAAAGAAGCGGAGCAGCTAAAATCTGCTCCGCTTCGATATGATTGATCTAAGGATGTTTTGCTATTTGATTAAACTCACTCTGTCAACCGCAATCGCTCCACAACTGGAAGGTTAACGTCAGTTTTGTAGACCCATATAGGCACAATAAGGCAGATTAGCAACACCAGTCCAGACACCAGCACCAGTGGGATAAATGGATAGGAGAAAACAGCATAATAGGCCACTTTACTAAAAATCATATATAGCAAGATGAAGATTGCTGTTCCAATGGTGACAGCAAGGGAAAGGGAAACGCCCCAATAATAGAAACCTTCCATAAATAGCATTCGTTTGATTTGTCGCTTTGTCATTCCAATGCTTTCAAGAACAGCTAATTCATAGCGCCGAGTATTTACATTGACAACCATTGTATTGACAAAGTTCATGACACCAACAAGCAGCAGGATCACGGACAACCCTGTTCCTAAAACCTTTGCTGTAATGAGATATTCCTGCATTTCTTCTCGCCGTTCATATCGGGATATAATATCAATGTTAGCTTGTGATGCGGTGATTTGCTTTAATTCTTGCAGTATACTTTCGTCATGTTGACCATCCGTATCAAAGGCCACGCGGAACACTCTATATTGCGGAAAGAGTTCTTTCAAAGCTGTTTGACTAATATACAAATCAGGAGCCGTCCCTCTCTCATTGCCTCCTCCTGCTCGAAACCCTTCATTCAAATAACCGTTCGCTACAATAAAGGAATGCTGTCCGTTCTGCGTCTGGATTGTTATTTCCTGCCCTGGCTGAATAAGGCCTTCTACTGTTTTGGACAGCAGCACAACCTTTCCTTGTTCAAAGGCAGACGTGTCAATAGGCAAGTTTAAGGTTTTATTGATTTCTTCCAAATATGCACTGTCAATTCCAAAAACCCCGCTAAAAAAGTTTTGCTGATAATTTTCTAATTTTGCCGGATCAGAAAAATCAATGCCGTTTACTCCGTCTAATGACGCAAGAAACTCGTGAAATACAGCATCGTCATATACAACATCTGCTGCTACTTGAGGATAAGGTGCATAGGTCAACCTCAAATTCTCAATGCCGTCAAGCTGACCAATCTCTGAAACCATTTCGCTGGAAATTAAATCTTCTCTTTCGTGGATACTATATGTGAGTGCAAAATCGCTTACTCCCCATTGGCTCACATAATTCTCCGGGCTTAAACCATGTAATAGCCCTGTGACGACAAGGAACAAGGAAAGGCCGAAAAAAAGCGATGCAAAAACAAGGGTTGTACTCTTAGCATTACGAAAGACATTGTTCCATGCCATTCTGGACAACTTCATTTTGCTACAATTTCTGGCGCTGCTCTTTGTGCTGGCTGCTGTATATTGGAGTGCTGCTATTGGTGAAACACTTCCGGCAATTTTGGCGGGCTTCATGCTTGCAATCATAACGGTAATGAACGTAAATATGGCCGATCCTATGAAAATAAACGGCGAAAAAGATACTTTTGTTCCCACATCAGAATTTGTTGAATACATCATATTCAGGAAGTAAGGAACAATGCCAAAGGAAACAGCCGCACCAAGTAACAGACCAATCGGAATACCAATACAAGAGATTCTGATTGCCTGCTTATAGATAATTCTTTTTATCTGCCTTTGGGTCGTTCCAATCGTTTTAAGACGGCCATAGAATTGCACATCTTTTACGACAGAGACATAAAGAATATTATAAATCAGCAGATAGCCGCTAAAGGATATAAAAACTGCTAAAATTATTACAGCTAAAATAATAGTTCCACCATTTGCCTGTTCTAATGGTGCAATTTCAAATGTTTGCCCTTCTGTAAAGTCAATCTCACGCCGCAATCTTTCACAGTTTTTGTCAGCATTATCATTGCCTTGAAAACGGATCATTGCCGTAACACTATTATCCAGTGATACATTTAAGCTATCCTTAATAACGGATGAAACATAAACATAACCGATTATTTGTGCGCATTGGAATGTAGTCCGTATAGTAGCCCGACAGCAAAAAGGTGTCCGTGACATAATCATAGCTATCGCCAATTTGGTATGACAACACAATCTCCATCCCTATTTGCGGATCAGAAATGCCCATCTGTTCAAGCACCCATGTAGGTAGCATAATTTCGTTTTTACTTGATGGGTAATTTCCTACAACACCTGATATAGTAGGAAGACGGTGGTGTTCCCACTCGGTATCATCTATCCAAACTATACCTAATCTCGCATTTTGCAGTTGCTCTGTATCAACACTGCCTAAACGCTGCTGTATACCTACGTCAAGGACAAGGTTTGATTTTGAAATGTCAACCAACTGATTTTCTGTTACGTTTGTGATTCCGACATCAGCGGTAGTTCCCATTAAGCGGATTTGTTGCATTTGGTAGGTTTCAAAGTAACTAAAGCCAATACTGAATGTCGCAGTTATCATAAATGCAGTTAGCGCCAGAGCAATGATTGCAAATAAATTACGCTGCCGTTCATGGTGCAAACTGCGCTTTGCCAGTTTCTTTTCAATGTTACTGGTATCATTTTCAAAAGGCCATGTCATAGTCTGCCACCCCCTACTTATTCCACAATTTTGCCGTCCTCAATGCGGACAATCCGATCTGCAAGACGGGCAATATCGTTGTTGTGGGTAATCATCACAACGGTTTGCCGGAACTCCGCACTGGTGCGCTTGATAAGCCCCAGCACCTCAGTGCTGGTCTTGCTGTCAAGATTGCCGGTCGGTTCGTCCGCCAGCACGATAGCCGGTTTGGTAATCAAGGCGCGGGCGATAGCCACACGCTGCTGCTGTCCGCCGGATAGATTGTTCGGCATATTTTTCAGTTTATCTTCCAGCCCCAGTAGGTGAACAATTTCGTCCAAAAACTTCTGATCCACCGTGTCCCCGTCCAACTCCACCGGCAGGACAATGTTCTCATACACATTCAGGATGGGAACAAGGTTATAGTTCTGGAAGATAAAGCCGATGTTGCGGCGGCGAAAGATGGTAAGCTGCTCGTCGTTCTTCTTTGCCAGTTCTTCGCCTCGGACAATCACGGTTCCGCTGGTGGGAGTGTCCAACCCGCCCATCATGTGAAGCAGGGTGGACTTGCCGCTGCCAGAGGTTCCCACAACAGCCACAAACTCGCCGTCCTCCACGGAGAAATTTACGCCGTCAAGGGCGCGGGTAATGTTCGGTTCTGTACCGTAATACTTTTTCAGGTCAATCGTCTGTAAAACGCTCATATTCAAAACTCCTTTCAAGGCTTCCTACCTGTTGATGAGTGTATTGTAAAACCCAAATGTCCGCGAAATGTTACAGCGGCTAAAAAAATTCATTGAAAATTGAGGTGAAATGTTACAACGCTCGGACATTTCATTTTATCTCTGCGCTTCGGGCCAACTTGACCCGAAGCAGAAAGTTTCTCTCAACGCAAGGGAAGCATAATGGAAAATTCCGAACCCTTGCCCGGCTCCGAAACCACTTTGATATAGCCACCCTGCCGCGTTACGATCTCGCGGGCCAGATACAGGCCAATGCCCACACCCTGCTGTTCGTGTACTTCTTCCTCACGATAGAAGCGCTGGAAGATAGTGGCCTGATTGCTTTCGGAAATGCCCTTGCCAGTGTCGGTCACTTTGATTTCCACATACATTTCCCACAGCACCACAGACACAGCGATTTTCCCGCCTGCCGGGGTGTACTTCACCGCATTGTCCAGCAGGTTAAAGAGGGCTTCGGATGTCCACTTGCTGTCATGGGAAACGGTCAAATCCTCCGGGCAGTCCACAGACACGGCGATTTCCTTTTTCTCCGCTGCATACACGATCCCACTCATGGCCTGTGCCACGGTATCAAAGAGGCGGCCCGGTTTCTTGTCCAACTGGATCACGCCTGTTTCCAGACGGGAGGTTTTCACAAGGGCCTGAAAGAGAAAGTCCAGCTTATCCGTCTGGCTGCGGATTCCCGGATAAAGTCGGTGCGCTCTGCCTCGGCCATAGGCTTTTCCAGCAGGGTGTCCGTCGCCATTTTCAGATTGCTTACTGGCGTTTTCACCTGATGGGAAATATCCGATACAAGGGTCTGTAACTCCTGCCGTTCCTCGTCCACCCGGCGGCGGTTCTCCTGCATGATCCGGTAAAGCCTTGCCAGCCGGTGTCCGATTCTGGCAAGCTGGGTTTCGCTGTCCTCTGGCCGCTGGGGCGCTTCATTCCCGGCGATCATGTGGTCTAAGATCTGGCACAGGTCAGCGGTAAACTGCGACAGTCGCTTTCCAAACGCCTGCGTCAGCACAAAAATCCCCACAAGGGCGCACAGCAGCACCGCCCCGCCCGTCAGCAGCACCGCAATCTGTTTTGTCACAAGAAACAGGGCTATGGTGATCCCGGACATGGAGAGGGCAAGCCCCATTGCCACCCGGCTAAACAGCCGCTTTACCGAGAGATTTTGAAACTTCATTTTGCCTCACCTCCCGTCCATTGATAGCCCATGCCGTAAACGGTCTTGATGTAGGGCGCGCCGCCGTCGGATTCGATCTTGCTGCGAATCCGGCTGATGGAAGTTGTCAGGGTGTGTTCGTCTACAAACCGCTCGTCTATATCCCACAGCCTTTCCAAAAGCTGCCCACGGGTCAGCACTTGCCGGGGATTTTTGCGGAACAGGTTCAGCATTTTGTACTCCATCGGGGATAGGGTCAGGGGCTTGCCATTTAGGGAAGCCGTCTGCTCCGAGAAGTCCAGAAACAGCCGCCCGTCGTCGTAAATGTCCTTAGCCGGTTTGTGGTGTTCCAGCATGGCGAACATGGCTTTGATTTTCCGCTGCAAGGCCCCGATCACAAAGGGCTTTGTGATGTAGTCCACCGCGCCCACCTCATAACCCCGTATCTGGTCGCTCTCCTGATCGTTAGCGGTCAGGAAAATCACAATGGTGTCCGGGTGCTGGGGCTTTATCAGCTTGCACAGTTCAAACCGTTCCCGTCCGGCAGGTTGATGTCCAGCAGCACTAAATCAAATTCCCGCTGGCGGATGGCGTCGACTGCGGTTCTGGCGTTTAGGGCAGAAGTCACGCCGTAGCCGTCTGCGGTCAGGTTATAGGCCAACATCTTATTCAAAAAACTGTCGTCCTCGACAATTAAAATCTGCTTCATATCCTCACTTCCTTTGCTTTTTGCAGATAGTATAACAGGCAAATGTCCGAGAATTGTTACAAGGACAAATATATTTATCATTTTACAGCTTTTTTATGTACTGCAATTTTATAAAAGAAAGGACAGCAGTATCATCAAATTGCTGTCCTTGCGGTTTATTATAGCTGGTAGTGTATAAGCGTGGGTTCATCATATTTGGTGTGGTATCTTTAACTATGGGAAACTCCTGAGTAACCTTGTCCTGATGGGAAAGAACAGGCATCCCATAGATTGCCGGTGTCGCAAGATGGAGCGAGAGCAACAGGAAGTTGCTATTCGTCGGCAAAAGCACAGTGAACTTGTCCGACGGTTGAAAGCAGAGGGCTTCTCGGATACGGCAATGCTCGACTGGAACTTTGAAAACGACGATGGTCGTGCCCCTCAAATGCATTACGCACACCGCTATGTGGAGCAATGGCAGACCATGCGTGCAGAGAACCTAGGACTGCTCCTCTGGGGCGGTGTGGGCACCGGCAAGAGTTTCCTTGCCGGGTGCATTGCAAACGCTCTAATGGAACAGGAAGTGCCTGTGCGTATGACGAACTTTGCCCGCATCATGAATGAGCTGAACAACGGCTTTTCCGGACGGAATGCAGTTGTAGACAGGCTTTGCCGCTATCCACTGCTCATCATTGACGATTTCGGGATGGAACGTGGTACAGAGTATGCGCTGGAACAGGTCTACAACATCGTGGACAGCAGATACCGCAGCCAAAAACCGCTGATCGTCACCACCAACCTGCCGCTGAACGAGATACGGCATCCACAGGATATTGCTCACGCCCGCATTTATGACCGCATTCTGGAAATGTGCGTTCCAATTTCCTGCATCGGGGCAAGTCTTCGCAAAGAGAACGCACAGAAAAAGTTGGAATCCATGAAATCGTTGATCGGCTGATTCACGAAATGAATATACACCTAACAAAAGGAGGACAGCAATGACCGAAACTGTGAAATCTTTGGATTATACGAAAAATATCTTGCAGACCATTCCGAATAACGATACAATGGAGGTGGTCACTCGAACCAATGCCGTCAAGTCTCCGACTGACAGCCTGAAAGCCACAAAGCTGGTGTACACGGTGAAGGAAGTCGCACAGATGCTGGCCATCAGCCTGCGCTCTGCTTACAACCTGTGCAACAGCACCACCGAATTCCGTGTCCTGCGGGTAGGCGGAAGCATCCGCATCCCGAAAGACAGTTTCGATGCGTGGCTCCGGGCAGCTTGAAAAAGGAGATAACGTATGGCATATATTACGAAACGCGGCAGCTCCTATGGCGTCCGCTATACTTACCAAGACGAGCAGGGTAAAAACTGCAACAAATGGGAAAGTTTTTCCACGAAAGAGGAGGCAATAAACCGCAAAAAACAAATCGAACATGAACTGGCAAACGGAACGTTTCTGATTCCGTCCACCATCACCGTCAAAGAGTTTTTGATGGAGTGGCTTCCCAAGCAGTGCAACAAACACAAATGGGCACCCTGCACCTATCAATCTAATCTGGGAACGGTCCAGAACCTCATCATTCCGTATATCGGCGATATGCAGATGCAAAAGCTCAAACCCTACCATCTGGAAGACCTGTATGCTACTCTCAGCAAAACGCCCTGCGGCCAGTATTATGAGGGCAAAAAGCAGGTGCTTTCGGAAAAACAGCAGCAGCGGTTTCTCTCCGGCACGACCATCCACGAGGTGCACCGCCTGCTGCGGACAGCGTTCCAGTATGTGGTGGAGTGGGGCATCCTCATCAAAAGCCCCGTTCCGGTGGACAGCCCCAAGAAATCGATTCAGGAGCGCGCCATCTGGGACGCGGACGAGATGTGGGCCGCACTTGCCAGCATGGAGGACCCGATTCTGCATCTGGCAGTCCATCTTACGCTGGTGGGTGCATTGCGAGAGGGCGAAGTCGCTGGCCTGACCCCGGAAGATCTTGATTTTGAGGGAGCAGACGGTACAGGCACGTTCCGCATCAACAAGTGTATGCAGCGCGTCCAGAAGGCATCGCTGGCAAAAACGGGCAAGGGCTGCATCTCGCAGGAGTTTGAGGATAAGCGCGAGGGCAGCACCACAACGCTGGTGCTCAAAAAGACCAAAACAGCATCTTCCAACCGAACCATCTTCATGACGGCAGTGTTGAAAGAAAAACTGAAACACTGGTTGAATCGTTTGGAAATGGACGAAGCCGTTGAGCCGGAACGCTACCGCAACAGTGGGATGCTGTTGCGCCTGCCCAACGGTCTGGCGGTAGAGCCGATCCTTATCCGCAAGAAGTTCATCAAGTGGCAGGACGAGCACCCGGAGTTCACTCGCATCGTGTTTCACGGCCTGCGGCATTCCAGTGCCACCTACCAGCTGATGATCTCCGGCGGCGATGTGAAAGCGGTGCAAGGCACAACGGGCCACGCCAGTGCCAATCTGCTGGTCAACACCTATGCGCACATCCAGCAGGATTCCCGCAAAAAGCTGGGTAAAAAGTTCGAGGAAGGCTTCTACAAGCCGGGAGTAACACTTGTGCAGGCTGCCCCGGTTGAAGCAGAACCGACCATCTCCGTGTCGGCACTGCTGGAGCTTCTGAAGGACGCAGACCCCGCCATAAAAGCGCAGCTCCGCCTTGCTCTGCTGACCTGAATTGCAAAAAATAGCAC